>OGXX01002735.1_pt1 | contig 15534 bp, 10 predicted proteins | sample 1576301 | NCBI WGS metagenome assembly OGXX01 (sample SAMEA3541469, study PRJEB24748) | human gut metagenome | biome: human gut; feature: human-associated habitat; material: faeces | place: China | collected 2012
ACTTCCTATCTTTTTTCTCCACCCGGGCTTTCCATCAGACCAGATCGTTGAACTCTGTTTTGCAAAAAAATTCCCCCGTACAGATTTTGTCCGCAACAGGGGAATTCATTACATCTCACAGTTTCCTGCGAATTGTAATCTTTGATTTACTTTCTCGCATCCAGCATTTCCTTCACCAGACGAATATACTCCGGTGTCGTTCCGCAGCAGCCGCCGACAATGCCTGCACCCGCGTCTACCAGAATGTTCATATATCTTGCAAACGTCGGCGCATCCATGCTGTAGATTGCCTCACCGGTCGGCGTGATTTTCGGCAGGCCGGCATTCGGTTTTACGATAACCGGTACTCTTGCCACTTTTTTCATGGAATTTACGACTGCCTCAAGCTGATCCGGTCCGACCGAGCAGTTCAGTCCTACGGCGGATGCTCCCATTTCCTGCAGTGTCTCAACTGCTTCCACAGCGTTTCCGCCGAACAGGGCAGAACCGTCTGCTTCCAGCGTCAGAGAACACATAATCGGCAGATCGCAGACAGAAAGTGCAGCATCCATAAAGACACACGTTTCGTCTACGCTCAGCATCGTCTCCGCTACCAGAAGATCAACGCCCGCATTTGCTACCGCTGTTACCTGCTCTGTGTAGGATTCCAGCAGCTCTTCATAAGAAAGATCGCCTTTGGGCTGCAGCATTTTTCCCGGCGTAGAAAAATCTCCCGCAATCAGCGCACCTGTTCCGACAAGCGCTTTTTTCGAGATATCCACCAGGCGTGCATTCAGCTCCTCCACCTCGTTTTCTCTTCCATAATCCGCTAATTTCAGTCTGTTTGCACCAAAGGTCGGCGCATAGACAATCTGGCTTCCCGCCTCCACGTAAGCCTTCTGTAAATTTGCCAGAATATCAGGATGCTCCAGAACCCAAAGTTCTGTACTGACTCCTTTTGGCATTCCCGCTTTTGTCAGATTTGATCCGGTTGCGCCATCCAATAAAATGACACCTGCTCCGGCAAGCTGTTCAAATTCTTCTCTTGTCATTTTCTTTTCTCCATTCTGCCCGAGTTCCCTGCAGCACATGTCCGCGTATACTGACAAATCCCGGCTGTTTTTTCTGAACCTGCCGCACTTTTCGCGTCAAATTCATGTTCAGTATAGCATTGTATTGTTTTCCCGACAAGTAAAAAAAGAGGTATCCGTTTTGGATACCCCTTCGTCTGTTTCTGTTCCCGAATGTTCAGCAAACCACGACATTCTCAATCATGATGCGCGTCTGAATGATGTGTCTCCGAATGATGCGTCTCCGAATGATGTGTCCTGCCCGAGCTGTTCCCCCCACCGGACGGGATATTCTTCGGTGACCCCGGAGACAAATTTGTTCCCTGGTTCACACGGGTTGCTTTCTGTCCATTTTCCACCTGCGAGGATGCCGATACCGTTGAAACACCCGAATCGGAACTGTTTTCCGTTGCAGCATTTTTTCCACACGCAACGAAAGCCAGTACTGCTGTACCGACAAGTACGGAAATTACTGCCTTCTTCATTTCTCCACCTTCTTTCCTGGTACATCGTTTTCGCCTGAACATTAGAGCGTGTCTGAAAAATTATTTCCGCAATTTGCGAGATACACTCTGGTTGTAATTTCATTTTAAATGAACTTCTTACTATTGTCAATTTACTCTACAAATTCCCTATTATTTTCTTTTTTTTGTTCAAAAATATTTTCAGACACAAACAGCAGCCGGACCCCTCTCCCGGATCCGGCTGCCGTTTGTCCTGTATCGTATGCTTTTATTCTGCAGTGCTTGAAGACGTCGAATCAGTGCCTGTGCTGCTTGTCGATGTCGTTTCGGTACTGCCTGATGTCGTGCTGTCAGACGTTGTACTGTCCGTTGCGGTACTGTCCGTTGTTGTGCTGTCGGTTGTGGTTCCATCTGTGGAATCTGTAGAAGCGCTGTCAACTGTCATCGTATACAGATCTGCGTCCGTTACTTCAAGTTTTTTCCAGTTGGATGCGACCTTGATATCGCTCTCCTTTACCCATCCATCCAATGTATCGTTGTACTTATCCGATTTGCGGTTGGAAATGATAGTCTGTCTTCTGGACTCGGTTTTGTCCTCGTCGAATGCTTTATCTACACGGATCACATAATATGCATCGTCGCCTTCGATGACACCGTCATAATACTCGCCATCCTTCAGCTTTGCTGCTTCTTCCGCTACTTTATCTCCAAGAGAACAGGTATCGTCATCGTCTTTCTCCGATCCGGTTCCAAAGGATGTCTCGGAAGAGGTCAGATAAGAAACCTCAGAGGAGGAATCGCTGGCGGAACTGCTCGATGTGCTCGCGCTTGAAGCGTCGGATGCGCTTGTGTCGGAAGCATCGGAAGAAGAGCTGCTCTCATCGGAGCTGTCGGCAGAATCGGTGGAATCTGCGGTATTCTCCGCATTTAACTGATCGTTCAGCTCCTTGCGCAGATCGGTAAACGATGCGGCTGCAGGATCCTCAGACTCTTTTAAGAGATCCAGGAATCTCTGTGCGATTTCTTTCTTTGCCGCTTTTTCCTCGTCCGTCAAATCAATCGTTTTTCCATCGTCATCCTTCTCGGTTCCTGCTGTGGATACCGTGATGTAGCTGATGGAGGTCTGCTTTGCCTCTTCATCGGATACCTCGGTATCTACATCTGCGATGATCGGATCATAAATTTTGGTTTGAATAACATACAGCTCCAGTGCATCCTGGATGTCCTCAACGGTTGCGTGCAGCTTTTTCATCACATCGTCACCGTTCTTATCTGCGAATGCCTGTGCAGCCTCTTTCGCCTGCTGTTTTTCCTCGTCTGTCAGGGAAATTCCGTATTCCTCTGCGTGCTGCCGCATCAGAAGCTCTTTTTCGATCGTATCAAGAGACTGCTCCTTGAACGTTTCCCCGGTAGTCTTTCCATCGTCGCCTTCCTTGTCGTACATCTCAGACGGCATCTGCATTCCGTACATCGAGTACATCTTGGAATAATAATTGTACATGGTTGCCTGCTGATATCTCAGCATGAAATTTGCCTGTCCGAGTGTAATCGACTCGTCATTTACAGTAACTGCCGTTTTTGTTCCGTCCACATTGTCGGAACCGCAGCCAGTCAGTCCCATCGCTGCCATCGAAGCACTCAGCATAACGCAGACTGCTTTTGCTTTTAAATTTTTCATTACTTCCTCCTCATGCAGGGCGAAATGTATGCTCAAAAAGAGTTTTTCTTTTTACACGTTCGAATTTCCGGTCCTGCATCGATTTTTATAAACGCTTTTCCTATTATACCCTTTTTGTTGATACAGGGCAACTTTTTTCTTCCCTGTTCACGCCTTTTTCACACGATTTTGTGGTTATGCGAGTATTTCACTCCTGTGTGATCTGCAGCAGATCTTCCACCAGTGCATGGCTCTTCTCCAGCAGATCGATCTTTTCCTTTGAATTTCTCCGCCGCGGCGTGTAGACAAACGCCAGCGTCTCCATCTGGAATTTCAGTTCGTCTCGGTATTTCTGCAGCAGCTCCGGAATCCGCGCCACATCGATTTTTGCATGCTGCTGTAAGGTGACTCGTACCGAATCGCCCCTCTGTTTCAGCTCCGTCACATACGCACAGTGCGCCAGCGCTTTCAGTTCTGCAACAGCCAGAAGATTCTGTACATTTTTCGGCGGTTCCCCGAAGCGGTCGGTCAGCTCCTCCGTCATGTCCTCATACTCTTCCTTATTTTCAATCGCCGCAATTCGCTTATAGGTGTCAAGCTTCAGAGACTCGTTGCTGATGTAGCTGTCCGGAATATAGGCACTGACATTCAGATCAATCGTTGTCTCGAACGCTTCTGCCGGTGCGATGCCCTTCGCCTCCTGGACAGCCTCTGCGAGCATTTTACAATAGAGATCGTATCCAACCGATTCCATATGGCCCGACTGCTCTGCGCCCAGCAGATTTCCGGTGCCTCGGATCTCAAGGTCACGCATCGCAATTTTAAAGCCGCTTCCCATCTCCGTAAATTCACGGATCGCATGGAGACGCTTCTCCGCCACTTCCTTCAACATCTTGTTTCTGCGGTACATCAGAAATGCGTAGGAAGTCCGATTCGACCGTCCGACGCGGCCGCGGAGCTGATAGAGCTGTGACAGTCCCATCTGGTCGGAATCATGGATAATCATCGTGTTGACATTCGAAATATCGAGTCCTGTCTCAATGATCGTTGTTGACACGAGCACATCAATCTCTCCGTTGATAAAGCCGTACATGATCTTCTCGAGCTCGCGCTCCTTCATCTGCCCGTGCGCAAAGCCCACATTTGCATCCGGCACGAGCTTCTGGATCGTGTTCGCCATATCCGCAATCGACTGGACACGGTTATAGACATAGTAAACCTGCCCGCCCCGCGCAAGTTCACGGTTAATCGCCTCGCGGACCATTTCTTCATTGTATTCACAGACAAAGGTCTGGATCGGCTGGCGATCCTGCGGTGCTTCCTCGAGCACACTCATATCCCGGATGCCAATCAGGCTCATATGCATGGTACGCGGAATCGGTGTCGCCGTCAGTGTCAGAACATCCACATTTTTTTGCAGCTGTTTGATTTTTTCTTTATGCGTCACGCCGAACCGCTGCTCCTCATCGACAATCAGAAGGCCAAGATCTTTGAACTTCACATCCTTTGAAAGAACGCGGTGTGTTCCAATGACAATATCCACGAGTCCTTTTTTCAGATCCTCCAGCGTTTTTTTCTGCTCTGCCGGCGTGCGGAACCGGCACAGAAGATCAACGCGCACCGGAAAGTCCTTCATGCGCTCAACGAACGTATTGTAATGCTGCTGTGCCAGAATAGTGGTCGGAACGAGGTAGACGACCTGTTTGCTCTCCTGTACTGCCTTGAACGCTGCACGGATTGCAACCTCGGTTTTGCCGTATCCGACATCGCCGCAGATCAGGCGGTCCATGATCTTTTTGCTCTCCATGTCCGCCTTTGTCGCCTCGATCGCCGCAAGCTGATCGTCCGTCTCCTCAAACGGAAACAGTTCCTCAAATTCCTTCTGCCAGATCGTATCCTTTCCGAACTGATAGCCGGATGACGCCTGCCGCTCGGCATACAGCTTCACGAGATCCTGTGCGATATTTTTTACCGCATGGCGAACCCGTGTTTTCGTCTTATTCCATTCCTGACCGCCGATTTTATTCAGCTTCGGCACCTTTGCAGCTTCGCCGGACGCATACTTCTGCAGCGTATCGAGCTGGGTGGCCAGCACATAGAGGTTCGATCCGCCCGCATACTCGATTTTCATATAATCACGCGTTACGCGGTCCATCTCAATTTTCTCGATGCCGCGGTAAATACCAAGACCGTGGCTCTCGTGCACGACATAGTCACCGATCGAAAGATCCGCAAAATTCTGGATTTTCTGACCGGAATACTCCGATTTCTTCCGGTTTTTCTTCTTCTCTTTTCCAAAAATATCCGTCTCTGTAATCAGCACAAATTTCTGCATCGGATATTCAAAGCCTCTGCGGGCCGCGCCGTGGATCAGCATGACCTCGCCCGGTTTCAGAACACGCTTCTCATTCTCGCTGTAGAAGGCCGGAATCTCCTCATTCTGCAGGTCCTCCGCCAGATGCTGCGCCCTCGTCCGCGACGGACTCGCCAGTACAATACGGTAACCCGCTTTTTTCCAGGATTTCAGATCTTTTACCAGAAGCGGGAACTGATTGTTATACGAATTAACCGATTTCACCGTCACACTGAACTCGTCACGGATATTCCACTCGCCCTTCTGCGGCTCCATCAGCGACACGGCAACACAGCCGCAGCGGTTCAGTTTTGCCACAAGCTCCGCCGTACTGCACATCAGCTTCGCCTGTCCCGGCAGGAGGTATCCCTTTTCGAGACGGTGGCTCACGCTCTCCTGAAATTCTGCTTCCAGCGCATCGGCACACTCGATGATGCGGTTCGGCTCATCTAGGAAAATGCGGCTGTTCTCCGGCAGATACTCAAGAAACGAGACGGTCTCCGGATAAAAATAATGAAGATACTGCTCCGCTCCCTGCAGAATTTCGCCCTCGCCGATCTGATCGCAGATTTCCTCTGCCGCATGGCGGATACGCGCCGCTTCCTCCGTCATCATCTTGTCGCGGAACTTTGTGCTCTGCGCTTTTGCCTCTTTTTTAATCGCTTTCACACCGCGCGCAATCGTATTCTCTGTTAAAATCAGCTCCGATGCCGGATAGATTGTGATTTCCTCGAGGTTTTCAATCGACCGCTGGCTCTCCGCATCGAAGCTTCGGATGGAATCTATCTCATCGCCCCAGAGCTCAATCCGGATCGGGTTCTGTTCCGTCAGCGGATAAATATCGAGAATGCCGCCGCGGACGGAAAACTGGCCGGTCGACTCCACCTGAAAGGTACTCTCATAGCCGAGCCGCACCAGCTCTTTTCTTATTTTATCCAGATCGAATTCGCTGTCATTGCGCAGATGGATGCAATGTTTTTCGAACACGCCAAGAGGCAGAAGAAAGTCCATACATCCCCCTACACTGGTGATGATGGTAACTTCCTTCCGCTCAAGAAGTGCCTGGATCACCTGAAGCCGCTGCCGGATCAGCAGATTTCCGTGAATGTCTGCCTGATAGAAAATCAGGTCCTTCGCCGGATAATACAGCGTCTCCGCATCGTACAGCCGGTAATCCTCATATAATTCTTTTGCTTTTAATTCATTTTCCGCGATCAGAAGCCGCACCGGGGCATCCTCGGAGAGACCTGCGATCATGTGGGCTTTCTGGCTTTCCAGACAGCCCGAGATCACCGTCACACCTGCGGTTCCTTTTTTCAGATCACGGAACAGCTCGTCAAAACGGGCAATTTCTTTGATCGGTTCTAATAACGCTTTCATTTTCCTTACTCTGCCGGGTTTGCAGATTTGCGGTTATACTCGTTCATGGCTGCGTCCACATCCCCGTTCAGCATCTGCTCGATTGCTTTTGCCGCATGCTCGATCGCCAGATTTACAAGGGGACGTTCGTCTTTCGTAAACGGACTTAACACGTAGTCCGCCAGATCCCAGTTTTTCGGTTTCTCACCGACGCCGACCTTCACACGCATAAAATGGTCGGTGCCAAGATTAGCGATGATGTTTTTGATGCCATTGTGGCCGCCCGCGCTTCCTTTTTTGCGGATACGGATCTGTCCCGGCGCCAGGCTGATATCATCGTAAACCACGATCAGCTCGCTCTCCGGATCCACTTTGTAATAGTTCACCAGCTCCCGCACGGACTCACCGCTCAGGTTCATATATGTCATCGGCTTTGCAACGATAACCTTCTGACCTGCGATCATGCCTTTTCCGAACAGAGCCTTGTGGCCTGTACCGGAGGAAGGGATCTGATATTCATCGATCAGATAATCGATGGTATCAAATCCGACATTGTGCTTCGTCCCTTCGTACTGGCGCGTTGGATTTCCCAGACCTACTATAATATACATAAATTCTCCTGTCATCAGACCATTTTCCGGCGCAGTTTTTGTTCACGTCACGGTCAAAACGGATATTCTCCATCCACTTCGCTACTTGCGCATAACCGAATAGCTGCTTCGCCGCACCGAAAAATGATATATTGTTTTTCCATCTGTCATAAAGAAAGAACACGAACAAAAGAGCAGCCTTTTTCCTGCTCTTTTATTCGCTGAAATGCTTCGGCAATGTTTAGTTAAAATATACCAGCTCGCTCTCCGGTTTCTTGGCCGGTTTGATTTCTTTTGCATACAGAACCGGGCCTTCGCCATCGTAAACCTTCATATAGCCCCATTTTACCGTTGCAGTCACGTCAACCCAGGAACCCATTACGAGAGATTTGGCGCTTGCGCATTTGCAGACATAGCCGATAAAAGAAGTATCATCTGCACAGCAGGTCATTGCCATACGACCCGGAACAAAGAAATCGGCTCCGACATCTTTGCTCTTTAATACCATACCGCGGAAATGAACGGTTTTGCCCTCGTAACGCTCCGGGTTGTCGCCCATGTCGACATACCAGATTCCGTAATCGGCATCGTCGATTTCGATCACATCGGCATCGGTATCGAACGGCATCTGATCCTCAAAAATGTTGTCAATTTCGCCTTCTTCGTTCTCAAACAGAACGTCGCATGCCTGGTTGACTACTTTGATGCTGCGGCGGAAGGATGGAAGCGGATCTTCCGGACGGCAGCGGTTGAACATGACCATATCGGCATTTTTTGCCATCTCCATGAAGACGGATTTCATGTTCTGCATATAGATCTGGAAGCAGCTTGCGTCGACGGTCACGATCTCCTGTACGATGCCCCAACCGCGCGGCAGTTCCATTTCTTCGAGTTTTTTTACGCTCCAGAGCGGGTTGTATTCGAGAATGATTCGCTCCGGGCGGTATTTGCGGTTCAGTTTTTTCAGGTAATCCAGGGTAAACTGCTCTGGTCCTTCTACGATTTCCAGGACGGTGTTGTGTTTGAGCAGTTCTTTTTCGTCGTACTCTACTTCACCTTCTTCGGTTGTGATCAGAAGGGTCGGTCCGTCGATCTGGAAATAGTCCTGTGCTACGGTGAAATTGATAAAAGAGGTTTTTCCACTCTCCAGAAATCCTGTTATGAGATAAATCGGAATTTCTACTTCGTCTTCTTCGTACATTTTGTACCTCCGTTGTCTTTGACGTACTCCCGGAATCTTTCTGCACTTGCTTTTGCGGCTGAGATTCCGGACGTGCCTTTTGCTTTGTCTCTAAATCAAGAAAAAAGCTGCCACATCGGATTTTGTTTCTGATGCGGCAGCTTCACTACAGTTCACAGGTACCCTGCGGACCGTAATTTTCGCAGCTACTTTGTATTTTTACAATCCGAACAGCTCTGCCAGCTTATCTTCTGCTAATTTGGAACCGATGACACAGATTCTTCCGGTGAATTCCGGTGCTCCGTCACGTACTTCGTACTCTTCCGGAACCATATCGAAATAGATCCACTGTCCGTCGGCGCCTGCTACCATACCTTTGGCCCGAAGAACCATACCATAAGCGGTATCCTCGGAAAGTTTCTTTAAGATGCCTTCGATCTGCTCTTTGGTGAAGGTCTTCACAGTCTCCTGACCCCAGCTTGTGAAAACTTCGTCTGCGTGATGATGGTGATGATGATCATGACCGCATCCGCACTCGTCATCGTGGTGATGATGATGCTCATGGTCGTGATCATGGCCGCAGCAGCACTCGTCATCATGGTCGTGGTGATGATGCTCATGCTCCTCGTCGTGATCGTGGCCGCAGCAGCACTCGCCGTCATGGTCGTGATGATGATGTTCATGTTCGTCCTCATCATGATCGTGATGATGGTGCTCATGCTCCTCATCGTGGTCATGGCCGCAGCAGCACTCGTCGTGGTCATGATGATGGTGATGATGCTCTTCCTCTTCTACCTGCGCAAGGTTGATGATGGCACCTTCCATCGTATCGAGTACTTTCTTACCACCCAGTACTTCAACCGGTGTGGTAATAATGTGTGCTTCCGGATTCAGTTCGCGGAGCATTTTTACAGCTGCCTCTACTTTTTCCGTATCGGCTTTATCGGTACGGCTCAGGATGATGGTTCCTGCGCTCTTTACCTGATTCTCGAAGAATTCGCCGAAGTTTCTGAGATACATTTTGCATTTCATAACGTCGACTACGGTTGTTGCGGAATTCAGGGCTACGCCTGCTTCTTTTTCTACGCCGTCTACCGCTTTGATGACGTCGGAGAGTTTACCTACGCCGGACGGCTCGATGATGATGCGGTCCGGGTGATATTTGGTGATAACGTCTTTTAATGCTGCGCCGAAGTCTCCCACAAGAGAGCAGCAGATGCAGCCGGAGTTCATTTCACGGATTTCGATACCGGCATCTTTTAAGAAGCCTCCGTCGATTCCGATTTCACCGAATTCGTTCTCGATCAGGACAACCTGCTGGCCTTTCAGTGCGTCTCCGAGGAGTTTTTTGATCAGGGTTGTTTTTCCTGCGCCCAGGAAACCTGAAATAATGTCTATTCTTGTCATTGATTTAACCTCTTTATCTTGTTGATTCCGTTTATAGTTAGCTGCAAAAGGGCCGAAGTTTATCCTCCGCCCCACACTCACGCTTATTATAGCAACCATAGAACAAAAAATCAAGAGAATTTCCCTTGCTTTTTCTGCATTTCACCATTATAATATATTACATGTCTTTTCTACTTTAACGCGTTGAATGGGCAAATCATTTTACCTATGAATGGGGGATTTTTTTATGAGTGGAACGAAAGAAAAAAAACTCAATCTGCCACAGTCACTGCTTTTGCTGCTGCTGATCATCGTATCCGTCGCAGTCTGTATCCGCCTGAAAACCGGCGGTCCTATGATCGGCCTGTTTGCAAGCTGGATTTTTATCTATCTGTTTTGTAAGATTTTCGGTATTTCTTACGCCAACATTGTTGCCGGCGCATACGATGCCATCCGTATGGTCGTCCCGACGCTCTGCCTTCTGATGGCCATCGGTGTCATGATCGGCACCTGGCTGCAGAGTGGCACCATTGCCACCATCATTTCCTGGGGCTTAAAAATGATTAACCCGTCCTGGCTGCTGCCTCTGACGCTGCTGTTCTGCTCCATTTTGAGTATTGTAACCGGTACTTCCTATGGTTCCGTCGGAAGCGCAGGTGTTGCCATGATGGCGATCGGAAACGCCATGGGTATCCATCCTGGCATGGTAGCCGGTGCTGTCATCTGCGGTGCCATGTTCGGTGACAAATTAAGTCCTCTTTCCGATACCACAAACCTTGCTCCGGCCGTTGCAGATGCAAAACTTGGCGATCATATCCGCTCGATGCTCTGGACCACCCTTCCAACGTATGTGATTACCTTAATTCTTTTTACTATTCTCGGTTTCCAGCAGACCAGCGGAAGCTATACCGAGGGAAGCATTACCGTTTACATCGATGCTTTAAACGGTGAATTCCAGCTCGGATGGATTACCATGATCCCTGCCATCCTGATTATTGTATTGCTCCTCTGCAAAGTAAATGCGATCTCTGCACTTGGTCTTTCCAGCTTCGCTGCCGGATTTGTTTCCTATTTTGTGCAGCACGATACTCTGCAGGACATCATCCGCACAGCTTACAACGGTTACACAACCGCAATCGAAGAACCGGTATTACAATCCATCTTAAACCGCGGCGGCATGGGAAGCATGCTCCAGTACGTAGCCATTATCTGCTTTGCTGTCGGCATGGGCGGCATGCTGGAAAAACTCGGTGTACTGGATCACATTCTTCAGGCGATTGTAAAGAGAATCAACAGCGATGGAAGTATGATCCTGGCAACGATGATTGTCGGTTACGTGACCAGCCTCATCAGCTGCTCCCAGCCGATGGCACACGTTCTGACCGGCCGTCTGATGGCACCTGTCTTTCAAGAGCGCAAGGTTGCACCGGAAATTCTTTCCCGCTGCCTCGAAGACTCCGGAACTATGGCTGGTCCTATGATTCCATGGCATGGCTACGGCGTATACATGGCCGGCACACTTGGTGTTGCATGGTCGGCATTTTTCCCGTACTTATTCCTGCTTTACCTGACCCCGGTTTTCAGTATTTTCTATGGATTTACCGGAATTTCCATTAAGCATCTTCCGGAAACCCAAAACAATGAATCAAAAGAAGAGAAATAAGGCAAAAGCAGAAATCGTAACAGAAAATCATAAACAGAAACAAAAAAAGAAAAGGAAAAGAGAAAGAATGCAGACAAAACTTGTTCTTCTCGGAACCGGCACACCAAATGCGTGTCCGAATGCCAACGGACCTTCCTCCGCTGTCGTGGTCGGTGACCGTGCTTATCTGGTAGATTTTGGCCCTGGCGTTGTCCGCCAGGCCTCAGCCGCCTATTTTAACGGCGTGGATGCCCTGCGGCCGGATCTTCTGACCGTTGCCTTCTGTACGCACCTTCACACAGACCATACCGCAGGATACCCGGATCTGATTTTTACTCCGTGGGTGCTGGAGCGCCCGGTTCCATTGAAAGTTTTCGGGCCAAAGGGCTTACAGCACATGACCGATCATATCTTACAGGCCTATGAAACCGACATTGATTTCCGAATTCACGGTTTCGAAAAAGCAAACGAATCCGGCTACCGCGTTGAGGTAACAGAAATTGAATCCGGCATTGTCTACCGGGATGACCTGGTTACGGTGGAGGCTTTTCCGGTCAGCCACGGAACACTGGAATGCTACGGCTATAAATTCACCACACCGGACCGCACGATCGTCATCACTGGCGATACCGCTCCGCTGGATCTCGTGGCAGAAAAAGCGAAAGGCTGTGATATCCTGCTGCACGAAGTGGAATACGCCGCCGGAATTTCCTGCCGCGAACCAAAATGGCAGAAATACCACCGGGAAGTGCATACGTTAAGCACGGATCTTGCCGGTGTTGCAAAAAAGGCAAATCCGAAGCTGCTCGTTACGTATCACCGGATTTACCATATGAATGTACAGGATAACCACAAAAACCTTGCCGCCGAGATGGCATGGCGCGATGCTGCGATCCTGGATGAAATCCGGGATGCAGGGTATGACGGATATGTCGTGAACGGAAAAGACCTGGATGTATTTTAAAATACGGGGCAGCGTACCAATTCTGGTTTACGAATTGGTACGCTGCCCCGTTCGTTTTGGGATGAGCCCGGAGACGCTTTCTATTTTCATTTACCCGACTGGCAGATTCTGCCATACTCTGCGTTATTTCAGAACTGTTTTTTCTTTGACATTAACCTCCTCAGAACGTATAATCATAGTATTACAACTCTGGCAAAACAGCAGGATTTTCTGCTGTTTGTCGTTACAGGAACCTGATCCGCAGACGGCTTGCACAGTCTGCCTTTCGTTTGCGTTCCAGAAAGGATGTTTTATATGGCAGCTACTACTGCGAAACCCGTAAAAAGCGCCGGTAAAATTCCCGGCAGTACCTTGAAAATCATTGCGATGGTCTGTATGCTGATCGACCACACTGCAGCTGTACTTTTCGACCGAATCCTGATTTCCCGTGGTCTTCTGGATGCGGTGAACGCTTCGGACGGAGGCGCATCATTTCTCTCCACAGGAAACACAGCTGTGATTTATTACGCGGACATGATTATGCGTGCCATCGGACGAATCAGTTTTCCAATTTTCTGTTTTCTGTTAATTGAGGGATTTCTACATACACATGATGTGAAAAAGTATGCTCTGAATCTTGGTATTTTCGCACTGGTTTCAGAAGTTCCATTTGACCTTGCATTTGCGGGAAAACCGTTTTATCTGAATTATCAGAATGTATTTTTCACTCTGTTTATCGGCCTTGTGATGATGATTTTCCTGCAGAAGATTGATGAAAAAACGCATCAGGACGGTACAAACTGGCGGGGAGCCAACTGGAAAGTTTCCATTGGAAAACTGCTGGTGATCGTAGCGGCATGCACTGTTGCTACACTGCTGAAAACCGATTACAGTGCGATGGGAATTCTGACGATTGTTCTGATGTATAACCTGCGTAACAATAAGATGTATTGTATTGGAATTGGCTGCGCCGTACTTACGCTGCTGAGCCTGAATGAAATCACTTGTTTTCTGGCGATGATCCCTGTGCATTTTTATAACGGAAAACGAGGATTGAATCTGAAGTATCCGTTTTATGCGTTTTATCCGGTGCATCTGCTGGTGCTGTTTGCGATTGCGGCGGTACTGGGGATGGCGGGGGTTGCGGTTGTTTAAAAAACGGACACCCGGAAGTGCACCTGCGCCGCCTGGGACTGTGCCCTGGGGCACAGTCCCAGACGACACAGACGCACTTCCGGGCTGACATTGAGGCGGGCGGTGGAGAGGTCTGGATTTGCTGCGCAAATCGGCGTGAGATTCTACTTAATATACTTCTTAACTTCCAACGGATACCCCAAAAGCTCTTCGCTGCGAATCACTTCAAAATTCTCCGGTTGAAAATCTTTGCGTAACGTCACAGTGTTCAGGCAATGATATCCCAATCTATGATAGAGTTTCATCGCTCCAAAATTTCGCGCAGCTACCTCAAGATAGACAGATTCAGAATACTTTTTTATCTCGGCTTCGACCAGCGCAATCGCATGACTTCCGTATCCATTTCCCTGGTATTCCGGAAGTACGAAAAGATCTTCGATCCAGTCAACTTCCGCCCCGCGGCTTCCGAGATGCACAAATCCAATGGGGATCTCTTCTTTTAAGATAAAATAAAACACATGCCCTTTGTCTGTCCAGGCAGCAAGATTCTCCGCGGCCTCTTCGTCGGTTATAACATAATCACCATGAGCCAGCCAAAAGCCTCGAATCAGCTCTTTTGCAAGTTGTGCTTCGTTTTCATATTTCTGTAAAGCTATAATTTCATTCATTTTTTCATCTCCCTTGTTTTTTTAACCGAATCAAGTAAGTCCCAACCCCCTGCTTATTGCTTCGCGCAATGGAAGCAGGGGACTTGCTTGATTCGGGTCAAAGCGGATATTCGCAATCCGCTTCGCTACTTGATCATAACCGTCAAAATTATTCACAGAGGTTCTTATTTTTCTGAATCATCGACGTGTGAACCTATAAGGAGTCAAAAAAGTCAAAGCTGTAAGCAAAAATTTTCACTTTTTTTGCACTATACCACATTTTTCTTCTTTATAACCGAAGTGTCCGTCAAATGCGGATAAGTGTCCGTCAAACTTTTTCCAGGCAGGCAGATGAAACACCTGAATTTTCCGGCATCCGCCTCTGTTATTATTTCATTCCACATCCCTATCTGCTTAGCAGCTTATTTTAATTCCCTACGGGTAATCTACACCGCTTGCATAACCCATTACAATTTCTCTTGCATAATAGACGGCCTGACGTTCATATTTTGTATGATCTTCTAACTCACACCACATTTCATAAGTAAACGTTAAATCACAAGTACCTTGACAAATATCCGGCCGCTCCTCGCGGCCGTGTCATTTTTCACTGGCTTTCTTTGGTTTTCTGATGTATTCCGGCAGCTTTTCTGACCAGGGAAGGAGGTCGGCTAAAAACTCCGTACTGCTTTCATCCTGGTGTTTCGGAATCTCGGTCAGCAGATATTCGAAATATTCATACGGCTTCAGTCCGTTTGCTTTTGCCGTTTCTGAAATGCTGTAGATGATTGCAGAGGCGGATGCACCATGCACCGTGTCGATCATCTCCCAGTTTTTCTTTCCGATACAGAAACCGCGGATTGCCCGTTCGCTCGCGTTGTTATCCATCGGCACATCCCCGTTTTCCAGAAAAACTCTCAGATACGGTTCCTGGTTCAGTGCGTAGGTAAAGGCCTCCCCGGCTTTCCCGCTTTTGGACACCCTGCCGGAATTCTGTTTCACGTACGCAAAAAAAGCATCCACCAGTGGTTTTACCACCAGCTGACGTTTTTCAGCCCGCTCATCCGCAGAAAGTGCAGACAGCTTCCCTTCCTCGCGGTAGATGGCACGGATCTGGCTCATGAGCAGAT
>OGXX01002738.1_pt1 | contig 15513 bp, 13 predicted proteins | sample 1576301 | NCBI WGS metagenome assembly OGXX01 (sample SAMEA3541469, study PRJEB24748) | human gut metagenome | biome: human gut; feature: human-associated habitat; material: faeces | place: China | collected 2012
TGGACATAATAGAAATAATATATAGGTATATTAAAACTAAGACTTGATATCTTAGTTTATTATTTAGTTAATGTTAATGTTTTTATTTTAAATTCTTTAGTATCATAACCCCATGGATTAGATACTAATCTTGTATTATTTATTATTATATCTTCTTCTTTATGATCATGACCATATATCCATACTGGTGATTTATATTCTTTTACTTCTGTATAATAACAAGAATTATTACCCCTACTATTACTTTTATTTCTAAATGGTGGTACATGAGTTATCATTAAATCTATATTATTTGGTAAGTTATTATACCAAGATATGCTATCGTTATGTAGTTTTTGTATTTTATCTTTCTTAGATAATTCTGATAAGATAAATCTAGAATCATTCTGCATAGGATAGTTATATAGTTTATCTACTAATGTTGCTGGTTTATACCAAAGGGTATCTCCCGCTAATAAGAAGGTATTATAGGTATATAGTCCTTTAGTATTATTTGTTTTATCTAGTATGATTATATCTTTATTATCTTTAAATATTTCATTTAATCTATATACTTTATTCATACTATTATAGTTATATTCTTTAGCCATAGGATCGGTATAGATATATTTTATTACTGGTATATAGTATTCATGATTACCTAGGACAAATATTACTTTTTTATAGCATTTTGAACATGAATATAATAGTTCACTCACTCTATTTATATCTTCATCGATATCTCCAGCTACTACAAGGATATCTCCTTTTACTTGTATACTTATTTTATCGTGGACTAATTTATCTATTTTGGTTATGCTTTCATTTTTACTTATATAGTGAGTTAAGTGTAAATCGGATACATAGTCAATGTTTAATTCCATGGTATTTTTCCTTTCTAGATGCTTATATTATATAGAAAGATGCAAATTATGTCAAATGAAAAACCATTGACGCTTTTGCCTGTCAACAGTTTCTGTGGATAAGTTATTTATTATTACATTTTCTTATAAACTCTTTTTCGTGTTCTTTTAGATAGTTATAACTTTCTTTAATAGCGGTCTCTATATTATTATTTTTATATATGCTTATTATTTTATCTAGTAAATTTATATTATCTATTTCTACATTATAAAAGATATCATAGCATTTAAACTTATGTTTATATATTTTTTGTATGTTAGTACTATTTAGTATTGGGTCTATAACTATTTCACTTAAGTACCATAACAAACTTGGGCTATCAAAATCTTCATACTTCCAATTTGAATATATTTCTTTACATTTCTCAAAGAAAAGGAAATGACATAATTCATGCATACAGGTATCTATTAAATCTTCTTTATTTTTCTTATGAATATCAAAGACTTTTTCTTTAATGTATCTAGGACATACTGGTATTAGTCCTATTCCTACTGATATTTCTTTATATTCTTTTGGCCACTTTATATTAAGGTAATTACTTAGTTCTAACATATATTTATCATTGTATTCATTCCAGATAGTGGTATATTCTTCTCTCAAGTTATTATTTTCTTTTATAAAGTTATTATATCTATCTTGAATTATGTCTTTGATATTATCTTCTTTGGTAAGTCTTTTTAATTCTGGATATAGGAATAATGTTCCTTCTTTTAATGGTAATACATTAGTTGTATCTTTAAGTGTCCATGATAGTATGTCAGATGTTTCTTCAAGAGTTAAATATTTAAATTTTAATTTTGGTATGTTATTTATATTTCCTCCTATTTAATTATATCATATTTTGTTTATTTTCTCACGATAATCATCATAATTACCAATATATTTAGTGATGTTCTTATTTTTTATTTCTATTATACCAGTAGCTATTTTATTTATGAAATATCTATCATGAGATACAAATAATATAGTACCAGTAAACTCCATTAGTGACTCTTCAAGCATTTCTCTTGTATCAATATCAATGTGATTAGTGGGTTCATCTAGGATTAAGAAGTTATAAGAATCTTGAATTAGACAGAATATTTTTAATCTTACTTTTTCTCCTCCTGATAAGTATTTTATTTTTTTATGAATGTTTTCTCCTGCAAAGAGGTATTTGAATAAGGCACTTCTTAAATATTGCTCTGGTCCAATGAAATATTTTCTGGCTTCTTCTAGTACTGATAAATTAATATCTTCAAACCCTATCTCTTGAGGAATATAACCTATCTTGATATTACTTCCTAGTTTTATACTATTATTTCCTTTTAATATTTCTTTGATTAGAGTTGATTTACCAACTCCATTATCTCCGACTAGACAGAGTCTATCTTGATATTTAATACTTAAGTTAAGGTTATTAAATATTTCTTTAGTACCATAAGATAAATATAGATTATTTATTGTTAGGACATCCTTTCCTGATCTACTATCCATATCAAAAGTTATATTTAGTTTTTTCTTGTCTTCTGGTTTATCTAACTTTTCTAGTTTTTCTAATCTTTTTTCGATACTAGCAGCTCTTCTAAAAAATATTTCTCCACCACTTGGTCCACAAAGCCTACCATACTCTCTTAATCTTTTGATACTATTTTCCATAGCGGTTATTTGTTTTTGTTGGTCTTTATAGTTTTTTAATTCTAATAATAATCTATTTTCACTTTCTTTAATATAGTAACTATAATTACCATGATATACTTCTATTCCTCTTTTGGTTAATAAATATACTTTGTTTATGACATTATCCATGAAATAGCGGTCATGTGATACTAGTATTATTGTTCCTTTATAGTTCTTTAATGTTTTTTCTAACCAAATCATTTTATTTATATCTAAGTGATTAGTGGGTTCATCTAATAACAAGACATCTGGTTCTTGTAATAATAATCTTATTAGAGATATGATGGTTTTTTCTCCTCCAGATAAGGTATTGAAATTTCTATTTAATATTTCTTCAGTTATATTAAATACTGGTAGTATTTTTTGTATCTTTGTTTCGTATTCATATCCTCCTAGGGAGATAAACTTCTCTTGCAGATTCATATACTTTGTTATTACTTTATAATCTTCAGTTAAAAGTTTATCTTCATATCTTTCTAGTTTTTCTTTTAGTTCTATTATTTCTTTGAAGGCACTATTTATATAGTCTTTTACTATTATATCTTTTTCTTCAGGTATTTGACTTAAATAGCCTATACTTATATTATTTCTTATTGAAAGGGAACCGGAATCTATACTTTCTTGGCCTGCGATTATTTTTAGTATAGTACTCTTTCCACTTCCATTTGTTCCAATTAAACCTACTTTTTCTCCTTTTTGTACTGTTATATCTATATTATTTAATACTAAGTCAAAACCAAATGACTTACATACTTTACTTATATTTATATCTATCATAATATTCCTCCCATCAAAAAAAGTTATATGAATATATTGCATCCATATAACTTCTATTTATATATATAGATGCAGGCACGACAAAAACTCACACCCACATCTCATTTTTTTTACTTTTATTTTTGATGAGATAAAGGTGTGATATTTATAGTAAACATGATTACATTACCTACATATTTATACATAAATATCCCTCCACTTATAATATATTATAGTTTTTTACTTTTGTCAATTGTTTTTACACTGCAAGCCATTTGTCTTGCTAGTGTTATTTGGAGCCTAGTGGGTCTCCAAATAAGTATCAACCATACTTATTATATATAAGCATTAAATATATACTTAAAGTAGTTTATTATTGGTATTTTTTTTACTATTTTGAGTATAATAATAATGCAATATATTTGATTTTTTATGATAGTTATAGTATCATTGTATTACCGGAGAGAAATCTCGTCAGGTCGATAGCTCAATGTCGATTTTATTAAATTAAGTGTATGTTAAGTACACCCGCTTGAGCTGGGGAGAGACTACTAGATAGTCTCTTTTTTTTTTAGTTATCAACAAATATTGTTGATAACTATTTTAAATCTATATCAAAGGAATAGTCATAGCTTATTTTTTCACATTTATTAGTATCTATAAAGGCTTTTTCTTTATGAGAATAATCCACTATTTCTTTAGCATTATAATTTTTAAAATATTTTTTTACCTTATCTAATACTTCTAATTCTTCGTTGGTAAATAAATCTTTATTAAACTTTTTCTTTGATGTTATTTCATAATATTCTTTAGATGGAGTTATTACTGACTCATAGTCTATTATATCCTCTTGATATCCTTTTGATAATATCACTTCAAAACCATCTGGTACGGGGCCAAATGGTAGTTTACAATATTCTAGTCCGGTTATTGATTTACAGTTTTCTTTATAAAATAAGAAATCAGCGTAAAACATTTCTTTTAATAATTTTGTTTTTAATATTGTATTATCTGCAAGAAAGATAATCATATTATATACTTTTTCTTTATTAAACTTAGTATAACCATTATACTCTGTTGGGTTATATTCTTCACTTAGCAATAATTGTTTTTCATTATTTGCTAAAAATTCAGATATCTTATTATTAATTTTATTATATTCTTTATCGGTAAATTGTATTTTGTTGGCTTCAACTAAATTTGCTATTATTTCTGGATTAGCTATTAAAATTTTTATTAATATTAAATAACTATCATTTGGTATAGATACTCCTTTTTCATAACTTATTAATGTCTTTTTAGCACATCCTATTACTTTAGAAAATAATTCTTGTGATAAATTATATTTTTTTCTTAAGGCTATTATTTCTTCTTTAGTTACACCATATAATTTATTATATATTTCTATACCTTTTTCAGAGGCAATATTATCTAGCTTTTCATCATATACTAAATTATTACATTTTGAGCAAAATCTTCTATCTGAATTAAATTTTATTTCTTTTCCTTTTATTTGGTAGATATGTTCATGATTCTTAATATAAGTATCTGTACTACCACAATTATCACATCTCATAGTATCCTCCTATTTATAATCTAAATGAAATGATAAGCATACTGTCATTTCTTTATTATTATATTCTTCTATCTTTAACTTAATATATACTCTATTTCCATTAATTTCTTTTTTAAACACCAGTGAACTATCGCTTTTTAAATAAAAAGTTTTATAATCTGGAACATAGTTATATGAAGATAACGTTAATATTTCTTGCCATGCCAAACTTTCAGTTATTCCAACTTCTAATAATTCTTCAAGATAATCTCTATCTCTTCTATTAATAAATTTCTTATTTCCTTTAGTTATTAACTTTTTCATTTTTGTTAGTAGTTTGAGCTGCTCTCCAGTCATATGATTCCCCCTTATGTTTATTTTTTTATTACATAATATATCTTTCCCTTTCTGTTTTAATGGTAACATATGTAACCTATTTTTGTCAATATGTATTTTATACTTTTACATATTTTTTTATCACTACCTGTGATATAAGAAAAACTATAGACATAATCTATAGTTTGTACAAATACTATCTTGTTTTACCGTAGCCATTATTTATGCTTTTTTCCTTCAAGGCTTCACGCACTTTATTAAATTTAGATACAGAAGAATAGATTCTATAGTAATACACTTTTAACTCGGTTATATTTTGCATGCTTAAACTTTCTCCACCTTCTTCTAAAATTTTTTCTATCATTCTTAATTGCTCTTTTGCAGAAAAAATGCAACATAGTTCTAGTTTTGAATTATTTGTTTTTTTCTCTCTAATTTCTTTAGTCGTTCCTTTTGCTTGTTTGAAAATGCTTCTTATATTGTAGACATCCCCAATTCCATTTGTAATATCGTTAGTTGATTGTAATGTTTCTGGTTTGTATAGCCTTTTTACATTGTCAGAATTAAAGAAACCCATTTGAGCATAATTATCTCTTCCACATTTCTTTGATAGTCTATTTAGTAAAAAGGTATCTGCGCCCCAATTATTGTTTGCTTTAGGTCTAGCATTTGTGCAAATTGCGGACATTTCACCTAGTATACCAAAATTTTGAAATAAGAAATTTTTATATTTTATTTTTTCATAGTTAAAAATAGGATCCTCTCTTTGTATCTTGGTTATTACTTCTAATGATGTTTTGCCATTTATTTTTTCTCCATCATTCATTAACATCTGTAATATTTTAAAAATAGTTATGTTTCTTTCTTTTAATATATGTTCTAAATTTCTTTTTTCTATTCCTAAAAGATGGCAAATATTTTCTTCAGATATCTCAAAATTATATGTTGATTTTCCTGCTTTTAAAGAAGTTAACTTATTTCTATAGTTTTCTACAAATATATAATAAGAGTATCGTATCCATTTTGATATTTCTTCCATATCTTCGCTTGAGCAAACTTTTGGTGGGAGAAAAGCTTTCTCCTTTTCTGCTAGTGAAATATCTTTTATTTTACCTTCTTCTTTTTCAATTATATATTTTTCTCCCGTGTCATATATAAGCCTTTCTAAAATATCATACTCCTTATCTATTTGTTCTAATTTTTTTCGTATTTTTTCTATGTCTTCATCAGCAGAAGTTTCTTCTAATTTGTTTAATTCATATAAATAATAGCTTCCATAGTCCGCTAAAAAATTTAATATGGTATCTATGCTATACATATCTTCTATTGTGCTTTCTTGCTCTCCGCAATATTTTAATATTAGTTCTTCTTTTGGCTTTCCTGTAATCCTGCTAAAATCTTTGAAATAACTTTCAAATTTTTCTTGTAAGTACGCTGCATATTCTCTTCTACTTGATAATCTCATTTTCGCCTCCATATTACAATTTTATTATACTATATATTTTTATTTTTTTATACTTTTTTACCTTGAGTTTACACTTTTTATCAACAGCACCTGTGATATAAGAAAAAACTATAGACATAAATCTATAGCTTATATAAATATTTTAATTTTAGAGACTACAGGCTCTAAAATTCTTTTGAAGGCCCTAGGCTTCAAAAGTAAGTGAGAAACCTTGGGTTCGAACTTTTACTACTTTATACTAAAGTACTTAGTTAAATCTTTAATTACTCTTTTATGATAGAATACTAAGAGAATTATTAAACTTAATACACCTACTCCTCCTAAAACAATGATAGGCCAGTTTAATTCTACTACTTTAGTTAGAGCTAATATACAAAATATTATAGCTCCAATAGCAGTAAAGAATAATGGAATAAATTTCTTTCTTTGTAATTTGAATTCAGATAGAAATATTATTAACTGAAATATTATAATACTAAAGAGAATTATATTAATTACAAAGTATGAGAAACTAGTTTCTTCAATAATATCTATCATATATAAATAAGCACATACTATCATTACTACTATTGTTATTCTTTTTATTAGAGTATTATCTATTAATGGTTTATTTAATATAGCAAAATAGAATATTATTTCTCCTCCTAGTACATAAAGCATCCATTTTTTACCTCCTAGTGAGAGGTTTACTATAGTACAAGTTATTATAGATATTAAAAATATTATTAACATTATCTTTCTAAATATTAAGAATTTATTTACTTCTTTTTTTAGTTTTGGATAATTAATTTCTACTTTCATAGTCTTCACTTCCATATACTTTTAATTTAATATTGTTTTGAGTTAATATGTTATATATACTATTTTCTACTGATGTATTTGTAGTTAATTTACTTATTGATAATGTTAAAATATTATTACACGTTATGATAGAAAATGAGGCTCTATTTGTAATAGCGGTTCCTAAGACAAAGTCCATCTTTTCTACTTCTTTTTGTATTTCTTTTGGTAATTTTATATTACCTAGATTGGATAATACTGTAGTTTGAGATTTATCACCAGCATAACCATATATTAATTTGGCTACTGGTCTTTTTATAAATAGTGGAATGAATTTTAAATACTTTATTAAATTATCTGTATATTTTAATAATTCATCTAAGTTATCTTTAGTATTTTTTTCTCTTAATTGTCTTTGTACTTCAAGTAGGGTACTATCTAAATCTTTTACATCCTCTCTTGGAATATTTATGGATACATATAATGAGAAGTTTCTTAATGTTTTAGAGGGATAGTATTTACGCATATTTACTGGTACTTGTATTTTTATTAGTCCTTTTTTTGATGTTGAATATGATATTGTTAGAAATAAAATACTTAACATTAGTTCTGTTATAGTGGCATTCTTTTCTTTAGATAGTTTTTTTATATCATTTAAATCTATATCAAAATGTAATATCTGACATGGTCTAACACTTGATTTTTTTCCATCTATTTGAAGAGCTTTTTTCTCTATTAGACTTTGTGATTTTATCTTTGAAACTTTTCCTTTAAATTCATCTTTTGCTTCTTCTTCTTTAGGTCTTTCATTTATATCTAATACATAATTATTAGTGCCTTGTATTTCTTTTAATAATTTTAGATAAGTAGCTACTAGTGTGGATAGAAATATGGTAGCTCCTGTTCCATCTGTTAGGGTATGAAAGCATTCTATACTTATTCTATTTTTATAGTATAGGGATTTAAATGATTGTTTACCTATGTTTGATACATTTATATATGAACATGGTAATTTTTTTTCTTCATGAATATGAAATCTTTTTTTTATTCCATCTAGATAGTGCCAAAAGAAGCCTTTTCTTACGGATGTTCTAAAAGTAGGAAATCTTTTCATAGTAAATAATAGGGCTATTTGATATATTTCTGGTACAATATCTTCTTTTAAATAACATGATACTCTATAGACACTCATAAGATTGTCTCTCATTGATAATGGATATATTTTAGCGGCACTATCTAATGGATACCAGTTTTCTGGTTCTTTTTGATAAATGTCTCCAAGGTTATCTATGGATAATATTTTAAGTGTTTCTTTAAGAGATTTTCCATTTTTTAAATAGTACTCTATGGCCTTCTCGAAGTCTTCATTTATTTTTATGGTTTCTTTTTTTGTTAGAGATATATTATTATTTAGATTAGCAAAATATTCTTTTATGATATTTTCTTCTTCTAGATTAAAGTTCTTGTAAAAGGTTCTTCTTTGTTTCAATTTATCACTTCCATATTTATTATATCATAATATGTTGATTATTTGTGTACTTTTTCCCATGAACATTCTATATCATTTCTTCCAAAATGACCATAGGCTGCGAGTGGATAATAGATTGGTCTTTGTAAATCTAATTCTTTTATGATATTATCTACACTGAAATTGAAAGTGTTATTTACGTATTTATATATTTCTTCTTCAGATACTTTATTTGTACCAAAGGTATTTATATATAATGATATTGGGTAGGATTTACCTATAGCATAACTTAGTTCTATTTCACACTTATCAGCATAATTATGGGCAACAATGTTTTTAGCTACATATCTAGCATAATAGGCTGCACTTCTATCAATTTTAGAAGGATCTTTACTGCTGAAACATCCTCCTCCTACTTTACCCATTCCACCGTATGTATCACATACTATTTTTCTACCAGTAGTACCGCTATCACCAAAAGAACCTCCTACCGTAAAACTACCACTGGTGTTTATTAAGATGTTTGTTTTGTCATCTATTAGATTACTTGGCACTACTTTATTTATTACTTTTTCTATTATATATTTTCTTAATTCTTTACTAGATACTTCTTTTTTATGCTGAGAAGCTATAATTATGGTATCTATTCTTTTGGGAATATCATTTTGATATTCTACTGTTACTTCGGTTTTACCATCAGGTAATAAAGGACTATCTTTATCTTCTTTTCTTACCTTGGTTAAATTATAGGCTAGTTTATTGGCAAGCATTATTGGCATAGGCATTAATTCTTTTGTTTCATTAGTGGCATAACCAAACATTATTCCTTGGTCTCCTGCCATAATGGTATCTTTTTCTACAGCCTTATTTATTTCTTTAGACTGCATACCTACTTTTACTATTACATGGTATTCTTCATTATAACCTATATCTTTTAGTACTTCTTTGGCTAATTTTTCATAATCTAGTTTAGCCTTGGTACTTGCTTCTCCATATATTAGTATTAAATCGTCTTTGATTGTGGCTTCAACAGCCATCTTACTAGTTTTATCTTGTCTTAAAGCTTCATCTAAAATGTAATCACTTATTTTATCACATATTTTATCTGGATGTCCTTCAGTTACTGATTCACTAGTAAATAAATATTTTTTCATTGTATCACTCCTTCTTTGTTTTTATCAAAAAGAAAAAACTCTTGAAAGAGTTTGTAGCTAGCATTATTCTCTTTCATCGTTATTAGCTGTACCACCTTACTTTATGCAGGTTGGTATGAGTTCATAGAGCTAATTCTCTCCCTCATTCTTGATAAAATACATTTATATTATATATTATTTTTGACACTTATACAAGTGATTTTGTTTATTAAACTACATTTTATGAAATTTTTGTTAAAAGAAACTATTATCTTGTTTGAGAATAAAAGATTATGTGATAAAATATCATTTAGTGGTGATAAAATGAAAAAACAATACTTAATTTATGCAGATGAATCACATAGAAAGGGAAAGTTTTTTAGTAACTTTTATGGTGGCGCATTAGTTAATTATACTGAAATTGAAAAGATAAATGGTATGATAATAGCAAAAAAAGAAGAACTTGGCTTGTATCAAGAAGTTAAGTGGACAAAAGTCACTGAGCAATACTTAGACAAATATTTGAATTTGATTGACTATTTTTTTGATTTTGTTAAAAAGAATAAAATTAAAATACGAATAATGTTTAGACAAAATGCTCAAGTTCCTCAAAATTTGACAAGAGAGCATCAGGAAAAAGAATATTTTCTTTTATATTATCAATTTATCAAGCATGCATTCGGTATTGATTACTGCAACCAAAACGAAAGTGATCAAATAATATTGAAATTATACTTCGATAAATTGCCAGACACTAAAAGAAAAAACAAAGAGTTTAAAGGTTACATTTATGCACTTAATGATTTCTTTTTTGTTAACAATGTTCATATTTATAATGAAGATATTGCAGAGGTTGATTCTAGAAATCATGTTATATTACAATGTATGGATATTATTTTAGGAGCTATGAACTTTAAACTAAATAATATGGATAAGGAAAAAATGCCTAATAGCAATAGGCGTGGAAAAAGAACTATTGCTAAAGAAAAGTTATATAAAAATATTTTAAAAAACATCAGAACCATATATCCTAATTTTAATATTGGTATTTCTACTAGTAGTCGTGGTGACTATAAAAATAATTGGAAAGATCCATATAGACACTGGTGCTTTAAGTCTAAAAATAGTATCTTTGATTCCTCATTAACTAAAAATGCAAAATAAAAACTCCATTCTTCCTACATAAACCTTTTACGTGATAAACGTAAAGCTTCGGATTGAACAGAGTTCTTATATGACGATGGTATCATTTTTAATGGTAATTGTCGATACTAGTATACTCAGACTAGTATTTTTTTATGCAAAATAATTATAATCTTATTGAGAAAAGTTGATAATGAACATAAATTTTTACTATATATATGGTATAATAATTTATATATATTCTTTAGGGGGTGTTGCAAATGTTGAAAGAAGTAAAAATTGAATTAACTAATAAATGTTCCAGAAATTGTAAACATTGTTCTAGTAATGCTACTAGTAGTATTTGTAATTTAAAGATTTTAGATTTTGAAGATGTATCTAGAATAATTAAAGAAGCAAAGTTAATGGGTGCTGATACTATTGTTTTTACTGGTGGAGAGCCTTTAATGTATGATAGACTACCAGAACTAGTAGAATTAACTTCAAAATTAGGAATGAAATCAATTATTTATACATTTGCATATAGAACCGATGAAACTTTAAATAAATATAGACAATTAATTGATTTAGGCTTAAATAAAATAGTTTATTCACTTGCTGATTCACTATCTGATGAAGAAGATATTTCAGTTTATGATAAAGCTGAATTATTTGATAAAGTATTTGAAAATAATAATGCAAGATTAGGATTTCATTATACTGTTTCAAAAGATTCTTTTTCTAGATTAGAACAAGTTGTAAATGAGACCGTTGAAACATTTAAAAGTAGATGTTATTTTGATAGAGTTAGTTTATTAAGGTTTGTTCCACATGGTAAAGGGACTACTGATATGGACTTATCAAAAGAAGAATTATTAGCAATTAAAAATCTTTATTTAAACTCAAATGATAAAGATAAAATTAGATTAGGTACTCCTTGGAATATACTTGGTATTGAAAATACACCTTGTATTATAGCTGATGAAATAATGATAATTGGATTTGATGGAATAGCTTATCCGTGTGATTCTATTAAATATTTTACTAAATTAGGTATTAGTGGAAATATAAGAGAAAACTCATTAATGGAAATGTATAATTCAGAGTATTTTAGCAATATTAGAAAATTAAATACTGATAATTCTTGCTCTACTTGTGAGCAATACCCTATATGTAAAAGTGGTTGTATAGGACAAAAGATAATTGCTAATTATACTGAAAGTGATGATAAGGTATTAACTTTAAAAAGATGTATTAACTCAAGAGATCCAAAATGTATGAGGTAGATATATGAAGAAAAGACAAGAAGTATATGATTTATATTGGTATTTTGCTTGTGAAAGACAAAATATATTTTGGAAAAAAATAAATGGAGAATCTGCTCCGTGGACTGAAGATAAAATATTACAAGAATATAAGTTTTGTAATAGTTATAGAGTTAATGATAGAGTTAGCCAATATTTATTAAAAAATGTTATTTATAATGGGAAAAAGTATTCCGATGAAGATATGTTATTTAGAATATTATTATTTAAATTATTCAATAAAGAATCTACTTGGAAATTATTATTAAATAATTTTGAAGATATTACTTTAGAAACGTTTAATATAAAAGAGTATTCTAGTGCGTTAGAAAATGCTATATCTAGTGGCATTAAAATATATAACGATGCTTATATAAGTTGTGCTAATAAGGCATTTGGATATGATAGAAAACATGATAATCATTTAGCACTACTTAATAAAATGTTCAATGAAGACAAAATACAAGAAAAAATAGTTAAATGTAAAACTATGGAAGAAGCATTTAATATTATAAAAAGTTATCCATTAATTGGAAACTTTATGGCTTATCAATTAGTAACTGATATTAATTATAGTGAAATTGTTAATTGGAGAGAAGATGAATTTACAGTTGCTGGACCTGGATCACTACGTGGAATTAAAAAGTGTTTTATTGATAAAGGTAAAATGAGCAATGAAGATATTATTAGATATATGTATGAACATCAAGAAGAAGAATTTAAAAGACTTAATTTAGATTTTAAAAAAATTGGTAATAGACCATTACAATTAATAGATTGTCAAAATATCTTTTGTGAACTAGATAAGTATTGTAGACAAGCTTTACCAGATTTAAAATCAAATAGAACTAAAATAAAAAAACATTATGTACCTAAGAAAGAAATAATAGAATATATTTACCCACCAAAATGGAAGTTGAATAATTAATAATACATTTTATCTCAAAAAATAAAAGGGTGGGAATTTCCCACATACGAATTTGTACGGGAGTATAAATTCAGTGCTGGCTATACATGACTTTTACTCCCACACTTTAAAAAATATAAAAAGAGGATTAAATTACTTTGATATTTTTTTCCTCTTTTTTTGAAGATCATTTATACAAAAACATATTCATTTAAGACAATTTCTTCTGCCATATTCTTGTAATTATTCATTAACTTTGTATTCAAGTATTGTAAGAGTAGTAGAATATGTAATTTGATATTCAGTAGGTGTTATTACTTTTAAGTTGGTGTGAAAGATAATTTTAATTTGTCCTAATTTAATCTTATATTTAAAGTCTTTTAAGATACCTATTAAATTATTAATAGGTTTTAGGTTTTCAATTACTTCAAATTCAAGCATGAAAAAAGTCCTCCTTTCTGTGATAAGAGAACTTTTAAAGTTTTATATAAAAATAAAAACTTACGAACTTTTAAGTCCGTAAGTTGATTTCAAATGGAGCAGGTGATGGGAATCGAACCCACGTTAGCAGCTTGGAAGGCTGAAGTTCTACCATTAAACTACACCTGCATTTCCTAAAGACATTTATAATTATACATAATAATTATAATTAAGTCAATAGAAAATTTAAATTTTTTCAAGAAAAAAGAACCAAAATGGTTCTAAATTCTATTAAATTCATTTTTGTTATTTAGGATTACTAATGTAATTAATGCAACCGCTAATATGCAAGAACCACCAATTACATAATTGAATATTCCAGTATCAGGATTCTTTACTGTTTCTGGAAGTAATTTAATAACTGGTCCACATTCCTCATCTTCAATTTTATTATCAGCTGGGAATGTACCAATTTCTCTACTATTTTCTAATACTTTAATTTGTCTATTAGTTCTTAATCTTGCAGTATTAACTAATGTTTCATCTACAACTGATTTAACTGTAAGAGTATAAGTTAAAGTAACACTTGTATTAGGTTCAATATCACCAACTCCCCAAACAACTTCATTTGTAGATTTATCAAATGTTGCTTCTCCTTGAGTAGCCTTAACATCTGAAATTTCAAAATTATTTAAAATATAATTATCAAATGAAACTTTAGTAGCAATTTTATCTTTTAAACCAGGTAGGGTAGATAAAACATTTCCTTTAAATGCAATTGTTGATAAGTTAGCACTTGTTAAAGCATATCTAGTGCTTGATTCAAAAATACTTTCAAAGTTTGTTTGATCTGCTAAATCAATACCATAAACAACAACATTTATTCCGTTAGTTTTATAAGTATTAATCATATTTTTTAAAGCAGTTATTTCTTCAGGTGTTTTAGTTCCCATATTAGTTAAGAAAGCAACAATAATTTTATTGTTAACTGTCTTAGTAAATTCTGAACTTGCTTTTTCAAACATCTTATCATATTCACCAACAGAACCAACAGCTAATGCTTTAACTTCATCAAGTGAAGTAGTAATATTCTTACTATCAAGTGGTTTGTATATTAACTCACCATTTGATGTAGTTATAACTCCTTGTTTCATATTTGTCAATGCTTCAAGTGAAGTAGCATTACTCTTAATAGTGTCAATTAATCCACTTTTCATAGTACTTGTACTTTCAGCATTATCAATTAGATAGATAACTTCAGTAGGTTTTGAATTATCAATAGTAATGTTAATAGCAACTTTACCATTATTCAAATCTGATTTTGAAGTATCTATTGTATTTAGAATAGTCATACCATCTGGCCTTAATTGCTTAACTGCATCATTTTCTTTAACTATTGAAACAGCATGAGCAAGAGCAAGTACAGGCGTAACATTCATAAATCCTACTAATAAAATTAGTAATCCTCCAAAAATTTTCTTTTTCATTTTTCCTCCTCCTATTATTTACATTATAACATTTTTTTTTGAAAAAACCAACTAGTTTATCTTTATTATGTACATAATTTGTGTTAATATTAATAATAGGAGAGAAATTATATGAAAGTAATAAAAGTTTTAGTTAAAAATAATAGTCTTATAGTTGAAGAATTATATCAAAAAAACTTTGAAGATAGTGATAATATAATGTATTTTACTTTAAAATA
>OGXX01002741.1_pt1 | contig 15503 bp, 13 predicted proteins | sample 1576301 | NCBI WGS metagenome assembly OGXX01 (sample SAMEA3541469, study PRJEB24748) | human gut metagenome | biome: human gut; feature: human-associated habitat; material: faeces | place: China | collected 2012
AGAACGAGAGCTTCCCAAGCTCTATACGAGGGTTCGATTCCCTTCGCCCGCTCCAGAATTACCCTAACGTATTCATTCCTCAGCTTTTTTCTGATTCATACGTGACGGCGCTCGTGATCCTCCTACAAGGGGTTCATACAGCCGATGGCACAGCGTGATAATCTCTATCGACGCCCAAGCGGTATCTATGTTCTGCGGATCACCGTTCCGGTTCGTTATCGCGCCCTGATAGGGCAGCGTGAAATTCATGCATCTACCCGCACAACCCACCTTGCAAATGCCAGAGCTATTGCCGCGCGTTTGCTGGAGAAGTGGTATGCGTCTCTGGAAGAGTTCAGGCAAGTGGATAAAGATAAAATCAGGGGCAATGCCCCATTGTTGACTGGCGCAGGCAAAATCAGCCTGGCGTTGTTTTGCGAGTCATTTGGGGTTGGGCTTGAGACTGTCGTCCAGCATCTTCTGGCAGACAATGTGCCGCTTTATGCCCTTGTGTCGAATCAGCGTGGCTTCCTGATTGATGATTTCAGCACGCTTGACCGTGATCCTGACACGCATGGATTCGTTTTAAACAACGTTGCGCATGACGGTGCCGAGGCTGCGGTAAACGGTTATATGCAGCTTTACCAACCGCAGTTTGCGCTTGTTGAATTGCTGAACGGACGAAAGGTTGAGGCCACTGTATTCAGAGCTAACAATGGCAATCCGCTTTCTCTCTGGCTGTTGGATTTACCCGGGGTGACGCTGAACGCAAGTTCTTTGTTCATCAACAACGTGCAGGCTGAAAAACTACGTAGCGCCTGGGATAAGGCGCTTACGAAATCAGAGCCAAAATTAAGTGCTCTGCCATGTGCTCCGGCAGTTGTAACACCAGCGATTCCTGTGGCCGCTACCATCAACCCGTATTGCAACCCGACATATGCGAGCATGACTGTTTCAGCATTGCTGGAAGCGTTTTTGGTCTATAAAAATACGGGTGATATCAAGTTGGCCAGTGAGGGGAAAATTCGTTCCAGAATTGAACACTTCACAGAGGTCATGGGCGATTTAACTCTAGGTGAACTGAATCGTGACGTAGTGAAAGATTACGTCACCAAAATGCAGAATATGCCCGGTAATCTGTATTTGATGCGGCGAAAATACAAGATTTCAGATACGCAAAAGCTTATTGAAATAGCGCTCGCTGATGGCCAGCCAGTTATGAGCCGAGATGCCATTGGCAGGCATATTGAGTCACTGGGTTCTATGCTCAAATGGGCGAAGAGTGAACGTTATCTTTTTGATAACCCTGCTGAGAATGTTCTGGCTCAGCGCCGTGTGATGGTGCGTGAGCAGGATCGCCGCGACCTCTTCACCGATGATGAACTAGTGCAAATTTTCTCGGCTGACTGGTTTAAGAAAGGCGCGGGAACGCCCAATCAATACGGACGTTATACAAGCTTCCGCCCGTTTCACTACTGGTTGCCTCTGCTGGCATTATATGTGGGCGGGCGCATCAATGAGCTTTGCCAGCTTTATCTGGCGGATATTCGCGAAGATAAAAACGGTATTGCCTATATTGATTTTAACCTTGATGCGCCGGATAAGGTGATGGATGAAGAGGCACAGGCTGGCGGCGATAAATCATTAAAGACGGTGAATGCGATCCGTCAGGTTCCAATTCATCCGCGACTTATCGAACTAGGGTTGCTGGAGTATGTAGATGCACTGAAAGCTGCCGGGTATGATCGTCTTTTCCCTGAGTTGAAGCACAACAAAATCAAAGGATATCGTGCCGGCGCCTCAAAATGGTTTAACGAAAACTACTTTGGCAAAGTCCTCGGGTTCCCCCGTGACGGTAAGAAAACGTTCCATTCACTGCGGCATACTTTCATCAATGCTCTAGACGAGTTTGAGAACAATGAACGCACGATTGCGCAGCTTGTTGGACATGTTCGTGGCAGCACCACCGCGATGACAACCTATCGCAAGGATGCTGATGTGGTAGAGCAATTGGGCGTGATTTCACGGCTTAGCTACAGTTTGCCTGATATTGCGCAGTTTGATTCGCAAGCGGGTATCAAGGCGGTCATCAATGCGCGGCGCAGGCATAAATCATAAGATGTGCCAAACGCGCCAGGAAGCTTTGTGGTGCGTTTTATATTACGGGTAATGAAAATCATGGTGAGTAGTCTGCGTCGCTCTCCTGGTGCGGCTGGTGAAGTTTAACGAGTTGAGCAAACTAATTGCGTATTCTTCATAAGTATAGTGACATCAAATTCGAATCGGCTGTGGGGACGTATGAAGGGTAAACAATGGATCAGCACGCAAAAACATAAACAGTTCTATTGGGCTCGTATTGAGTTTGAGGAATGGTGGATGGAGAGAGAGTGGAAGCATCCTGTTACCCGATATACCCTCAAGACAACTGGTTTTTTTATGCTGATCGTTCTTGGTGGCGCCTCTCTGTTTTTTGGTATTGGTTCACATAAGAAAGCCTTTCCAGAATTGCATCCTGAAGATAAACACCGCGGATAACTAATGGTGGCACTTCCTTACTGTAAGGATGGGTTTGCCGAAGCCAAAGGTTTTAAACTCAATGCTTGATAGAGAGGCTTTCAATCCTAGGATATTGAGTTTTTCACGTCCAAAAACTCTTGCGAGGAAAAGAACTGGTATAGTAAAGATCACCCACTAGGAACCCTTTTGCTGTGCTTGAGAGCGTTACGTTGGGGCTACTGGAAGTCACTCCGTTTGTTTGCGAAGATGGTGTAGCTGCGGTAGCTGATGCACTACAAATTAAAAGAAAAAATAGAGAGCGTAAACTTAAACAATTAACATAAGTTTGAGTGTTTTTTTGTTAGCTATTTGATTTAATTTTTTGTTATAACATGGCATCCCCACATAAAAGTTATGGGGATGCAGCTATCAGTTTTTCTGACAAACACTTACCATTTCATCATAATGAACCTTGTCAATTTCTTCTATCCATAAAAAGATATCTCCGATTACGTTTGTGCCTTCACCTATTAAATTTTCAGCAATATCTTCATTCATTTCGATAACAGCACTATGGGAATATTTGTTAATGAAACGATAAACCTTTTCTTTTTTATTGCTATCAAAGGCAATACAATTTTTTGCAGCAACATCCATTAGTTGTGATAAATCTGATCTATGTTTTGGGTATTTGAAGTTTAAAAATGATTCTAACAATTTACGAGATAGATTTGCTGTAAAGAATGCCTGCTCACGAGTTAGTCGAGGATGTTCTTTATGCTTATACAAAGTATCAAAGATATAATGATATTCTGAGTTGTAATCAATTAAACTCGGGTCAGCATTACATATTGCTGACGAGCGAGGCGTAACAGCACTGGGCTCAATGGTAAAGAAAAATGCGTTTTCAACTTTTTCTCTCTTTTTTCTGTTTTTATTGTTTGTATTGAACCAGTCGCGTGCCAATTTGAAAAACGTAAAGTTATGAGTTAGTAAAAAAAGTTGCTTTGCATCATTACAATACGTTTTTATAAATGAATATGAATGAAATAGATGGTTTGAATCAAAACTCGAAACGGGATCATCGAAAACAATGATGCTGTCGGAGATTTTATTATCATTCTCTGTTAGTTTTGTTATAAAGTAAATCAAGGCTATGGCCGTTTTTTCACCCTCGCTAAGATTAGGTGCATGCCCAATTTGGTTATCTCTGAGTATTTCGTATCCATTTTTTTCTTTATTAAATTGGAGCGATAATTCTGAACGACCAAGAAAACCGTGTAGATGCTTATTGAAAATATCTGCTGCTATGGTTTCATTTGATAACGAATCTTCAATGGATTTTATTTCTGCTTTTATTTGTTTTAGGTCATTATCATTTGTTTGCAAGTTTTTTGTTTCTGCATCGCGATTTGATATTTTCCTGAAATAATCGAAGCTATTTACCTCCGATGCTGCATAGTGTGACTCAAGTTTTGATTTTACCTTGTGAGTTTCTTCTTTGAAGTCTTTGCATTTTTTATTATGCATTTCTATTATTTTATTAATTTCGGTTGCGATTTGATTGAAGTTAATAAATAAGGAGTTAGGTATCTCAACGGCAAAGAGATCAATATTGAAAGGGTTAGTTATTTTTTCATCTAATGTTTTCTCCCATTCATTGATGTAACTGTTTATTTTTTCAGCCTCATCTTTAAGGAGTGATGATTTTTCTTTTAGAAGATCTTTATGTTCGTCATAAATATCAATATCACTGTTGCTTGCTAATACAATGAATTGGCTTGTTAACCATGTTTTAGCTTTGTCTAGAGTTTCTGAAAACTTTCTGTATTCATCATTAAAATGTGCGTTTAATTCATCGATTCGTTCTTGTGAAATCTTGTTTCCGCAAAAATGACAGCTATCGCTACCTAGATTTAAATTCAATCCATTAAAAACCCAAGATTGTATCTCTTGATTGTTTTTTAAACTCTCAATAGCTTTGTTTGTTACTGATTGTTTAAATAGTTCATTTAACCTATCTTGTGCTTTTTTAAGTAGAGAAGAGTCTACGCTCTGAGTTTTGGTTGTAATTGCCGGTTTTTGTGTGGGATTTGCTGCTTTAGTTAACCTTGCTACTTCATTTATATCTAGGATTGAATCTGCTTTTTTGATTAGATCAACATTTGACGTGATGAAGTTTTCAAGTTTTGTTCTGTTATAACTTAAAAATCTTGAGTCACTGGTATCAATGACTTGCAAGCTGGTTTTAGTTCTCTTAGCTGCATCCGTTAGGAACTTTTGAAGTTCTTCTGTAAGTTTGTCATTCGCTATTTTTCGTCTTACATACTCTTTTGTTTTTTTATCAAAAGATGCTCTCAATTCCTCTAATTTTTTCTTCTCTTCAATTTTTTCCTGAGCTATCAATAAAATACTTTTTACTGAATTATTCCAGTCAATGTTTTTGTTTATGAAGCTTTGATTGAATACTTTCAGATTTAAATTATTTGCGGAAATGTTATCTTTTGTTATCGTTCCTTGTTCGAAGGTTTTTATAGAAAAGGTTGAATTAGGGTATCTAGTGTTCTGACGGTTTTCTATCTGCTCAAAAAGCGATGATAATGTTGATTTTCCGCTTCCATTCCAGCCGTATATTAAATTAAGCCTTCCAAAATCTTTTGCATCAGTCTTGATGTAATTTCTGAAAATTCCGTAGTCTCTAAGTAAGTCAATGCTTTGCACCATAGTAGTAACCCTTAGTGATTATATCTATGCCATTTTTTCTCATACAGACTTTACGAATAAAAATACTCTATTATTTGTATGTGTTGCGATAGTTTTATGGTTCAACAATTTGATATATGCCAAAAAAACGTTATATCTTCGCAGTATCAAGGTCAATGTCCGTAAGTTTAGTGATAGCGATCTAACTTCCGCTACGGGTAACAGCCTGCGAATGAAGCGCAACAAGAAATCGCGAAAAGAACCGCAACAGCTTGACTCTCTTTCTTGATCTAACGCGCTCAGAACGATTCTGGCGCGTTTTTTATTAAGGATTGTAGATTTCACAGTGCCAAATTTGGAGACGCTCAAAACGCGTCTGGTGAAATCCTGATGACCTACGATTGCACCCGCAACCTTTCCACGTTTTCTGATGGTAGATTCATCACTGTTTTAATGCTGGTTCCAATGCTGCGAATAATGTCTTCGCGTGGGCCGCTGCGCCAGTCATCGCTTGCATAAAAAGCATTGAGAACCGAAGTCATGCTTTCAGCGCTGTCAAAGGCGCGAATCAAGTAGTAGCAATCCAAGTCATGAAGCGAGTTGCCAAACGAAACAACATCGATCCCATGGCGGCGGTGTAGGGGAACACTGATTTCCTGCATTATGGCGTGAAAAGCGGCACCGCTGCCTTTGCGTAAGGTGTATTGCAGTATTTCGACGGTTCTCAAACGTTATCTCCTTATCGCCCTCTGGGTGGCTCCTGATTGATAGCAGTAAAGTAAATCGGACTGCGCCATGAAGCTACTACTAATCAGACAGTCATCCGTAAGCAGAAGCCACGATATGCGGTTCAAATGCGCTGAAAGGCTCTCTGGCGAGTTTTTTAAAGGAGGTAGTGGAAATCATGGTGCAGAGTTCGCGGCGCTCTCATAGAGTGGCTGGCGAAGCCAATTGAAACAAGCGTAGCGGAGTTCGAGCAATCAATGAGAAATCTGGGCGAGCTTTGAGCTTTACCGAGCCGCTTAACTTTGGAGGCTGATTGCCTCTATAAGGACTGTCTCGCTGCCACGGAAAATTTCGGACGCAATGCCTGAGAGAGGCGCTTCGAAATCTAGGAGATCCATTTTTTCGCGCCCAACTTATCCGGCTGCTTTTCACCGCGAACACGTTGAAGATTAACAAGGTTTAGTTCATGTTTTATTGAAAGGAACAGCCACCGACAAACACCGTTAGCGAAGGTATGTAAGCTGATAGTTGTCTTGTTATATATACAGTTATTAAGAGAACTGTATCCAGACCAGCAGGAATGCGGCTTCTTTCCTGCTGATTGTCACTTTTTTTTGGAATAACGAAAGGGGCGCGGCTTAAACGTGGAGGCGACGTAAAGCACCCTTGACGGCGTTTTGCAGATCGCTAACAACCGCCAGATGCGAGCTTTCTTTCCGCAGGCGCTTGTCACCGTTAACCATCATCCAGCTACGTTTATCCCTACGTCCGATGTTATTGAAAGAATGCAACCCGCGCTCGGCTGTTGCGTCGTTCACCTTACGAACTGCGTTGATAGCAGTAAACCGGAACAATTCACCGTCAGCCATCATTTCAGGCTCAATTGGTTTGCGAAATTTGAACAGGTGAGCGAGGGTTTCAAATCGAAAGCGCTGCATGTCGCTAAGATGGTGAAGAGAGTATTGAGTGAGCGCAGCACCTTTTAACGTGACTTCAACACGAGCGCGTTGCTCTTCTACAGGTAGTTTCTGATCGTTGTCAGTGCGTTTGTGGTAGACCTGCCACGAGATGTTGTCCCACTTGTTACCTGTCCTGAAGTTTCGATATGGGGTGATACGTGTTCCGGGGAAAAGGTAGACATTTTTCCACGAAGCGGGGTTGAATTGCCTTGGTCGGGTTCCGTTACTAAACAGGCTTGTCTGAAGCCGATAGGTCATTGCTCGTGTCGCTGATACTGACCGTTGTTTATGCCAGAAATCGCAGAAAACTTCGACTCCCACGATTTGTGGCTCACACGCAAATGGGAAACGTTTTTGCAATTGTTCGAGCGCTACTTCCAGCATCCCGCCATGGTTTTTTGCCAGTAGATCATGGAAGCGAATCCGAAAAGTATCGTTAGTGCTGCTAATCATGGGTTTTACCCATGTTTTGACGTTGTTATCGGGACGGCGTGCGTATGATGACAACTTTGAGATACATATGCCGCAAGGTTCAACCCAGAGTTTTAACTCTGTGATTTTAAGTAGTTCTTCCTGAACGTAGCGATACTGAGTCAGTCTGGAGAAGCTAACCTTTAAGTCCAGCCAGTCAATCCCGGCTGAGACTTTAAAGAATTTGCGGTCTGCTTCAGCAGCTGCGTATTTTCGAATCTTCATGGTGCGACCTTATTGAAGGGAACTTCAAACCGGCATCAGGGTCGTTCGAACTGAGCAGATTTGAGAACATTTCCAGCACGGTAGCACAACGGTTTTACGATAAAAACCTTACTTATCAATCAACTGCGTTCATATTCTGAAAGCAGTAGTCGTTGTTAACTTAAGGGTATGAGAACACTACTATTTTTCATATACAGATAATGCTTTGTTTCGCCAGTGGTGTTCAAGGCAAATCACATTCATTGATGACACATCTTGCCATGAAACTTGCAGTTTCATAAACTGAGAGTATCATTATGAATATGGAGGCACTATGAAAACATCTTTTTTAACAATATTAGCCTTTCATATGCGTGATTTACGTGAAGAAAAGGGTATTACTCAAGCTGAGATTGCTGAAAAACTGGGAATGACGAGCGCTGGTTGGGGGAAGGTTGAGAATGGGAAATCATCTCTATCTGTAGAAAATTTGATGAAGTTTTGCAAGTTGGCAGATACTGATGCTCAAAAATTACTAACTTTGTCTCAACAAACCGCGAAAGAGTTGATTCAGGAAGGTTGGGCGGTTGCATATTCTCAGGTTGAAAATGATGGCCTAATTGAGGCTAGAGGTTTCTCTGTATTGGCTAACAGTAAAGTGGATTCAGTTTTACAAAGAGCAATTAAGGAAGGAGTAGATAAAAGTATTGCCAGTAACGTAAAAGGTAATATTTTAAAATATGCATCTATCTACGCAAGTCTTAGTAATATCCTTCCACTTAAATTTAAAAAATGAAAAGGAGAAAAGTATGGCTTATCGTTATGATGAAGATCTCGAGTTTTTATCAAAGTGCACTGATGAAGATCTCAATGGGTTAGTTGATTGCTTAATCTATGATAAAGATGGAGAAACCCGTTGGACTGAGGAATTGTCTAGCAATGAAAACTACAAAAAATATAAGCCCCAGCACAGTAAGTATTGGAAAGATGTAGCGGCTGAGATTCAGTGTTTTGGTGGTAATACATTCGCAACTATGCTTAGGGGAGGGAAAGGTGTTAAATACCGGGAAGTCCTCACCGATGTATGCGATAAAATGAAAGTTAATTACAACAGTAAAAGTTCTGTTGAGAATATTGAACAATGCCTCATGTTAAAGGTTCTGAATGATGCCTTTGAAAAAATGAGCCCAGAAGAGTTAAAAGACTTTGCTCGTGAAATCGGTGTTAAAAATCTCGATGGGCTTACAGCAAAAGGGCTTGTTTCTGCGTTCCAAATCATTTTTAAGGCTGGTGGATTTAAATCGTATAAACTCACCCTCATTATTGCTAATGCCATTTTGAAAGCTTTGATAGGTCGAGGGTTAAGCTTTGGTGGGAATATATTGTTAACTCGCTCCATGGCTATTTTAACAGGGCCTATTGGATGGGCGTTGACAGCTCTTTGGACACTAATTGATGTTGGTGGTGCAGCATATAGAGTTACAATTCCGGCAGTCATTCAAATTGCAGCGTTAAGAAGTAAGGTTTCTAACGCTGGATCCGAAGAAATGGCTTCGGAAATTACTCTAGATTAATCTAATTCATTTTAAATGCCCAAGGCAGATTGAAATTAGTAACTCTCAATCTGCCTTTTGAAGCTATCTCAATGCCAACAAACGACCGTTTTCCGGCACCTCTTCGCAAGCATCTTCCGGGATGCTGAAAAATTAGCCTTGGCAATTGTTGGCAGGCGTCCTATTGTTGACACCGTTTTCTGACAGGTATTGAGAGGTGTTGAGAATGGCGATTTTCGGCTACGGGCGTGTTTCTACCGCTCAGCAAGATACGGAGAACCAGAGGTTGGAGCTTGAGCAAGCTGGTTGGACGTTTGACTTTTGGTTTGCTGATATTGTTAGCGGGAAAGTTCAGGCAATTCAGCGTAAGGCGTTTGCTGAAATGCTTGGCAAAATTCGAACCGGTGAAACGCTGGTAGTGGCAAAACTCGACCGTTTGGGGCGTGATGCTATCGACGTGCTCCAGACAGTCCGATTGTTATCTGATCGCGGCATCAAAGTGATCGTCCACCAGCTTGGAACAACTGACCTCACTTCTGCTGCCGGTAAGCTTCTGTTGTCGATGTTGGCAGCGGTTGCGGAGATGGAGCGTGATCTACTGATTGAACGCACTCAGGCGGGTTTGTCGCGAGCAAAAGCCGAAGGCAAGAAATTGGGTAGACCTTCTAAAATCGCACCAGAAGCCCGTAGAGTGATTGTAGTGAAAAAGAATAGCGGAACCAGTGTCAGCGCGTTAGCGCGTGAATATGGCGTTTCCAGAGCGACTATAGCAGCGATCTTAGATTAATTTCGGAAGGTCTATTCTATATTTGAATTGATACGGCATGGTCAGCTTAAGAATATATCTTATCTAAAATCTGCTGTCTGCCAAGTTGATGTCGAAAACATTACGTTAATATCAGTGACAGAGCAGGATATGACTCACTAATAATTGAAATTATTAAAGTAAACAAAAGCGCATTATAAATGCGCTTTTATTATTGAGGTGTATGCTATTTCTGTTTTCCATCAAGCTTTTCCGATAACCGTTTCTTTGTATTTAAGTTTTTTAAGTCGATAATGAAATTTACACTTGATGCAATTACCGCATAAATACAAAACAATTGCGCATAAATCAAAGACAGTAAACACCATAAGCCAATACCTGTAAATACTTGCCAGTATCGTGAAAAAATATCAGTTTTTGTCAGGAACGTTTTTAACGTAACCCCAGTTAATAATAATAACAGAATGAATGCTGAGGAAATTACCACCCCGACTAGAAGTTTTACTCTTTTTAGGTCATCTTCTGAGAAAATTGTGGTCACTTTTGAGGGTTGAACAATTTTTAAAACAGCATTTGGATAAACATAGGCAATCCAGATACCCATGATTGTAAAAATCATTGCTGATGTGTTTTGCAAAATTGAGATTATAGGTTCAACATCTTTAAAGGTAATATCTAGCCTAAAGCAGTAACTAATATAAGTTACTGCCACAGCTAAAGGTAGATGCCAGGCTATAATTGTGTAATTCTTCATGGTAATTCCCGAACTGCTTGGGGGGCAGCAGCTTCAGCCACGCCAACGCCGAATGGAGCAAGCAAACCATCGCGTTTGAATTGTAGAGCAGTAAACAGCCGCTGAGCCGTATAATGGCCTGTATCGTCCACGCCGCCACTAGTTGTATCATCTATTGGCAGAACATTTTTTACAACGAAGCTATTTAACCAACAAATACCACCAACACCTTCTTTTCTAAACCCAAGGTTACGCCAGCCGTCTAAACCGCCATTATAATCCTCGGCATATTGCTCGAAAATTTGCTGCAATTCTTCTGCCGTAGGTTTCGCTTCAATATTTATCTCTACTTTACGGGTATCTTTTGTAATTTCAGCAGAGACGAATGGAAGCCTTCCGAAAAATCTTGTCCAGTCGGCTTGATCGACTTCTCTTGCGGCAATCACCTCACGCTTTACAAAATGCGTTATGTCACGGGCGATAGCTCCAAGATCAGCTCGTGTTGTGAGTTTTGTATATTGTTTTGAACTGATACGAAACCACAGATTTCCAGTTTCACCGGCTTGCTGTGCAGGAAACGATACGGTTGTGTAAGCTCCTGTTTTTCCCTCTCTAACTTCTCGTCGTTTTTCTCTTATGTCTGCGTGTAACCAGACAAAATCCCTGAAAAATAAATTCATCAGGTTAGTATCTGCGATTGAGTTAGAGAATCGGATAGACGCAAACAAGTTTTTAGATGGGATAAACCAGTAATAGGAGGCTTCACCCCAAATGACTCGCGCTCCATCTGCTGCATTATTAGCATCATATAAAGTGTTGTCATCAAGCCGCGCATCAGCTTTAATGCCGTAAACACCATCCCCACTTCCCACCGCTCTCCAAAGGACAAGAATATACTCGCCAGTCTCCTCATCTTTTTCGATTGATTTTAGATAAACCTTTTTACGATGAGAGTAGCCTGGAGTTTCGTCATCCCAAAGAAGCGTGTCTTCAAGTGACACTCTATCTTGAAACCACACATGGAGAGATGAGAGAAGGGCATCCATTTCAAGTGGTTCACAATAATCATCATGACCATAACGGTAAAAACCAAGCTGGGTATGCTTGTGAAATGTGACAATGCCAACGCTCATACAGTCATCTCTCAAATGTGGTTTTTCGAAGTATTTCACGAAAATATTGAAAGATGAAGAAAAAATTATGGAGACACACATAGGGCAAGATCGCAACGAAGTTGTGCAAAGTAGTAGTATTTCTTTGCTAGTTCTAAATGTGTCTCGCCCTCTTTATTGCCGTGCAAGAGTGAATTAACAAGAGAGATTAGTTCCAAAGTATGCTCTTAGGCTAATTTCTAAATTCAGAGCATAACTAGAAGGTATTCAGGCAGTTAGCGTAAATAAATGCCGCCGAAACTTTAGCATCTTGTCTTGGATGATCATACACGTAGTCAACAAAGCTCTTGTATAGCGTGATCATTTGAGGTGTGACATCTGACTTACCGTTCATATTATCAAGTCGTTGATAATATTCTTCTTTCGTCATTCCACTGTTTCGGCCTTCGGTTACGTTTGAGGTGAATTGTGCCATACCCATGCACATTTGATCTTTATGGTTATTCGTTTTATCCGGGTGGAGAGCGCCTTCCAGCACTTTATCACCGCTGATGGCATGTTGCGCCCACGCTGAATTGTTGGCGATAAACTTTTTGGAGCCGGTGGCAATACCATATTCGATGCGAATGCCATTATCGTGATAGCTACCGTCAGCATCTTTAGTCGCTAGCTTTAGAGATATGCGGCAACCAGGGAGTGTTTTGTGTTCTTGCACCGAGATAATAACGGTGTCCGTATCGCAATCAGCAAAGCTGTATTCGGGGTTAATGTAGGTGTTAGTTTTGATGAGCAACCCGGTAAGTCCGTTTTTATAGCCTTTTGCCGGCAGCGTTTTGAAGGGGCTGCGATCACCCTTTTTGATCGCTTCCCGGAAGTGATCTATACCGATGCGCGTCGCCAGTTGATCGATGCTTTCTGCTGCATAAGATGCAGATGACGCAGCGATTAACATAATGGTCAGCACAGACTTGGCTGAAAATCCGGGCTTACTAAGCCGTGTTTTTGACATGTTGTTATCCCTCAGAATCCACCCCAGCGGTGTCAGTTATCGCATCATAGACTATTGATTCGAAATGTCACTATTGGAGCGTGGCTCTTTAGTGGACATCTGCGCAAATTCAGGGCATGAAAATGACCCTGAGAAAACTGTTTGGACAACGAGTAAAAGAGTTGCGCATTGCCACCGGAATGAGCCAGGAAGCCTTTGCCGATCGGTGTGGGTTTGCTCGTAGCTATATGAGCCGCATTGAACGCGGCGGTTCTAATGCGTCTTTGGATGCGATTGAGGTGCTGGCTAACGCTCTGAGTGTTGAGCCGTGGCAACTGTTGGTGTCTGATTCATCTGAAGATAGTGACCCGGAATTACTGGTCCCCTATGCAGCTGATGGCTCGTGTTTTCATCCCGGACTGGCAAGCACCCGCGATGGTTCGTTTGGTGTAGGTGATAAAGCGGCTCAGAAGCGTTTTGGCACGTTTTCTGAAGCTCTTGAGTATCTTCGTAGCATGGAGACAGCAAAATGGCGTAGGCCTAATCCTAGCGGCAACTGGGGTATCGTATCTGCGGTTCGGTGGGACAAACTGAGAAAGTAGCTCAAGTGTAAGTTTATGAATTTTCATGCTGTATGGATGAACAGTATTCATTAGATGCTGATAGTCTTACGTTTCATCAGCCCTTTGTTTCTATAAGAGTGAATAAAACAGCAAAATGCGGGTGCATTACGTAGGCGTTACGGTGGCGTTTCACTTTGACGCTGAATGGCTTAATTCATATAAATAACATTGAGTTAAATGGTTATTCTGAACAAGGTCTGTCGGGGTTTAACTGGATTCAAAATCCGAACGCAGTGGCGTTTACTTAACTCTCGTGCAGTTGCGTAGGAATGTTGTAGTTCCTCCTACAAAACCCTCCTACAATGCGTCGAGTTTTTGTTAATAAATCCATGGGATTACGAGATCTTTGGAGCGGGGGTGATTTCCCTTCGCCCGCTCCATGACCTTTCTTAAAGTACTCCAACCTACTGAATCCTAAGGGATACGGCTTTAAGCCTTCCGCTAGTTTTACTCACTGTAACCAACACTGTAACTAAATTTGTTGAAATAGTGAGCAGACTTAAGATCTCAGTACATGCTCAACTCAAAAACCTATCTTTATCAGCGCAATGGCGTCTTTTATATCCGCCTCAGGATGAAGTCCACAGATCGCCTGACCGTTTCACATCCTTCCCATAGCCGTTATAAAATAGCGTCAGTATCACTACGGACTAAGGATAGACGTACAGCTATGGCTTACTCACGGCAAATCAAGGCAGCACTTAGGGCAATCCATGCAGACAGACCCAACGCCTCCTATGAGGAAATGAGGGAACACCTGAGGGACATCGCAGAGTGGGAGTTGTCTACAGGTCGTTCAGACCTCTTCGAGCCAGATATGAGAGATCTATACCGTGACCAGTATGGGGAAGTGGGAGAGAATCTTGTCCATGCTCTGGCAAGCGAGCCACTGACTATTGACCAGCATCGCTATATTAATGAGGCTCTTAATGTACTCAAGGCCTGCATGAAGCGCATTGAAGCGGGAGATAGCCAGCCACTTATAGATTATATAGATGGATTTGATGCTGCTGCTGGGGCTAATGGCCAAGCCTCTGCAACTCTATCTGTTAGTGCTCCCCAAAAAACAAGCATTACTGAAGGCAAACACTGCGTAACCGTTGCTTCTCTCTTTGAGCAGTACGAGCAGGAAAACGCCCAGAACTGGAAGCCAGCAACATTACGAGAAAACAAAGCTTCTCATGCTGCGTTAATCGAAGTTTTTGATTATCTGGGCCTCAATGCTGACGCCAATGTGTTAGCTCGTGCGGATATGCTTAGGGTTCGGGATATCCTCCAGCAATTGCCGAAGAATCGTAAGCAGCGTTTCAAAGATGTTCCGTTGGTTGACCTGCTAGGTCGTGAGGATAAAACCGATTGTCTGGATATTGTTACCATCAATAATAAATATCTCATTAAGATGGCGGCTGTTTTCAAGTGGGCCGTGCGTAATGACCTGATTAAAAAGAATATGACAGAAGGGCTAGAGCTTAAGGTTCCCCAGCGTAAAGCCTCTGAGGCGCGTAATGCTTTCTCTACGGAGCAGGTAGGACAACTACTGGCTGCCGCCCAAGTTTACTCACAGAGACCTTCTGGTAAGCCGTATCATTATTATGTTACCGCCTTGGCTGCTATCACTGGGGCGAGACTCAATGAAATAGCCCAACTACAGGTCAAAGACGTCAGGACCACTGAGGCGGGAACCGTTTATATTCATATCAATGAAGACGATAGTAGTCTACCCGGTAAGAGCATCAAGAACGCTCATAGTGACCGCTGTGTGCCTCTGGTCGATGGGGCCTATGGTTTTATATTGGCTGACTTTATGAGGTTGGTTGAGACCCGTAGAGGCGCTGATGGTGATGACGCTATGGTGTTCGATGGTCTTCGCCTCATGAAGAACGGTTACGGTGAGCAGGTGAGTAAATGGTTTAATCGGACGTTGTTGCCTAAAGTCCTCGCAGACCGTAGCGGCTTAGCGTTTCACTCGTTTAGACATACAGTTGCGACCCAGTTAAAACAACATGGGGTCGAGTTGGCGTATGCACAGGCGATCATGGGGCATAGTTCAGGGTCTATTACTTACGACCGTTATGCTAAAGAGGTTGAGGTTGATAGGCTGGTCAATGTGATTACTGATATTTATAAGGAGGTAGTGACTCCAACTTACTGATAGTGTTTTATGTTCAGATAATGCCCGATGACCTTGTC
>OGXX01002776.1_pt1 | contig 15369 bp, 12 predicted proteins | sample 1576301 | NCBI WGS metagenome assembly OGXX01 (sample SAMEA3541469, study PRJEB24748) | human gut metagenome | biome: human gut; feature: human-associated habitat; material: faeces | place: China | collected 2012
TCATTTTCTTCCGGCACAAGAAAAGATAAACAGGTGATTACCCTTACCAATAAAAAGCTTCACGATGAAATATTTAAGTATGACAGAAAAATAACCGTTAATGCTGATGATTTGCAAAAAGAACTTAACGAAAATGCATTATGGTATAATAATGAAAATGCAATTGATACATTACTTAAAAATCCTGATACCCCGTTTGAAAAACTTGAGGGGGATACCATTACCGTTACTGCTGAATTTAAAGACGGACAGCAGGCAACAAAAAAAATCAAAACTTCTTTTAATTCAAAGGGTGAACTTCAGCTTCAATATGTAAAATAATAAAATAAGGGCGAACAGTGTAGGGCAGACACTGTTCGCCTTGTTTTATTCTTCAACTGTTTTGTTTGAAAAAAGTAAGCTTATGCACCAAATAGCAGAAAGGCCTACAAGGCTGTAAATAATTCTTGCAAATACAGAATCCTGACCGCCGCATATCCAGGCTACTAAATCAAATTTGAAAAGACCGATAAGTCCCCAATTTATTCCGCCTATGATATTTAATATAAGTGTAATAATGTTAACTATCTTCATTTTTATCACCTCAAAAATAAAAGTCATTAGTAGTATGATACTGCTAATGACTTTTATTCATTATTTTTGAATTTTTTAAATGTTAGTTACAATTATTTCGCAATTTCCGGCGATTTCGTATTTTCCGTATCCTGCCGGAACAAAGAAGCTGTCACCCTTATTTAATTCTTTTTCGTTAATATTGCCGTTTCCGTTAATAACAAGTATATGATTAAATGATTTTTCATCTGTTTCAAGTGTGAGCTTTTCATTTACATCATAATGGTTTACAGTAAATAAATCACATTTTGTAAGAAGTGTTGAATCATAACCGTCTGCCTTAACAGTTTCACCCATAGGTTTAATGTCATATTTTGGCGGCTCGGTAACAGATACATCAACTGCTTTTTTAATATGAAGTTCTCTCGGTTTTCCGTCTTTTCCTATTCTGCCGTAGTCATAAACCCTGTAAGTTGAGTTTGAATTTTGCTGAATTTCAGCAATTAAAACACCTTTGCCTATTGCGTGTACGGTTCCGGCTTCAATAAAGAATAAATCACCCTTTTTAACCTTAACTGTGTTGAGTACATCAAGAAGCGTGTTTTCTTCTATTGCTTTTTTGAATTCCTCTTTGCTGATTTTATTTTTAAAACCGTAAACAAGCTGTGCATCGTCAGTTGCGTCAATTACATACCAAATTTCAGTTTTGCCGAATTCATGCTCAACTCTTTTTGCATATTCATTATCGGGATGTACTTGGATTGATAAATTATCTTTAGCGTCAATCAATTTAATAAGAACAGGGAAGTAAGGAAAGTCTAAGCTTCGTGTGCCTACAAGCTTTTCTTTACCCTCTTTTTCAATAACACTTTCAAGCGTCTGTCCGTCATATTCGCCGCCGTCAATTGTGTTCATTCCGTCCTTATGGCAGGAAAGCATCCAGCCCTCAGCCAAAATATCTAAATTACTTTTAAATCCAAAATCTGTTTTAAGTCTTGTGCCGCCCCAAATATAATCTTTAAATACAGGCGATAGCTTTAAAATATCCATTTTAATTTCCTCTGAAATTCCATAAAAATCTATATACTTTATATATAGATTCTATTTATATTTATATAATATCAAAAAATCACTATACTTTCAATCAAAAATAGTGTAAAATAAAAACAATAATTTTGGAGAAACAGTTATGAATATTTTAGATGTTCAAAATTTAACACTTTCTTTTGGTGAAAACACGCTTTTTTCAAACCTTTCATTTGATATTGGGGAAAAAGATAAAGTGGGTTTTGTCGGTGTGAACGGGGCAGGCAAAACTTCGCTTTTTAAAATAATCACCGGCGAATATACTGCCGACAGCGGCAATTGCTTTATTTCTAAAAATGCCACCTTGGGTTATATGGAGCAGCACACCTGTTCAAATGATAAAACTATTTGGAATGAACTTGTAAGTGTGTACAGCGATTTGATTGAAATGGAGCTTGAACTTGATGATTTGAGCGAAAAGCTTAAAACAAATCATTCAAAAGAACTTATTGACAGGCAGGATTATTTAACTAACGAATTTACGCAAAACGGTGGGCTTACTTATAAGTCGATGACTCGCTCTGCTCTTTTGGGCCTTGGTTTTTGCGAGGAAGATTTTGATAAACCGACTTCCAAACTTTCCGGTGGGCAAAAATCAAAACTCATACTTGCAAAGCTTCTTTTATCAAAAGCAGATTTTCTTTTGCTTGATGAGCCTACCAATCATCTTGATATCAGTGCAATAGCCTGGCTTGAAGATTTTTTGAAGAATTTTAACGGCGCGTGCCTTATTATTTCGCACGATAGATATTTTCTTGACCGTGTAACCAATAAAACAATTGAACTTGAAAATAAAAAGATTCGCTCATACAAAGGCAATTATTCCGAATTCCTTGTGAAAAAAGAAGCCGAGCAAAAGGCTATTGAAGAAAAATACGAAAATGATATGAACGAGATCGAGCGACTTGAAGGTATCATTGCACAGCAAAGGCAGTGGAACAGGGAAAAAAATATCAAAACTGCCGAAAGCAAAGAAAAAGTTATTGAAAGAATAAAAGAACAGCTTGTTATTCCCGATAAAAAGCTTGATAAAATCAGATTTGATTTTACACCTAAATGTGTTTCGGGTGAGGATGTTTTGCAGGTTACTTCGCTTAAAAAATCATTTGGAAATCATACCGTTTTTGAAAATGCAAGCTTTAATGTTAAAAGGGGAGAACGCGTATTTCTTCTTGGCGATAACGGATGCGGCAAAACCACACTTCTTAAAATTCTTATGGGTGATTTGAGCAGGGATGACGGTACTTTCAAATTCGGTGCAAGCCTTATGACAGGGTATTTTGACCAGGTTCAAGCAAAGCTTGATTTAAGTAAAACCATTATTGATGAAGTATGGAGTGCGTATCCCTTTATGACGGAAACAAAGGTTAGAAACGCACTTGCGGCATTTCTTTTTAAGGGTGAGGAAGTTTACAGAAAACTTGATGTTTGCTCAGGCGGCGAGCGTGCAAGGGTTGCACTTTTAAAACTTATGCTTGGCGGATATAACTTTCTTTTACTTGATGAACCTACAAACCATCTTGACGCTTTTTCACGCGAGGAACTTGAAAACACCTTGCTCAATTACAGCGGAACTATGCTTATTGTGTCTCACGATAGGTATTTTATAAATAAGCTTGCTACAAGAATTGTTGAGCTTACACCTGAAGGATGTAACAATTTCCTCGGAAATTATGATGATTACAGCGAGCACAGATATGTTCAAGCGGAAGAAAAGGTTGAAAAGAAAAAGCCGAAAGTAAATGATTATAAATTAAAAAAAGAAAGGCAAAGTAATTTAAGAAAGCTTAATACTCTTTTAAAACGCCTTGAAGATGAAATTGAGCAAAGCGAAGTTGAAATTGCAGATTACGAAAGCAAGCTTTCATCGGCAGAGTATGAAAAGTTGATGGAGTACACTTCAAAAATTGATGAACTTTCAAAATATAGGGATGAACTTTACGAAAAGTGGGAAAGTACATCTTTGGAACTTGCCGAATTAGAGGAAGAATAATTTATGTCAAAAATTGTAATAATCGGCGGCGGTGCGGCAGGACTTTTATGTGCTGCTAAATCTGCCGAAAAGGGCAATGATGTTGTAATAATCGAAAAAATGAACAGATGCGGCAGAAAGCTCATGATTACTGGCAAGGGCAGGTGCAATGTAACAAACGCAAGTTTTGAGCTTGATGATTTGATTTCAAATGTGCCTACAAACCCACGCTTTTTGTATTCCGCTTTTTCAAACTTTATGCCTTATGATACAATGGCTTTGTTTGAAGAACTTGGTGTTGCGCTTAAAATAGAAAGGGGCAACAGAGTATTCCCGGTAAGTGATAAAGCTGTTGATATTGTTGATGCCCTTGTAAATTATGCTAAAAATTCAGGCGCGAAAATAATTCAAGGCACAGCTAAAGCATTTGAATTTAACAATAATAAAATAAATTCAGTTGTGCTTGAAGATAAAAGCAAGATTGAATGTGACAAAGTTTGCCTTTGCACAGGCGGCAAAAGCTATCACTTAACAGGTTCGACGGGCGACGGTTATATTCTTGCCAAATCGGCAGGGCATACAATTGTGCCGCCAAAGCCGAGCCTTGTTCCGCTTGAATGTTCCAATAATTTTATTCCTAAACTTCAGGGTTTGTCACTAAAAAATATAGAAATTACACTTTTTGAAGATGAAAAGGCAATTTATTCTGATTTCGGTGAAATGATATTTACTCATTTCGGTGTTTCGGGACCGGTTATATTGTCTGCTTCAAGCCATATAAAAAATATGGGTAAAAAGAAATATAAAATTAAAATTGATTTAAAGCCGGCACTTGATTTTAATACCCTTGATAAACGCATTTGCCGTGATTTTGAAGAATTTTCTAATAAAGATTTTGTTAATTCTCTTTCAAAACTATTGCCGAAAAAGCTTATTCCTGTTATAGTTTCATTAAGCGGCATATCACCCGGTGAAAAGGTGAACCAAATTACAAGGCAGCAAAGGCTTGCTCTTGTAGATTTAATAAAGAATTTTTATGTCACAATCAGCAATTTCCGCCCGATTGATGAAGCGATTATCACTTGCGGCGGCGTCAGCGTTAAGGAAATCAATCCTAAAACTATGTGTTCAAAAATAATTGATAATTTGTATTTCGCAGGAGAAATTATAGATGTGGATGCATATACAGGCGGCTTTAATTTGCAAATTGCATTTTCTACCGCTGTATTATGTGCCGATAATATGTGATTATTACAGAAAGGCTATGGAAACTAATATGATAAATGTTGCTATTGACGGGCCTGCCGGTGCAGGCAAATCTACTATAAGTAAGGGAGCGGCTAAAGAGCTTGGATTTATTTATGTGGATACAGGTGCATTATACCGCACAATTGCACTCAGTGCTGTTAGAAACGGTATTATTGATGATAAAGACGCAGTAATTAAAATGCTTGAAAGCATTGATGTAAAGCTCGGATTTGAAAACGGTACACAATGTGTTTATTTGAATGGGGAAGAAGTATCAGCTTATATTCGCACACCTGAAATTTCAATGGGTGCGTCAAAAGTATCTGCTATTCCAAAGGTAAGGGAATTTTTGCTTGACCTTCAAAGAGATATTGCAAAAAACAATAATGTTATTATGGATGGGCGTGATATAGGCACGGTTGTTTTGCCAAAAGCAGAATGTAAAATTTTTCTTACTGCATCTGCCGAATGCCGCGCGCAAAGAAGATATAAGGAACTTATTGAAAAAGGCGAAAATGTAAAATATGAAGATGTATTAAGCGATGTTAATGAGCGTGATTATAATGATTCACACAGGAAAATTGCTCCGCTTAGGCCAAGTGAAGAATCTGTTATTGCAGACACATCAGAGCTTACCCTTGATGAATCAATTGCACTTATTGTAAAAATTATAAAGGAGCATATGTAAATTGAAAGAATTTGATTACTCGCAGATAAAACATTACAAATTATATAATTTTATTAAAGTTGTGTTCAGGCCCTTTGTCAAGCTCGTATTTAAGCTTAAAATTAAAGGTCTTGAAAATGTGCCGCCAAAAGGCACAAAGTACATAGTTGCAATTAACCATACTTGCGCGCTTGACCCGATATTTGTTGCTTGCTCAAAGAATATTCCGCCGCTTCATTTTATGGCAAAGGCAGAACTTTTTGAAAATCCTATTGCCGCTTGGTTTATGACTCATATGTACAGCTTCCCTGTAAGAAGAGGCAAGGGTGATACCTCGGCTATTGAATACGGTGAAAAAATCCTTGACGAAGGTCATGTTATGGCAATTTGCCCGGAGGGCAGAAGAATTAAGGATAAAAACGGAGTTCCGCAAAGGGCGAAAGCAGGTGTTGCCGTAATTGCAAAAGCTACGGGTGCCGATATATTACCGGTTGCAATTTACTGTGACGGTAAAATCAAAGCAGGTAAGCAGGTTACCGTATCTTACGGTAAGCTTATTAAAAACAGTGAACTCGGTTTAAATGGCGATGATGTTTTGCCAAGTGAGATTAAAGAAGCAGCCAATATGGTAATGGGCAGAATTACTGAACTTTGGGAGGCCGAAAAAAATGCAGGTTAATCTTGCTAAAACAGCAGGTTTTTGCTTTGGTGTTGACAGAGCGGTTAATCTTGTTTACGATTTGCTTGCCAAGGGTAAAAAGGTTTGTACACTCGGCCCGATTATTCATAATCAGCAGCTTGTTGATGATTTAATTAGCAAGGGTGTTAAAATTATTGATGATGTAAGTGAATGTCCCGAGGGTTATACTGTGGTTATAAGAACCCACGGTGTAGAAAAAGAAGTTATAGATAAGGCAGAAAATGATAAAGTTAATTTCATAAATGCCACTTGCCCTTTTGTTTTAAAAATTCACAAAATTGTATCCGAACAGCCGGAAAATACAATTACACTTATTGCAGGTGATGAAAACCACCCTGAAGTTTTAGGTATTCGCTCTTATTGCAAAGGTGAAAGCTTTGTTTTTAAAAATGAAGACGAGCTTGAAAACATTATCAAAAAGTTGCCAAATTCGAGTGAAAATTCGGTAATTTGCGTTTCTCAAACAACTTTTTCGCTAAAAGAATGGAAAAAATGCGAAAAAATAATAAAAAAACTATATACAAATTGCAAAATTTATAGTACAATATGTAATGCCACAGCTGATAGGCAGGAAGAAGCGTTGGAACTTTCCAAAAAAGCAGACGCTATGATTGTAATCGGCGGTAGGCATTCATCCAATACCTGTAAGCTTAGGGATGTTTGCAAGGCAAATGCGGATACTTTTCTTATTGAAACATCGCAGGAACTTGAAAACATTGATTTAAGCAATTACAGCTATGTTGGTGTTACTGCCGGGGCTTCGACACCCTCGGTAATTATCAAGGAGGTACTAAAAACCATGTCCGAAGAAAAAATTGAAAAGGAAGTTGAAGTAGCTGCAACAGCTGCGGAGACAGCAGAAACCGCTGATAAGGCCGCTGAGGCTGCTGTCAATGCATCTGCTGATGGTGAAGCAACCTTCGAAGAAATGCTTGAAGAATCATTCAGAGAAGATGAAAACAGCAAAGTTGTAACAGGTACTGTTGTTAACATCACCCCTACTGAGGTGTTCGTTGATGTTGACGGAAGAAAGCAAACAGGTGTTATTGCACTTGATGACCTTTCTGCTCAGCCAATCAATGACCCAAGTGAAGCAGTTTCAATCGGTGACAAGCTCAGCCTTGTTATTATGAAAACTGATGACAGCGAAGGCGTTCTTAAGCTTTCTAAGAAGCTTGTGGATGCATTCCAGGGATGGGAAGACATTGTTAACGCAAAAGAAAATGACGAAATTCTTGAAGGTGTTGTATCAGCAGTTGTTAAGGGTGGCGTTGTAGTTGTAACCAAGGGAAGCAGAGTGTTTGTTCCTGCATCTCAAACAGGCGTTCCTAGAAATCAGGAGCTTGACATCCTTAAGGGTACAACAGTTCGTTTCAGAATTATTGACATCAACCCGGCAAGACGCCGTGCAGTAGGTTCAATCAAAGTTGTTGCTAACGAAGAAAAGAAGGCACAGCAGGATGCATTATGGGCTACACTTGAAGAAGGTCAAAAGCTCACAGGTACAGTTAAGTCTTTAACAAGCTATGGTGCTTTTGTTGACATCGGTGGTATGGACGGTATGATTCATATCAGTGAGCTTTCTTGGAACAGAATCAAGCATCCATCAGAGGTTGTTAATGTTGGCGATACAGTTGAAGTTACTATTAAGAAGCTTGACCCTGAAACAAGAAAAATTTCTCTTGGCTTCAAGAAGCTTGAGGATAATCCATGGGAAATCTTGAAGAGAGATTATCCTGTTGGCACTGATTGTAAGGCTAAGATTGTAGGTCTTGCATCATTCGGTGCTTTCGCTAATATCATTCCTGGTATTGACGGTCTTATCCACATCAGCCAGATTTCTTGGGAAAGAATCAACACACCTGCCGATGTACTTAAAGTCGGTGATGAAGTTGATGTAAGAATTACTGAAATTGACTTTGATAAGAAGAGAGTTTCTCTTTCAATGAAAGAACTTCTTCCTAAGCCAAATGCTGATGCAGAAGCTGAAAGCGAAGAAGCAGAAGACGCTGAATAATCTTTATTCAATATTTAAGGACTTCACACATTGTGTGAAGTCCTTTTTTAATTAGTCATTTAAATGAGCAATTGCATAGTCAGCTTGCTTTTCGGTGAATTTTTCACCATAGCTTGATGTGAGTTGATCATGAATAGCAGATGGTGACATTGCCATTTGGTCTTGATAGGTTTTTGCCTTTTGAAGTGCATTATAATTCCAATCGGCATCAATATGCTCAACTGCATATTTTGAAAACTGCTCACCATATTCAGATGTTAATTGGTCATAGATTCCTTGTTGTGACATGTACATATTGTCACTATACATTTGTGCTTTTTTAACAGCGGAAATATATTCAACAGGGATTTTCTCTTTTGTAGTAGCTTCTTTTGTGGTTGTCTCTTTATTTGTGTTTTCCTTGTCAGTTTCTGTATCTTCCGTTATTGTATCATTTATGCTGTTTGAATTTACATTGTTGTTTTGAGTTGAATCATCATTTGAACCGAATGAAGAAATAACTGAAAAAGCTATTACTATAATTATAAGCCAAAACCACCATTTTTTATAAATTGGTTTTTTCTTTTTTGCAGGCGTTTGTTGGTAATATTGCGGTTGCTGATAATATTGATTTTGTTGCTGTGGTTGAAATTGTCCTTGCTGATATTGGTTTTGTTGATTTTGTGGGTTAATTTCGTTCATTTGAATTACCTCCTTCAATTTTAAATTTATAATAACACATAAGTGCACAAAATGTCAACATATGTGTTCATAATTAGGGCGGTCATAACATAAAATTTAGATGAGGTGATTTTATGTATGTTCCTGTTCTTGATTCAAAAATTGTAGGAGATGTAATTGCTGATTTCAGAAGAAAAAAGGGTGTATCGCAAGAAGTTTTAAGTGGGCTTGCCGATATTGGCAGAACTCATCTTTCTGCAATTGAACGCGGAGAACGAAAACCAACTTTAGAAACGCTGTTTCGGTTGAGCAATGCACTTGATGTTAGAATGAGTGATATTGTAAGAGAAATTGAAAGCAGACTAGAATAAAAATGATAAAACGGTATTGCAGTTTTTGCAATACCGTTTTCGTTTAGTATTCAATTTCACCTTTATATACAAGGTTGCAGTCGCCGGTTAGGGTTACACCGTTATCTGAATAATTAACTATTAAGTCGCCGCCTTTTACTTTGACTGTAATATCTTCGTCTTTGCTGCAATATCCGTTTTCTACTGCTGCAATGACTGCTGCGCAAGCACCTGTGCCGCACGCCTGTGTTTCTCCGTTTCCTCGCTCCCATACACGCATTTTCAGCGTTTTTGAATTAACTACCCTTACGAATTCCGTATTAACTCTTTCCGGGAAAATAGGCGCTGTTTCAAATTGCGGGCCAATGCTTTCAATGTTAATTTTATCAACATTGTCAACAAATACTACACAGTGCGGATTGCCGACTGCACAGCAAGTAATATTGTATTCTTTTCCGCCGATTTCGGTAGGGTGATTTATTACTCTGTCGCCGCTGACAGAAACAGGAATTTTGGCGGGGTTAAGCTCGGCTTTTCCCATTGAAACTTTGGCTGATGATACTTTGCCATCCCTTGTGAAAAGTTTTAAAACTTTAACACCTGATGCTGTTTCAACAGTGATTTTATCTTTTTTAACATAACCGTTATCATAAAGGAATTTGCCGATGCATCTAATTGAATTGCCTGCCATTTTGCCCTCACTTCCGTCAAGGTTAAATATGCGCATTTTCGCATCTGCAATTTCACTGTTTTCAATAAGAACTATGCCGTCACCGCCGATTCCTTTGTGCCTGTCACAAAATTCAATTGCAAAGCTTTCAGGGCAGGTGATAATGCCGCACTGGTTGTTAAAGAATATGTAATCGTCACCCGTGCCTTGCATTTTTGAAAACTTGAGAATTCCTTTTTCTTTTCTCATAAAGTTTATATCTACAAGTTCGGTATTTGTTTCTTTGTAGCGTGAAGCAATAATATCTGCCACGGCATTTGCTGTGTCAAGTGATGTAATTGTTGCAATTCCAAGCTGATTTGCTCTGTTGTGAAGTTTGATGTAATCTGCAATTGAGTTTTTATCACTCTTGCCGGTATATACAATGTAGTCAAGCTGACCTGATTCAACAAGCTCCATAATCGAATTATCTTCACGAAGCTTGTTAACAATATTTACTTTAATACCTAAACTTTCAATTGCTTTCGCTGTTTCAGGTGTTGCCCAAATTTTAGCACCTAAATCATCAAGCTTTTTAGCAAGTCCTACTATTTCAAATCTGTCTTGCTTTGTAACTGTAATGAGTACACCATGCTCATCTTTTGAATGGAAATCGGTTTTAAATCCGGCAGATACAAGCCCTTTGAACAGTGCTTCAATAAGGTTTTTGCCGACACCTAAAACTTCACCTGTTGATTTCATTTCAGGACCGAGTTTTGAGTTAACATCATTAAGTTTTTCAAAGCTGAAAACAGGAACTTTAACTGCCACATACGGTGGTGTTTTATAAAGCCCTGTGCCAAATCCCAGATCTTTAAGGTTTTGACCTACCATAATTTTGGTTGCAAGTTCAACCATAGGTACGCCCGTAACCTTGCTGATGTATGGTATTGTTCTTGATGCTCTTGGGTTAACTTCAATTACATATAATTCATTGTGATAAATAAGATATTGAATGTTGACAAGACCTTGCGTGCCGAGTTCAAGTGCAAGCTTTTGCGATACATCACAAATCTTTTCAAGCATCATATCATTAAGATTATATGGTGGGTAAACAGCAATTGAGTCACCTGAATGTACACCGGCTCTTTCAATATGCTCCATAATACCCGGGATAAGAACATCATTGCCATCGGAAATACAGTCAACTTCAAGCTCTGTTCCCATCATATATTTGTCAACAAGAACAGGGTTTTCAATTCCCTGCGCAAGTATAATTGCCATATATTGCTTAACATCATCATCTGTGTATGCAATAGTCATATTTTGACCGCCGATAACATATGACGGGCGTAAAAGTACAGGATATTCAAGCCTGTTAGCTGCCTGCAATGCTTCATCAAGAGTCATTACGCTTTCGCCTTTTGGCCTGAAAATACCGAATTTTTCAAGAAGTTCATCAAAACGCTCTCTATCTTCGGCAATGTCGATTGATTCTGCGCTTGTGCCAAGAATTTTAATTCCTTTTTCATCAAGAAATTTAGTAAGTTTAATGGCAGTTTGACCGCCGAATGCCACTACAACACCAATCGGATTTTCAGCCTTGATAACATTCATTACATCTTCATTCGTAAGCGGCTCAAAATAAAGCCTGTCACCTGTGTCAAAATCGGTTGATACGGTTTCCGGATTGTTGTTAATTATAATAACTTCATATCCAAGCTCTTTAAGTGTCCATACACAGTGAACGGACGAATAGTCAAATTCAATACCTTGGCCGATTCTGATAGGGCCTGAACCTAATACAATGATTTTTTCTTTATCACTTTTGTCAAGCTCTCTTGCTTCGCAGTGTTCATCATATGTTGAATAAAAATACGGTGTTTCCGCTTTGAATTCCGCACCGCAGGTATCAACCATTTTATATACACAATCCCTGTGATACGCAAGGCTTCCGCCGCTGATTTTTTCAAGTGCTTTATCGGGATAACCTAATTTCTTTCCTTTTAAATATTGCTCTTTTGAAAGAGGTTTGCCCTCAATTTCAAGTTCAAATTTTGCAAGATTTTCAAGTTTTGCCAAAAACCACTCATCAATCATAGTGATTTGATGAATTTCGGCAATGCTGATACCTTCTTTAAGCGCTTTAAAAACAGTAAATAACCTAATATCATCTTGGTCGTGTAATTTTTGCCTTATGTCTGCGTTATTAAGTGCTTTATTATTAAGCGTATCAAGCCCGATTTCAGCACCTCTTACTGCTTTCATAATGGCTTGCTCAAAGCTTGGTGCTATGCTCATTACTTCACCGGTAGCTTTCATCTGTGTGCCAAGCTTGCGTGAAGCGTTTACAAATTTGTCAAACGGCCATTTAGGAAGTTTGACTACAACATAGTCAAGCGTCGGCTCAAAGCAAGCACAGGTTTTACCCGTGATGTCATTTTTAATTTCATCAAGCGTATATCCAAGTGCAATTTTAGTGGTAACCTTTGCAATCGGATAACCTGTTGCTTTAGATGCAAGGGCAGAGGAACGCGAAACTCTCGGATTTACTTCGATAACAGAATATTCAAAACTTTCAGGGTTTAATGCAAATTGGCAGTTGCAGCCGCCTTCAATTCCGAGTTCTGTAATTATATCAAGTGATGCGCTTCGAAGCATTTGTAATTCCTTATCGGCAAGTGTAACAGCAGGGGCAATAACTATACTGTCGCCCGTATGCACACCGACAGGGTCAAAGTTTTCCATAGAGCAAACAGCTATAACATTGCCTACACTGTCCCTCATAACTTCAAATTCAATTTCTTTCCAACCTGCAATGTATCTTTCTACAAGCACTTGGGTAATAGGGGAAAGCATTAAACCGTTTTTTGCTATAACTTCAAGTTCATGCTCATTATATGCCACACCGCCGCCTGCACCGCCCAAGGTGAAAGCAGGGCGAATAATTACCGGATAGCCGATTTCATCTGCAATTTCTTTTGCGTGGTCAACTGTGTATGCAATGTCACTCGGTACAACAGGTTGGTTGATTTTAACCATAGTATCGCGAAACATTTGCCTGTCTTCAGCTTTATCAATAGCTTCGGCGTCTGTGCCTAACAGCGTAACACCCATTTTATCAAGGTATCCGTCTTTTGCAAGCTGCATACCTATTGTAAGCCCTGTTTGGCCGCCGAGTCCGCAAAGGATTGAATCAGGGCGTTCTTTTTCAATAATTCTTTTTACAGTTTCTTCGGTAAGCGGTTCAAGATATATATGGTCGGCAAGAGCCTTATCCGTCATAATTGTGGCGGGGTTTGAGTTTACAAGTACAACTTCAATTCCCTCATCCTTAAGTACACGGCAAGCCTGTGCGCCGGCATAGTCAAATTCAGCCGCTTGACCTATTACAATAGGACCCGAACCGATAACGAGTACCTTTTTTATGTTCTTATTAAGAGGCATTACTTGTTACCTCCCATCATTTCAATAAATTTGTCAAATATAAATCTTGTGTCGTGCGGGCCGGAGCAAGCTTCAGGGTGAAATTGCACCGAAAATGCATTTTTACCCGGGTAATCAACACCCTCGCAAGTTCCGTCATTAGCATTTATGTAGCTTACTTTTGCACCTGTTTTTTCTATTTCTTCATTTACTACTGCGTAACCATGGTTTTGTGAGGAAATATATGTTCTTCCTGTTTCAAGGTTTTTAACCGGCTGGTTTACACCCCTGTGACCGTACTTGAGCTTTGTGGTTTCACCGCCCTGGCTCAGTGCCAAAAGCTGATGGCCGAGGCAAATTGCAAAAATAGGAACATTGCCGAAAAGCTTCTTTAATTCTTCAATTGCTTCAACATTTTCTTTCGGGTCACCCGGGCCGTTTGAAAGCATAATTCCATCAGGATTTAAAGATAAAATATCTTGAGCCTTTGTGTTATAAGGTACTACTGCAACATTGCAGCCCCTTTTATTAAGCTCTCTTATTATATTTTTCTTTGTTCCGTAGTCGATAAGAACAACATTGTATTTATGCTCTTGTGACGCACTCATATAAGGCTTCGTGCAAGATACGGATTTAACTGCATCTTTAACTTTGTAAGCCTTTAATTTATCATAATCAACAGTTGCCGGGTTTGATGTTATGATTGCATTCATAACGCCTGCTTCTCTGATTGTTTTTGTTATTTCTCTTGTGTCTACACCATATACACCGATGATGTTGTTTTCTTTTAAATAGTCATCAAGCCCTTTTTCACATCTGAAATTAGAAGGCTCTTCGCACCACTCACGAACTATATACGCAGATACAAAGGATTTTTCGCTTTCCTTATCTTCCTCAATAAATCCGTAATTACCTATAAGCGGAAAAGTTTGCATTACAATTTGGCCGAAATAACTTGGGTCAGTCAATGTTTCAATATATCCGCCCATACCGGTTGTAAATACAAGCTCACCGATAACTTCACCTTTTGCTCCGAAACTTTTTCCTTCAAAAACATTACCGTTTTCAAGGCAAATGTAAATTTTGTTTTCTTCCATATTTTCTAATCTTATCCTAATAATTTAACGAGAACTGCTTTTTGTGCGTGAAGTCTGTTTTCAGCTTCATCAAATATTTCATTTGCATGTTCTTCAAATACTTTAGCGGTAATTTCTTCTTCCCTGTGTGCTGGCAGGCAGTGGAGTACCATAGCATCATTCTTTGCAACGGACATAACTTCATCGTTAATTTGGAAGTTTTTAAATACTTTTTCTCTTTCAGCCTTTTCTTCTTCCTGGCCCATTGATGCCCATACATCAGTATAAATTACATCAGCATCCTTTGCACATTCAAGAATATTGCTTGAACACATAAAATCGCCGTTTTCTTCAGCCCATTTCATAATTTCAGCGTCCGGCTTGTAATCGTCAGGGCAGGCAATTGCACAGCTCATACCCATTGTCACAGCACCTACAATAAGGCTGTTTGCCATATTGTTTCCGTCACCTATAAAGCAGAATTTGAGTCCGTCAAAACTCTTTTTATATTCTCTTATAGTCATAAGGTCTGCAAGCACTTGGCAAGGGTGGCAATAGTCTGTTAAACCGTTAATGATAGGAATTGAACCGTATTTAGCAAGATCTTCAACTTCCTTTTGCTCAAAGGTTCTAATCATAATACCGTCAAGGTAACGGGAAAGAACTCTTGCAGTATCTTCAACAGGTTCGCCCCTGCCGATTTGCAAATCCCTGTTTGAAAGGAAAAGTGCCTGACCGCCGAGCTGATACATTCCTGTTTCAAAGGATACGCGGGTTCTTGTAGAGGATTTCTGAAATATCATACCAAGGGTTTTTCCTTCCAGATGCTTATGAGAAATGCCATGTTTAAGTTCATATTTTAATTGGTCCGCAGTGTTTAAAATATCCATTATTTCTTCTTTTGAAAGATCAAGAAGTTTTAATAAATGTTTCATTTTTATTCTCCTTTCAATGCTGAAATTAATA
>OGXX01002790.1_pt1 | contig 15307 bp, 16 predicted proteins | sample 1576301 | NCBI WGS metagenome assembly OGXX01 (sample SAMEA3541469, study PRJEB24748) | human gut metagenome | biome: human gut; feature: human-associated habitat; material: faeces | place: China | collected 2012
TAGCAGGACTCATTGCATACAATCTGTTGCCAAAGAAGCCAGAAATGAACATAGAAATAATTGATAAAAGCAGAATAATTGCATAGAGCTTATATCGAACTCACGTTATATTAAGGTAGCCTTGTCTTTTCCACTGTGCATATTTCTCCCTGTTTGCGCCTTCGTTCAGTGTAACTTCTGGCAGATAATACCAATTCTTGAAATAATATTTATCACTAAGTGGTATCATAAGCGAAATAGCTGTTAAATCGCTTGTACTACTTAAGTCAATACCAAGATAACCGCTACATTCACTAAACATACTATCTGATAAGTCAATATTAGCTGTACATTGTTGAATATAATTACTACCTATCCATTCGCCATTTGCATTGCTACACCATATATTCATTAGCTTTGTCTTGAAATTAGTTAGCAGTAATGGGCTATTTTTTGCTTTGTTAAGTTGGCTGCGTATATACTCTTTCGTTACCGTCAAGTCTAAATTTGGTTGGCATTTTATCCAAACTTCCTCGTCTTCTATGTCGTCTCCATCGTCCAAAGTATAGATGGCTGCAAAAATACTATCATCTTGTAACTTCCCATCAAGAATATCAATGTAAGTACTTCTAAGTTGATAGCATGGATTAGACATATCAAAGCCTGCTGTTGTAATATATAGCATAAGTGGCTGTTCACGCATACCGACAGATGATGTTAATACATTGGCAACATTATTTGACTTTGCAGCATGGTACTCATCAAGAACAAAAGCACTACAATTTAGACCGTCTAATTTATCAGCATCAGCACTAACTACTTTCATAACTGACTTTGTAGCAGGAAATTTAATTTGGTCTCTGAAGGTCTTAAATAGCTTACCTTTTTTATCTAAGTTGCTGATAAAATTTTTAGACATCGTGAAAGCTAATTGTGCCTGTGAATAGCTATTAGCAGCAAATATTATCTGGGCTTCATTCTCACCATCAGCCGTTAAACAATATAACATGATACCAGCAGCTAATGTACTTTTACCACATTTTCTTGCAACTTCGATATAAACTTCTCTTACTACTCGCTTACTATCCTTCTTGTGTTTAAAGCCAAAAATTGAATAAATTACCCACTTTTGCCAGTTTTGTAGTACTAATGGCTGACCGTTGAATTTACCTGTAGACTGTGGTAGCATTTGCAAGAACTTAACTACTCTATCTGCTGCTTTCTCATCAAAATATCTGTCCTCTAAGTCAAACCAGCTTAAGTATCGTTGGCATGCTTTTTTAATATATTGACAGACTACTACTTTACCTGCAACGACATCATTAGCATAAGAGGTATATTTTTCGTCTATCATATTATTATTTATTATGTGTTAAGCTCTAATTTCTTTGGATAGCCTGTTGTGTAGTCATAGGCATTAATTTCTTCGATAGTGGTTAATTGCTTGATGTTATGAATATGTCGCTGTGTAATGTTATAAGCAGTGAAGGCGTAATGTTCTACCATGTCAAGTAATTTCAAAGCTAATTGTGAATTGACTTTTAACATCATACCTTGTAACCATATTTCACTTTCTATATTACCTGCTTCAATATCAAGTTCAATTGCCCTTCTTGTACCTATTCTATCTTCTCTATTTATCCATACTACCACGCCATTAAGCAAGAAAGAATTAACATTCTCGCTGTTGTCGTATGCTTGTATAGTCGCTATCTTTTCTGATATTGCTTGTTCTAATGTGTTATCTTCTATCTCAACTAATTTATACCCATTAGCTATCAATATATCGTGGGTCGGGTTTAATATTGTTGTGTTAGTGTCAGTAATAATATAGCTGCCATTATAGATATTATCACCTTTTCTGTATTGTGTTATCATAGTATTTGTTATCCTTTATATTGCTCTTTCTATAACTTCTATATTCGGGAAATTATCTTTATAGTACTGTGCACAATTAGGCTGTACATATAGGGCTTTTTTAATATGTGGTAAGAATTGTGTATTATATTCAACTTTAGTGCCCCTTAATAACACTAAACAGCCTATCAGATAGTTACTTTCACCAAAAGAAAAAGCTCCAATTTGTATTACCTTTCTTGGCACAGATACTAATAAACAATTATTAATAAATCTAAAGACACCCTCTCCGAACTTTACGACAGCTGCACTATATCGCACCTTTCCTATACCATTTTTGTAAGTATGTGAAACGACACTTAATCCCTCTTGTTTGTTATATCCACCTATTAAATTTCTTTCTGAACTATCAACTTTTTGCTCATCTGTTGTGATATACCATAATTCATTATCGGGTTGTTTGCTAAAATCAATGCCCAACACTAATTTATTGGCTCTTGCTGTTAGTCGTCTCCTATAAGTACTCATATTGCTAAGCCTCCATCATTACTATTACACCGTTTACTATGCTTCCTTGATATATCTTCCCAGCTCTAATTAAAGGTACTTCGTCATATAGCCACTTAACATCACTGATAAATAATGTTGTTGGTTGGTTAGATGGTGATGTAAACTGAAAACAATACTCGGCTAACTTATTTTCGTCTGTATTTGGCGATAGTGTCAGTGTTAATATCTCTACTTCGTCCCACACATGCATAGTATTTGGCGTTAGTGCAAAGGTTGTATCACTCTTTCCGTGCTGCACTACTCGTAAATATCCATCATCGCCTTTATCACCCTTAGCACCTTTCAAGTTCTTATTTGTCTTTTGGTGAGTATGTGTAGTTGTGTTATACTCGCTTACATATCCTTCTGCATCAATAGTAGGCATCATAGAAGGTAGTGCATTGAGTTGTGAAGTTATTATATTGTCGCTTTGTAGTTGATGTTGCTTTATTTGCTCTTTTACTTTATTAACTTCGTTATCTACACTTGCTACTTTATCTGCTATCGCTTTGTCTACCTTCTCAATAACTGACTTCTTAACCACCTCTACTACTTCTTCGATTGTTATATTATCGTCTACTTGTGTCGCTGTGTCAATGTAATAGTCAGTAGTAACGGTATAGTCGTCTGCATATCCAGTATTGTTTACTTTATATTGCAAAACACCTTTACCCATCATTTTAAGCTGCTCCCAGCTCAACTCCATATATTCTTCATTGTCGATATTTCTAATAATAGTACCGAATGAAGGATTAGTAGTGTAAAATAAGACATAGCTACTATCTCCAGGATAATAATTATGTGGCTTGATACATAATTTGCTATTTTGTTGTACTCTTTTCATTAGTCGTTATCGTTGTTTAGTTGTTGTAAAAAATTCGGCTCGTCATCTTTAGGCTCTTCCTTTGGCTCTTCCTTTATCTTTTTCTGTGCCTTTGGTGATAATCCTAATTCACTGACACACTTAAATATCTGAACTTGAAAGCTGTTGAGAATAGGAAATAATGGGTGCTTGTTCATGTTACCGTATCTGTCCTGTATCATTAGCCCATCACTTGCTATCTGTTCTTTTATTCGGGCTTCCATCTCCATGTTATAAGCTAAAATATTGATAGTACCTTCCCACTCTGGCTTTACCTTTTTGTGTTCTTGCTTTAGATATTTCCGCACCTTTGATATGTACTGTGTTATTTCTGGGCGTATCTCTATGTTAGTATTGTTAGTTGTCATTGTGTTGTATTGTTATGTTTGTCATGGTATTAGAAAAGGTTGGTATGTGTTACTCGTCAAATAGCATCTTAGAAGTTGGTAGTAAACACCCCCAACTATTACCATACTGCCTACCCATACTCTCTACAAAATGTGGAAATAGACCCATATTTTCATAAAGTTGCTTAAGTATTGCCTTCTCCTTTTTTGACATCTTTTGTTTATTGTCGTCTATTATTATGTTATTATCAATAAGCCATTGTGCATATTTTTCTTCTTTATCGTCTAACTCATCATTCCATCTTTTACTACCTTCCTCTGTGCCATACTCTTTTATATATCGCACAAGTAGATGATAATTTATTGGACGTTGCATTTGTTCTAATTCTCTTTCAAATGCTGCACTTCTTCTCTTTGGTATTGTAACTTCTTTTATCATAATTAATTATTATTTAAATGTTTATTACTATGTTGTTCAGCTCATAATATTGTCTGAACTATATCTGCTGTGCTACTTTGTATTTATTGTAGCTATGTTAGAAATTTTTTATAACTAAGCCTGTATTGTAAAATATTACTTCCATATTGTTTACTGTTTATTTATTATCATTGGCTACTTTCTTTTAATAGCCAGTAGTTCATCAATTAGATATTTCATTAATTTTTCTGTAGTGTCATCTTTCAGTACAGCATCAAAATTTCTTATTACTTCTTCTCTCGTCATATTGTCCAAATAATTCTACAAAAAATGCTGCTTGTGTGTAAATTAGAGTGGGAAAGGGGTTTAACTCATTGATAGTCAGAAAGATACACGGGGGGGTAACGTTCTGTCGCTCACAGAACTTTAAAGGTTTAATAATGTTACTTACTACCTAACTTGCTACCTTTCTTGTTATGCTTCTCACAGTGGCAATCTCTACATAGTGCCATAAGATTATTACTATCAAATGCAAGACGTTCCCTTTCGCACATGTCGTCAGTTGTCATAAAGCTAATAATGTGATGTATATCTTTTGCACTTCTGATTATACCCTTCTTTAAACATTCCTCGCAAAGTGGGTGTTGTTGCATATATGATAGTCTTAACTTTTGCCATGTTGTTGTATTGTATATCTTTTGCCTTTCCTTCCTACGCTGTTGATAGAAGGCTTGATTATTTGTTACTGTCTTCTTTCTTGGTTTATAAATTGTTGGCATGTTCTGTATTGTATTGTTATTTAGTGTATATGTTGGATAGATAGCATGAAAATTACTCTCACACTACCTATCGCTAAATAAACATATAAACAATAAATAATTTCTCTATCTACTCATAAAGAATTGACCACCTTTTCAACCTACATATTACACTGTTTCAAGACCATTTTAAGACTGAATTAACATTACTTAACATTCTATTCGGGTCTTTGTGTTGATAGTATATAGGTTGGTAAAATAATTCTCTATCTACTCATAAAGTACCTGTGTCGTCTCGCTTACATTTATATACATTACAGAGCATATAATATAGAGAATTAACACTTTTTCACATTCTAAGTAGGTAGTTCGTGTGTAAGTTCAAATCTTGATTGAACGAGGTAGTAAAGAGCAGAAATGGACAATACAAGCAGAGTTACTTCAAGATAGTAGCGTTAGCCTATATTTGCATTTTAAGACCCTGCAATACTTCGCCTTATCTAACATACACAAACACACCTACAACGCAACAGAAAGCAATTAAAGTGTATTCTCGGCGGTGTTGTTAGGAATTTTTACCTTTATCCAGCAGCTTTAAGTCCTCCATCGTGCGTATTATTGGTGGTTGATGTTTAATAATTCTTTTCTGCCAATGACTTCGTATATACTCGCCATCGTCAATATTCGCTTCGCTCCTGTTCTCTATGTCGGGTTGTTGGTTCATTACTGCATACTCAACATTTAATTTACTCGTCTTTTTCATTGTTGCTGTCGTTTAAAAGTTCATTGCATCATTATCACCAAATACGCCAAAATCAAATTTCCAACCTCTAATATCGTCTGAGTTGGTATTGGTGTCTTGTTCGTTGGTGTCGTTGTTGTTAAATTCTCTTTCCTCTTCTGTCATATCGCCAAAAGAAGGTGTTTTAAGTTTTAGTTCCATATCCTCTTCTGTTGTTTCGTTTAATTCATTCTCAAGCTCCAGTAAATAAGCCTGCATGTCGTCTATAATATCGCATTGAGTAGGTGTAGAAGGTTGATTAGTAGGTGTCCTTATTGTGCCATTCTTAAATAATATAGTAGTCTTATAACTACTTAGAGAGTCATCGTCCGTTCTTGATACGGACTCTACTTTGTCTGTGGGACAGTTACTTCCACTTACATTATTTACCGTTTCGCTTACGCTGCACTCGTTATTATCTACTTTACCTTCTTTTAATTGTTTGAGTAATTTAGCGACTCTGTCTTTGCCAATTTTTACGCCATTATCTTTCAGTGTTGCCAAATTTCCTCTAACACTATCATTGGCATTAAGCATGGCAATAATTTCGCTATCTGAATAACAAACTTTAATTCCTCTATCTGCACAATATCTATAAATCGTTCTCCTACATACCTTCACTCCATTATCTTGCAATATCTTCAAATTCTCGCTTACGCTAAGTTCAGAATTATAGTACTCATCAATAGCAGCATAATTAACTTCTTTCTTAGCCTCGTTTATAATGGCGTGTATATTATCGAGTTTACAAAGATAGCCCATGTTTAGTACTATTTTTCTTCTATTCTTTTCAAGTACTACACTATATCTTTGCTTTATTTCGTCTATTTCCATACTAAAGGCTGCATTTACTTTGCTTTTCAGTACTTCTATTGTTAATGCTGCATCGCTGTTATCAAAAAATCTCTCTCTATCAACGTACAAATTAAATAAAAGTTCTGTTGGTGTAATAGAAGGTTTAATCAGACGGCGTAAGCAAGCATAAGTTTTTAATTTTCTTCTTCTATGCTCTCCGTCTTTATATTTTTCTATTTCACCAGTACCACGCCATCTATAACAAAGACCAACAAAGCTATCATCAACTGCACGCCATTTTTCACCATCTTTCCAGTCAATCTCACTCTGATAGAAGTACTGATATTTTAGACTATTCCTGTGCATAAATTTTTGATAAGTTTGTGTTTCCATTGCTTTTACAGTATCTTTATCAAACTCACACTTTACCTTTGCATACTTATCTTCGTCCTCTTGTTCTTGTTCAATAGTTGGAAAATCGCTTCTATCATAGACTACATAATATTTATACAGTTCAGCACCTGCACTTAAGTTAGTACCGTTGAAATATTGACTTGCCTTTTCTCCGCACTTATCACTTATCGGCTCTTGTGTGTCTTGTTCTGCTTGATAATGTATTGTATTTGCTACCTCTTTATATTCTTCGATGCTATTAAGTGGCTTATCTAATACATAACACAATCTAAACTTTCTTTTTTCTGGGCTGTCGCTGTAAGATGTATATGCGAATGTTGGTATATATGTTAGTTGTGCAATATAGTCTTTGACATTAGTATATTGTGTATCATCTATGTCAATGCTTACTATCTGACTACCTTTAAAAAACTCATCTCTTTTAACAGTCATGCTCATATATCCATCTTTAAGCACAGGACAAATACACTTCTTTTTACCGTCCTCTTGTTTTTTCCACATCAACTCACCATTATTAGTATCGAAAGTGGCACAAAAAGCATATCCATCACCTATCAAGTCTACAATCTCATCTACTGTTACTGTCCTTTCTGCAAATCTCAAACTTTCAGTACCATATTTTTTTCTATTTTCCCTGCCAAGCGTATTAATTACATCTTGTTTCGTTGCATATCCACACTTACTGATACTTGCAACAAATTTAAAATCTCTTTTCGTTTCCATTATTTTTTCTATTTAGTTTAGTTATAAGTTCATTCTAAGTCAATAGTTTATAAAAATGCCCCATACTAATTTCTCAACTAATACAGGGCAAAAACATAAACTAAATATTATAGAATGAAAACTTAGCACCCTGTACACTCATCGAAGGTTAGACACAAGTAAAGTTCATTCAGAGATTGAACGGACGATACTTTGTCATACAGGGTTATCCTTCTTTTTTATAAGAGTTCAGAAGGTAGATACTTACATTTTATCCATCGTTACTTCGCCCAAGTAACTTTCAACACTTTAGCTTGTCTTTCTATACTATCTATCCTTTCTTTATCTATACTATCCAGTCTCAAAGCAAATAAAGTATCCTGTTTCAAGCTCTGTTTATATGGCTTGCTATTGATGTGTAGATATTGTTGAACGTTCTGTTGCTCACAGAACTTGTGTGCTTGTTGTCGTTGTTTTTGTAATTTATCGCTTTCACATCTAATATTCCATACAGCACATAATACTAATAATAATGCTGCTATTGATGATGTATATTTTTTCATAGTATTTATTTATTTATTTGATTATTGGTTTATGCTTTTCTCCAGCTATATTTAATGCCGTCTTTACCTGTGGTTGTTGATTGCTTACCATTTATACAAGCACTAATACCACCTTTATTTATTCCTGTCTGTCTTTCTGCATCCTTCACACTGACAAACTTTGCTACAATGTTTCCTTTTTGGTCTAACATTATTATATCTATGTGTGGGTGTGCTTGTCTAATATTAGCTTTATGTTGTTCAGTCTTTTTCAGTCCCCTAAGTCCTTCTGATATTGCTTTTCTATTCTCATCGCTTAGCTTTTTTCCTTTCCTCATCTGGCTTAGTAGTTTTTTTGTTTCTTCTGTATGTTGATAATTTCCTACATGACTACCACCCCATGTTACATTATATCCACCCTGTGTATGATGTGTCTTTCTAAGTGCTATATATTTAGTTTCCAGCTCATTTAGTCTTTCTCTGACCTCTTTTTTATCGTTACCTTCTATCCTCTCGACAACTGAATACTTAAAACACTCCCACCCATACTTTGCTATTGCTCTATCTATCGGCAATTCTTTTATGTTAGCTGCTCTTTTATGCTCTTGATACCTTCTTTTCTCATGTATTGTCTGCCCTATATACTCTTTACCATTGACTGTATTAAGCCAGCTATAAATAATTCCTTTTATCATGCTGCTATTTTAAAGTTATATTTGTTTTTCCCTTCTCCTATCAAGTCTTTACCATCACTACTTTGCTTGATTAGATACTTGCTGATACTATATTTTCTCTCACACTCTCTTATACCTTCTACTACTTCGATAATATCACCTTTGCTATCTATGACATCTATTTTTACTAACTTAGCCTGCATCTTTCCGTATCTCAAGTTATAATAAGCAGTACACCATTCAAGATTTTCTACCCTATTATTTAACTTGTTCTCGTCTTTGTGGTTAATGATAGGTAATTTGTTCGGGTTCTCAATAAAAGCGTTAGCGACAAGTCTATGTATGTAATGTTTTTTTCTGACACCATCTTTACACAATACTATTTGATGATAACCACACTTAGTCAGAAATGGTAAAATAATTCTGTCTTCTGTTACCCTTGTGTTACCATCTTTTCTTTCAACTACTCGGCTTAGGCTCTTAACACGTCCTAAATTGCTAATCTCATAAATACCTGCATATCCTTGTACAGGCTTAAATTTTTCAATCATTTTTCAGTTATTGCCTTGTTATCTATTTGCTACTACAAGGCTTTATAAGTAGCTTTATTTACATTTACCATCATCGACAGTAAATGCAATATCACAGGTGTATGCAATCTTTACTATTACATACTATATCTTCAATAATAAGATTTTCAAAGGCTCTTACTTACATTATTGTTCATTTCAAGTATAAAGCATCTAAGCCTTCGTACTTACATATTATCCTATTTCAGTAAGCCCCTTGAGCATAGTTCATTCGGAGAAGGAACGAACAAGCCCATAATAAAAATGCAAAATAATCTTCATTACATCTATAAGAGTTTGAGCCTTTTTGGGTGGAAAAATTGGGTGGAAATTGGTGTTTTTCTTTCAATAATGGCACAAAAAAGGGTGGAAATGCAATTTATACACCCACCCTTGTTTAATCTCCGCTCGTTCTATCGCTCATAGAACTTTCGTTGATAATCAGTATCGTTTTTAGGCTAATTTTTCATACTTCAACCTCCCCCATAACACCATTAAATACTGACAAAAAGCATCATCATTTATTATCATTCCTTTTGTCTGCCCTGTGTAATATTCGATTAGACTTATCATCTTTACTTTATTCAGCTTTACATACTCTACTGCTTCGCTAATATTACCACCTTGCATTTCTTTCAGTGTGTCTATTATATCGTCAAAGTTCACCGTTCCTTTGCTCAAGGAACTTACTTGATGTAACGATGTTAGCTTCGCTTCTACCTTCGGTGCTACTTGCACTTCGTTATTTAATTTTCGTGCCTTTGCCTTTAGCTTATTAATATGGTCGTCAGCAGTTAAGTGCGAGTATGTTTTTTCAATCACCCTTCCTGTATCACCTACCATCTTTCCAACTTCCTCGAAACTATAACCTTCTCGTAATCTGCGTGTTATAAATGTGTGTCTTGCAAAGTGGCTTGATATGATATTACACAGTTTATCCGTCTGCTTGGTATGATGTGCGTCTATGAAGGTAATTTCTCTATCAATTCCTGCAAGCCTAAATATTTCTTTTATCTTGATATTCAATGTGTTACGGAAATTTACGTCTGACTGTTTCTTTACTTTACCTTCTACCTTGCTTAGATAATATTCAACTTTTTTGCTTAGTGGTATATAGGCAAACTTTTCTCTTTTTACCGTCTTCACTATCATAAAATCACCTTTCCTCTCGTACTCCCCTACGGCAATATTCTGCATGTCGCTTACTCTTTGCCCTGTATAAATAGCAAGACAGAAAATATCTCTATATAGTTGATATTCAGTGGGTAATACTATATTTTCCAGTTTTTCTATCTCGTCTTGTAATATTTCAACTTTTACTCTGTCTTCACTTAACCTTTTGTCTTTCAGGGGGTTAAATATTATCTGTGTCAAGCCATATCTGTTACCTTTTGCTATATATGAATTGATAATTTTTCGTATTATTGCCACCTTGTTTATATCAGCGTTACTCTTACCCTGTGCTTTTAAATATTCTACGTACTTATCAAATGCTGATTGTTTTAAAGCACTCATACCATCAACTTTATAAACATCAACTATCCAACGCTTATACTTACCAACTATCAACCCATAAACTTTTCCTGTACTTTCCTTTACTTGGCTATCGTTTATATATGCCTTTAGTGCTTTATCCAGTGCCTTTGTTGCGCTTGGTGTCTTTCCTATATTTCCCTTTACCATATCTTCTGCTGTTATATCGAAGTTAATATTTTGTTCACTTTCACTATTTGTTACAATACTGTTTATTTTTGCTCTTAGAATGTTGATATTAAATGTTTCGTTAGTGCTGCAAAGATAATAAATATACTTCAAATACTCTCCTTTCAAGTGTTGTAATATTAGCGATGTTGTTAGTGCTCCTTTATTTGCATCATTACTAAAGCTGCTGTTAATTATTGGCTCTTGTTTCCGTTTATTCCATTGGCTGTAAAGTATTTTTCTTCCTGTCGATATTTTATATTGCTTACCTTCACTATCACTGCACACCAAATAAATTATACTTGGCTTATTACTACTCTCTCTAATACAAAAGCTACACATCTTGTTATTTTTTACTGTTCTTTTGGTTTTGAGAGACATTTTTAGCCACCTTGTGTAACTTATTCAGTGTCAGTCTTTTATCTTATTTTATTGCAAAAGAGCCGCTTTCGCAGTGTCAAATCGAAATTAGCGTTTTTCTTCGGAAGTTTCTTTACAAAAGCGTAGCGAAAGTTGAGGCGTTACACCTTATATATAATATAGGGGCACGGCATAGCACCGAAAAATGGGAAGATAGGACGTAAAACTATCTTCCAACGAGGTTGGAAGGAAAGACATACTCAGGTAAAAAACAAAAATACTGCAAGGGTAAAATTTCGGAACCCGTTTTAAACAATGTTTTGTAAAGTTGAGTTGTCAAAAGGCAGCTTTTTTTTATGTTTTCCTTGCAACTTTAATAATTAATTTCGTATCTTTGCAATCGCTTTTAAAAAATCTTATACATTAACAAAATGTAATATTATTATAGCTATATAAATTTATGTATTTTACACTTTTAATCACCGTCTTCATTACGGCAGCCTTTTTGGTTGTTGCAGCTTATGTTACTGCAAAACTGTTGGGCCCCCGTTCTTACAATCCGACGAAAGGTGAACCTTACGAGTGTGGTATTCCTACCTACGGCACATCTTGGTTGCCGATGCACGTGGGCTACTACTTGTTTGCAATCCTTTTCCTGATGTTCGACGTTGAAACTGTTTTCCTCTACCCTTGGGCAGTTGTGGTGAACACTTACGGCGTTTTGGCATTGGCAACGATTGGATTCTTTATGTTGGTGTTGGTTTTTGGCTTGGCTTATGCTTGGCGGAAAGGAGCGCTTGAATGGAAATAAGAAAACCGAAAATTAAGGCTTTGCCCTACGAGGAGTGGAAGGACAACGACACCTTGGAGAAGATGGCAAACGACCTGAACGATGGAGGTACGAACCTTGTGCTGGGCAATCTCGACCAGCTCATAAACTGGGGACGTAACAACTCGCTGTGGTCGCTCACGTTCGCTACATCTTGCTGTGGCATTGAGTTCATGGCAGTGGGCTGTGCGCGCTACGACTTCTCTCGTTTTGGATTTGAAGTAACCCGTAACTCGCCACGTCAGGCAGACTTGATTATGTGTGCAGGTACGATAACGAACAAGATGGCACCTGCTTTGAAGCGTCTGTACGACCAGATGGCAGAGCCTAAATACGTGATTGCCGTAGGTGGTTGCGCTATTTCGGGCGGCCCTTTCAAGGATAGCTACCACGTAATGCGTGGTATCGACGAGATTATTCCTGTCGATGTTTACATTCCCGGCTGCCCTCCACGCCCCGAAGCCATCATATACGGTATGATGCAGTTGCAACGAAAAGTGAAGGTTGAGAAATTCTTCGGTGGTGCAAACCACAAGCAAACAGCAGAGGAGAGTTTGCTCGGCAAGAGTAATCAGGCACTTATCTTTGAGAACAAGCTGGGCATTTCAGCCGAAGAAATCAAGGAAAAGCGCGAGGCTGAATGGGAAGCGGAACACAAGCCCGCACCCAAACCTGCACGCCCTGCCGCTGCAAAGCCTGCTGCAGCAGAGCCAAAGAAGGACACCATCGTTGTAGACAAGCCTGTTACGAAAGAAGATGTAGAAAAGTTAGGCAAGGAATTGGACAAGCTGAACGAAGCTGAAGCTAAACAAGCACCTACCGACAACAATACAGCAGCTAACTAATAAATAAGGTACGGAAAAATGAAATTAGAAAACAAAGAGTTTGGTTTTGAGCGTTTTGCCGACGAAATGGCAAAACTGAAAAAGGAACAGCATTTCGACTACCTTGTAACAATCGTTGGAGAAGACTTCGGTGCAGAAGAAGGTCTTGGCTGTATCTATATACTTGAAAATACGCAAACCCACGAACGCTGCTCTGTAAAGCAAATAGCAAAGCAGGTGGAGCAAGACCACGTAATACCATCGGTGTACAACCTATGGGCTGACGCCGACTTGCTGGAACGTGAGGTTTACGACTTTTATGGCATAAAGTTCCTCGGACACCCCGATATGCGTCGTCTCTTCCTGAGAAACGACTTCGTGGGCTACCCACTTCGCAAGGACTACGATATGGACCCAGCGAAGAATATGTACACCACCGACGACGACATCGAGCTGGACACAACCACCGAATGGAACCTCAACGCCGACGGCAGACTGATGGCTACCACACACAAGCTGTTCACAAGCGACGAATTCGTGGTGAACATCGGCCCTCAGCACCCATCAACCCACGGTGTATTGCGCCTGCAGACCGTGCTCGACGGCGAGAACGTGAAGCGCATCTACCCACACCTCGGCTACATTCACCGCGGTATAGAGAAGATGTGCGAATCGTACACCTACCCTCAGACACTCGCATTGACCGACCGTATGAACTACCTCTCGGCGATGATGCACCGCCACGCATTGGTAGGCGTCATCGAAGAGGCTATGGGCATCGAACTTTCGGAGCGCATTCAGTACATTCGTACCATTATGGACGAGTTGCAGCGCATCGACAACCACTTGCTCTACACATCGTGCTGCGCACAGGACTTGGGCGCACTCACGGGTATGCTCTACGGTATGCGCGACCGCGAACACGTGCTGAACGTGATGGAGGAGACAACGGGCGGACGACTGATTCAGAACTATTATAGAATAGGTGGACTGCAAGACGACATCGACCCGAACTTCGTGGAGAACACAAAGAAGCTCTGCAAGTATCTGCGTCCGATGATTCAGGAATATCTCGACGTGTTTGGCGACAACGTCATCACACACCAGCGTTTCGTAGGCATCGGTACGATGGACGAAAAAGACTGTATCAGCTACGGCGTTACAGGTCCTGCAGGTCGTGCAAGCGGCTGGCGCAACGACGTCCGCAAGCATCACCCATACGCCGTGTACGACAAAGTGGACTTTGAAGAGGTGGTAATGACGGGTGGCGACTCTATGGACCGCTACTATTGCCACATCAAGGAGATGTATCAGAGCCTCGACATCATCGAGCAACTCATCGACAACATTCCCGAAGGCGACTTCTACATCAAGCAGAAGCCTATCATCAAGGTTCCAGAAGGCCAGTGGTACTTCTCTGTGGAAGGAGCAAGCGGCGAGTTTGGCGCATACCTCGACTCGCGAGGCGACAAGAGTCCCTATCGCTTGAAGTTCCGTCCGATGGGCTTGACCTTGGTGGGCGCAATGGACAAGATGCTGAAAGGTCAGAAGATTGCCGACCTTGTAACAACAGGTGCAGCACTCGACTTTGTCATTCCCGACATCGACCGCTAAGAGAGAAACGATATATAAGTAATGAATTAAGAAATAAATCATATACATGTTCGATTTTAGTATAGTAACAAGATGGTTCGACGAGCTGCTAAGGCACACCTTGGGGCTTGGCGATTTCGGTGCCATTCTTATCGAGTGTGTGGTAGTAGGCTTGGCAATAATCATTGGCTATGCCGTGCTTGCCATCGTGCTCATTTTTATGGAACGTAAGGTTTGTGCTTATTTCCAGTGCCGTATCGGTCCTGTCCGTGTAGGTTGGTGGGGTACGCTGCAAGTGCTTGCCGACGTGTTGAAAATGCTTATCAAGGAAATTTTCACCGTAGATAAAGCCGACAAGCTGCTTTACTACCTTGCACCTTTCCTCGTAATAGCAGCCTCAATCGGAACATTCTCGTTCCTTCCTTGGAACAAGGGTGCGGAAGTGCTCGACTTCAACGTGGGAATCTTCTTCCTGATCGCCGTGTCATCCATCGGTATCGTGGGAATCCTGCTTGCCGGGTGGGCCAGTAACAACAAATACTCGTTAATCGGTGCCATGCGAAGTGGTGCGCAGATGATCAGTTACGAGTTATCCATCGGGTTATCCATCCTTACCGTGGTAGTATTCACCGGAAGCATGCAGCTCTCCACGATCGTGGAAGGACAGGCAGACGGGTGGTTGCTATTCAAAGGACATATCCCGGCCTGCATCGCGTTTATCGTTTACATCATCGCCGGAACCGCCGAGACAAA
>OGXX01002797.1_pt1 | contig 15294 bp, 10 predicted proteins | sample 1576301 | NCBI WGS metagenome assembly OGXX01 (sample SAMEA3541469, study PRJEB24748) | human gut metagenome | biome: human gut; feature: human-associated habitat; material: faeces | place: China | collected 2012
GAGGAACTCCCTTGCAGGGTGCAGGGACAGCGTCCCTGCTGGGGTCAAGGGGCAAAGCCCCTTGCGCCTCCCCACCTTACTTCATGAACACGAACTTTTTGAACTCCATCAGGCAGCGGCCGGCGAAGAAGTCGCCCGTCCAGCCGGAATAGTGCGTCGTGACGGCGAAGTAGAGCGCGTGCCGCCCCGTGACCGCCTTCACGCGCGTCTTGATGCACTCCGCGCCGCGCCCAACGTGGAAGCAGCCGATTTCCTCGCCATCCTCCGCGTCCAAACGCACATGCACGTCGCACGCGCAGCCGAAGCCCATCACATCCGCGAAAAGCTGCATCGTCTTGCTGCCGTAATCCGCGCCGAAGTCGAAATACTTGTAGCCCATAACGCAGCCGTCCTGAATGTTCGTGATGACGCGCTCGAATGGCGTCCGCTCGGCAATCAGCGCGCCGCCCTTCAGCACACACGCCAGTTCCGCGGGCGTCTCCTCATATGGATTCAGCGCATCCGAAAAGCCCAGCGACGTCATCTCCACCGGCGGAATCGTGCCGTCCGGCAGAATCTCGATTTTTTCCACGCACGCGCGGCGGCTCATCACCGAACCATTCGTCATGCGGTGATAGAAGATGTACCACTGGTCGCCAATGCGGCAGATAGACCCGTGGTTGTTGCCTGCCGGGTAATCCACGCCGTTATCGACGATGTAGCCGCGATAGGTGTAGGGTCCCATCGGCTTGTCGGACGTGGCGTAGGCAAGGCGGCTGCCGCGCTTGGGGGAATAAATGAAGTAGTAAGTATCCCCGATTTTGCGCAGCGACGCCGCCTCATAGAAGCGGGAATCGGGATCGGTGAATCCGCCGTTTTCCGTCACTTCGCAGGGGATGATGTGCTCCAGATAAGTGCCATCCAGCACATGCGTCATGTCCTGCGGGTCAACCTTCGCGATGAACGAGCGCTCAAAGCCGCACGCGATATACACCTGCCCGTCATCATCCACCAGCACACCGGGGTCGATGAACCAGCCGTTGACGCACACAGAATCCGGAATCGTATACTTGTAGCGCCCCAGCAGCGTGAACGGGCCTTCGGGACGGTCGGACACAGCGACGCACCCCTTCGCGCCGATGATGTAGGCGAAGAGGTAATACTTTCCGTCCTTCTCCACCACGTCCGGGGCATACAGCTCGTTGTGTTCCTTCGTCCAGTCGGTGTCGGCGGGATGGTCGAACGTGTCGCGCGTGCGGAAAATAACGCCGTGATCCGTCCAGTGACCAAGATCGTCCACAGGCGCGGACCAGCACTTCAGCACATAATCGCAGAATTGGTCGTGCCCGACTCGGTCATGCGAGCCGTAGACATACACGCGGTTGCCAAACACGCGCGGTTCGCCGTCTGGAATGTACTCCCACAGCGGCAGATAGGGATTCGGCATGGATAGTTCCTCCTTTTTCGTGGGAATGAAAGTCTTTATCAACACTATACCGCCCAAAAAGCAGGAAGTCAAGCGGTGAATGGCGAATAAATAAACTATGCACCTTTCCGATGATGCGAAAGGTCACAAAGGAGGCACAACTTATGTCTTTGACCCCCCATGATATTGCCCGTATGCTCGACCACAGCACGCTCCAGCCTTTCCTGACGGAGGATGATATCCGCCGCGGCTGCGAGCTGGCACTCAAGTACAGCACCGCGTCCGTCTGCGCACGTCCCTGCGATGTGCCGATTTTGACGGAAATGCTGCGCGGCAGCGACGTCAAGGTCTGCACCGTCATCGGCTTCCCGCACGGCGCACACACCACGCAGATTAAGGTGGACGAAGCGCGTCTGGCGCTGGATCAGGGCTGCGAAGAGCTGGACATGGTCATCAACATCGGCGAAATGATTCGCGGCAACGAAGCGTATGTGCAGGGTGAAATCAAGCAGATTTGCGACCTTGCGCACAGCCGGAACGCGATTGTCAAGGTGATTTTGGAAACCTGCTACCTGACGGACGCGCAGAAGAAGCGCTGCTGCGAACTTTCGGAAGCGGCGGGTGCTGATTTCGTCAAAACGTCCACAGGCTACGGCACAAAGGGCTGCACCATCGACGACCTGAAGCTGATGCGCGCGTCCGTTTCCGACCATGTGCGCGTGAAGGGCTCCGGCGGCATCCGCGATTTGGACACCGTGCTCGCCGCCCGCGCCGCCGGTGCATCCCGCTGCGGCGTTTCCGCAACCGAGAAAATCATGGCAGAAGCCGAAGCACGCTACCGCGAAGGGAAGCTGTGAGAGGGGGAGACCCACGGGACGTTGCCCCTTGACCCTTTCGCGCGATTGAGTTGGTGACACGCTCATGCAGTGCCCGCGTGTTGATTGGGGGAACCCAAGGGACGTTGCCCCTTGACCCTTTCACGCGATTGAGTTGGTGACACGCTCATGCAGTGCCCGCGTGTTGATTGGGGACACCGCGCAGTCTGCATAAAAACCAAGACGCAAAAAGACCGCTGCACATCTCATGCAGCGGTCTTTCTGATTGTCAATTAGTGCGTCAGCAGCAGCATCGCCACAAACAGCGCCGTAATCACCCAAGTACCGGCCTTGATGTTCTTCGCCTTGCCCGTGCAGAGGTTAATCACCACATAGGACAGCAGGCCGAAGCAAATGCCATAGGAAATGTTGTACGCAAAGGGCATAATCGCCAGCGTCAGGAACGCCGGAACAGCTTCCGTCGCGTCCAGCCACTTAATGTCCTTGACGCAGTTCATCATCAGCACGCCGACGTAAATCAGCGCCGCCGCCGTCGCGCAGCCGGGAACAAGCTGCGCCACCGGGCTGAGGAACATGGCGACAAGGAACATCAGCGCCGTCACCATCGAGGACAGACCCGTACGGCCGCCCTCCGCCACGCCGGAGGAGGATTCGACGAACGTCGTCACCGTGGACGTGCCGCAGATTGCACCCGTGGTGGTCGCAATCGCATCCGCCAGCATCGCCTTGTCCATGTTCGGCACTTCGCCGTCCTTGGTCAGCATGTTGCCGCGCGCGCAAGCGCCGTACAGCGTGCCGATAGTGTCAAACATATCCACCATGCAGAACGCCAGCGCGGTTGTCGCAATGGTGAGGACGGTGTTCGCCACGCCGTGCGCCTCAACGTAGGGCGCGAAGTTGAAGCCCTCGGTGAAGACCTTGCCGAACGCGCCGGAGAAGAACTCCTCAAACGCTGCGAAGGGGCTGGACATCGTGATGTCCGCGCCGAAGTTCGGAATCGTCAGGAAACCCAGCACATAGTACAGCACCGTGCCGCCGACAATGCCCAGCAGGACGGAGCCTTTCACGTTGCGGTGGCTCATGATGGCAATCGCCAGCAGCGCGACGATGGTCACAACCATCGCCATGATGCCCACGTTCCAGCCATTCGCGAGCAGGTTGAAGGACGCCAGCGTGACACCGGTGGATGCGCTCGGAATGATGATGCCCGCATTCTGCAAGCCAAGGAACGCGATGAACAGACCGATGCCCGCCGGAATCGCGACGCGAACCGCCTGCGGAATCGCCTGGAAGATGAGCTTGCGCAGACCCGTGACGGTCAGGAGGATGAACAGAATACCGTCAAAAAGCACCAGCACGAGGGCGTTGGCATAGCTGAAGCCCAGCCCCAGCACGACCGTGTAAACGAAGTAGGCATTCAGACCCATGCCGGACGCCTGCGCGAGCGGCAGGTTCGCCAGCAGACCAATTGCCACCGTGCCGATGACGGCGGAAATGGCGGTGGCGATGTAAATCGCGCCGTAGGTCACGCCGGGGATGCTGGAAAACATGCCCGCATTGACCATCAGGATATACGCCATTGCAAAGAAGGTCGTCAGACCCGCCAAGCATTCGGTCTTGAACGAGCTGCCCTTGGCGGTGTAGCCAAAGTGCCGATCAAGCGCGCTTGTGTTCTTAGAAGTAGCCATTGAATCAATTTCCTCCCTTGATTCCTCGTTTTTCCCCTTTTTCGGGGCAAGCATTCCTATTATATCATAATTCGTGCCGCATTTCCACATGTTTTTCTGATTTTCTCGTCTTTTGTTCGGGTTTACGGGGGAAAGAGCCCCAAGGTGCTTCGCCCCTTGACCCCAGCAGGGACGCTGTCCCTGCACCCTGCAAGGGAGTTCCTCCCTTGACCCTTTCGCGCGATTGAGTTGACTTCTCTTCCATACTGTTTTCGCGTGTTTATCCGAGATTTCGCGTCTGCGGACGCGAAATCTTTAGAACATGCACACCTGACTGGTTTCGCTCAAACCCTCCAGCGAACCGTGCGTCCGCAGCAGCTCAATGACCGCGCTGGAAATGCGCGTGCGCTCCTTCAAGTCCTCCACCGACATGAACGGGCCGCGCTCGCGCTCACGCACGATGTTGATGGCAGCCGATTCGCCCAGTCCGCCCAAGGACGTGAACGGACACCGCAGCCCCGTTTCGCCCTCCATCTTGAATTTCTTCAGGTCGCTCTTGTACAGGTCGCACGGCAGGAACTTGAAGCCGCGCATGTTCATCTCCAGCACCAGTTCAAGGCTCGTCACGGCTTCCTTGTCCTTCGCGGACGCCTTCGGGTCAGCTTTAATCTGCTTGATTTTCTCGCGAATCGTCGCGGGGTCAATCAGCATCGTCATCGCGTCGAAGCCGTCGCCGCGCACGGTGAAGTACGCACAATAATATGCCAGCGGACGATGCACCTTATACCACGCCACGCGCAGCGCCATCGTCACATACGCCACGGCGTGTCCCTTGGGGAACATGTACTTGATTTTCTTGCACGAATCCATGAACCACTGCGGAACGTGCTGCTCAATCATCGCCTGTTCCATTTCAGGCTTCAGGCCGCGCCCTTTGCGGACGCTCTCCATCGTCGTGAACGCCATCTTCGGCGCAACGCCCTTGTCAATCAGATAGTTCATGATGTCGTCACGGCAGCAGACGCACTCGCTCAATTTCGCCGTACCGTTTGCAATCAGCTCCTGCGCGTTGCCCAGCCACACGTCCGTGCCGTGGGACAGGCCGGAAATGCGCAGCAGCTCCTCCATCGTCGTCGGCTTCGTTTCGTCGAGCATCCCGCGCACGAACGATGTGCCAAATTCCGGCACGCCGAACGTACCCGTCAGGCAGCCGATATCCTCCGGCGTCACGCCCAGCGCCTTGGGCGACGAGAACAGGCTTCGCACATCCGGATCATCCAGCGGAACATCCTTGTAGCCGATGCCCGTCAGTTCCTCCAACATATGCAAAACCGTCGGGTCGTCGTGACCGAGACAGTCCAGCTTAACCAGAATGTCGTGCATGGAGTTGAAGTCAAAGTGGGTGGTGGTAAAGTCGGAATTGAGGTCGTCAGCAGGGTGCTGCACGGCGGTGAACTGGTAGATTTCGTATTCCTTCGGCACGACGACCATGCCGCCGGGGTGCTGCCCCGTCGTCTTTTTCACGCCCTCGCAGCCCGCCGCCAGACGCTCCTTCTCCGTGTTGCCGACTTGCAATCCGCGCTCCTCGAAGTACTTCGACACATAGCCATATGCCGTTTTTTCCGCCAGACCCGTAATCGTGCCCGCGCGGAAAACGTGGTCATGCCCGAACAGCTCCTCGACGTTATGGAACGCGCGGTTTTGATATTCGCCGGAGAAGTTTAGGTCAATATCCGGCACCTTGTCGCCCTCAAAGCCGAGGAACACCTCGAACGGGATGTCGAAGCCATCCTTCACGAGCTTCTGACCGCAGATGGGGCAGTCCTTATCCGGCAGGTCAACGCCGACTTTGTATTGGCTCTTGTCCACGTCGAAAAAGCCCTTGCGGCAATGGGTGCAGCGGTAATGCGGCGGAAGCGCGTTGACCTCCGTGATGCCGCACATACGCGCAACGAGGCTCGAACCGACCGAACCGCGGCTGCCGACAAGATACCCGTCCGCGTTGGACTTGCTGACCAGCCGCTGGGCAATGTTGTACAGCGTCGCGAAGCCATAGCCGATGATGGATTTTAACTCCTTGTTCAGCCGGTTCACGACGATTTCGGGCAGCTCATCGCCGTAGAGCTCCTTCGCCGTGCCCCACGTCATATTTTGAATGTTGTCCGCCGCGTCCTCCCAGAATGGCTGGAAGGTGTCCTCGCCCTTGGGGTGCTTGGGGAACAATTGCAGCTTATCCACCTGATCCGCAATCTTCCGCGGATTGTCGATGACGACCTCGTGGCACTTTTCCGCGCCAAGGTAGGCAAATTCCTCCAGCATCTCGTTCGTCGTCTTGAAGTACAGCGGCGGCTGCATGTCGGCATCATCGTAGCCCATGCCCGCCTGAATGATGGAGCGGTTGATGGCGTTGTGCGGGTCAAGGAAGTGCACATCCCCCGTCGCGACGACCGGCTTGCCCAGCTCGTCGCCCAGCTGGACGATTTTGCGGTTGATGTCCCGCAGCGCCTCGTCGTCCGCCACGCGCCCCTCGCGCACCAGAAACGCGTTGTTGCCCACGGGCTGGATTTCCAGATAGTCATACCACGACGCGATTTCCTTGATTTTCTCCCACGGCTCATTTTCCAGCACCGCGCGGTAGAGTTCACCCGCCTCGCACGCGCTGCCGATAATCAGCCCTTCGCGATAGCGGTCAATCATGAAACGCGGCATATGCGGGCGACGGCGGAAGTAGTCCAGATGCCCAATGGACACCAGTCGGTTGAGATTGACCAGCCCCTCCTGACTTTTCACCAGCAGGATGACGTGGTAGCTTTCGCCGATGGCGCCGCCCTTGAGGGTATTCAGGTCGCTGAGTTTGGTGAACCCGTGCTCTTCCTTGGCGATTTTGAACATCTTCGCCAGACAGTACGCCGTCGCGGTTGCGTCGTGGACGGCGCGGTGGGCGTTTTTGAGGCTCACGCTCAGCGCCTTGCAGACGCTCTTCAATTTGAACGACTTCAGTTCCGGCAGCAGCTTGCGCGACAGGGACAGGGTATCCAGAATCGGCGCGTTGAACTCGCGCCCCAGCCGGCGCAGCTCCGCTTTGAGCAGCTTGCCGTCAAACGCGGCGTTGTGGGCGGCAATCGCGGCGTCGCCGATGAAATCCATCAGCTTCGGGATAGCGGTCTCCGCCGTTTCCTTATCCGCCAGCATCATGTCCGTAATGCCCGTAATTTCAGTGATTTTCGGCCGCAGGGGAATTTTCGGGTTCACCAGAATCGACAGCGTATCCACCAGCGTGCCGCCGGTCATTTTCACCGCGCCGATTTCAATCACGCGGTCTTTCAGCGTGTCCAGCCCGGTGGATTCAAAGTCCAGCACGACGATGGTATCATCAATCGAGCGGTCGTCTTCATCGGTGACGACCTGCGTTTCGTCGATGAGGTAGCCCTCGCAGCCCGGAATCAGCTTAATCGGCTGCTTTTTGACGGCATTGAACGCCGCCGGGAACGCCTGCACCACGCCGTGGTCGGTAATCGCGACGGCGGGATGCCCCCACTCGATGGCGCGCTTGATGAGGTCGCCCGCCGGGGTCAGCGCGTCCATGGTGGACATGTTGGTGTGCATGTGCAGCTCGATGCGCTTTTCTTCCGCCGTGTCCTCGCGCCTGATGCGCTCCATCGGCACCATATCGCGGATGGAAATGGACAGCTCATGCGCGAAGTTATCGTACATGCACTCGCCGCGCACCTTGACGTTCAGCCCCACCTTGATTTGGTTGACCTTGTCCATCACCGCCTGACGTTCCTCGTCGGTAATCGGCGGCGGCGGCGCGTCGTCGTCCTTCTTCTTGCCGAAGGGCAGGCGGCGGTAGCGCATGAACGCCTTGCAGAGGATGGAGGACGTGTAGTCGGTGATGGCAAAGGTGACGAGCAGCAGTTCGCCGCCCTTGAGTTCCTTCGTTTCCAGCTTGAAAATGTCGCCCTGCACGACGACCAGCCCCGCGTCGCTTGCCAGCTCCTTCATTTCCATCGGCGGATCGGCAATCGCGCGCCCCATAATCGGCTTGCCGATGGCGTGGTCGGTCATCACGGGCAGCATCGGGTCGCGCTCCGGCGTTGTCTGCTCCGGCTTCTTCTCGCGCGGCGCAGACGGCTTGCGCTCCTTGTGCTCCTTCGCGGGCTTGGCGTCCCCCTGCGTCATCGCGGCGATTTGCTCCGGCGTGTAGGTGACGGTCTGCTCGCGCAATCTCTCTTCGCGGATTTCCGCCAGCCGCTTCTCCTGATCGCCCGCGACGGTCAGTTCCACCATCACCTCGGCGGAAAAAATGTCCTTCACCGCCTGTGACAGGCGCGCCGCGACGTTCTGCCGCCCCATGTATTCCAGGCTGAACGCGTCGGGGAAGGTCAACGTGATGCGCTTGCCGTCGCACCGCCAGTCGATTTGGCTCATCCAGCTGGCGGACGCGGGATAATTGCGGCGCAGGAAGTCGGTCAGCACCTGCTTATACGCGCTGATGTTCTCCAGAAAATCGTCCTTCAGTCCCGGCGAGACGACGCGCAGCGCCAGCGGCTTCTGCGGGAAAACGCGCCGCAGAAGCGCTTCCAGCTTCAGGAACGATGCTTCCTCCACCAGCACATTTGACTCAAACGTGATGTACACCTTGCCCTGCGACTGCACATACACCACGCGCGGCGCATGGAGCTGCCCCTTGAGCTGCGGCAGCGCTGCATACACCTGCGCGAGCAATTCATCGTAACTCATGCTGCTTCCTCCTTCCCTATAACGACGACGAGCCAAGGGGGGGACTTCGTCCCATCTCATCTCCCCCTTGACCCCACCAGAGGGTCATTGACCCTCTGTACTCCCTTTCGCGCGATTTAGTTGTGCGCGATTCCATGCTGTGTCCGCGTGTTTATCCGACCTCATCCGTCGCTGCGGCGACACCTTCCCCATAGGGGAAGGCAGGGATGGCTGAGCGAAGCGAAGTCGGATGAGGTCGTCCCCGCTTTTCCGCCGAGAAAGCGTCATTTCCCCGCTTTTTCCGCCGCAATCTTCCGTGCCAGTTCAATCAAGCGGTCAGCCAGATTCTCCTCGACCACCATCGGCTCCTGCCCCTTGACGAACAGTACACCGCCGCGCTTGCCGCCCGCCATGCCAATGTCCGCTTCGCGCGCTTCGCCGGGGCCGTTCACCACGCAGCCCATCACTGCCACCTTCAGCGGCACTTGAATATCCGAAAGCTCCTTCTCCACGCGCGCGGCAATGCCCGCCACGTCGATGCACGTCCGCCCGCACGTCGGGCAGGACACCAGCTGCACGCCGTGCGTCCGCAGATTCAGCGCGCGCAGGATGTCCCACGCCGCCTTTGCTTCCGGCACGGGGTCGCCCGTCAGGCTGACGCGAATCGTGTTGCCGATGCCCTCCGCCAGCAGCGCGCCGATGCCAATTGCGCTCTTGATTGTCCCCTGCCCCGGCAGACCCGCCTCGGTCACGCCGACGTGCAGCGGATAATCGCAGCGCTTCGCCGCCAGCTCGTAGGCGGCAATCGTCAGACGCACATCCGACGCCTTCATGGACAGCACAATGTCCTCGAAGCCGACTTTCTCCAGCATCCGCGCGTGATTCAGCGCGCTTTCCACCAGCCCCTCGGCGCACGGCTGCCCGTACTTCGCCAGAATATCCTTCTCAATCGACCCGGTGTTCACGCCGATGCGAATCGGGATGTGGTGCGCCTTTGCCGCCGCCGCCAGTTCCCGGACGTGCGCTTCGCCGCCGATGTTGCCGGGATTGATGCGCAGCTTATGGATGCCGTTTTCCGCCGCGGCAATGGCAAGGCGGTGGTTGAAGTGGATATCCGCCACCAGCGGCACGGGCGAGCCGTCCACCAGCGTGCGGACGGCGCGGGCGCAATCCTCGTCGTACACGCTGACGCGCACGATGTCGCAGCCCGCTTTCGCCAAGGCGCGAATCTGCGCAAGCGTCGCCTGTGCGTCGCGCGTGTCGGTGTTCGTCATGGACTGCACCCAGACCGGGTTGTGTCCGCCCAGCGTCAGATTGCCGACGCGAACCATTCTCGTTTCGTACATATCATTCACCTCAGTGTCCCATCAGGGTCCAAACGTCCTTGAATACCAGCAGAATCATCAGCCCGAAGAGCAGCGCCATGCCAATCAGGTTGACGATGGCTTCCTTCTTCTGCGGCAGCGGCTTGCGGCGGATAGCTTCCACCAGCAGGAACAGGAACCGCGCGCCGTCCAGCCCCGGAATCGGCAGCAGGTTCATGATGCCCAAGTTGATGGAGATGACGACCAGCGCGTTGATGAACGCCGCGAAGCCATAGGTGTTGACCTGCTCGCTGACCGCCGCGACCGTGCCGACAACGCCGCCGACTTCATTCAGCCCCGCGCCCGTCGTGACCATATCGCGCAGCGCCTGCCCGATGATTGTCGCGGCGTTGACGCACACGTTCCAGCTGTCCCGCACAGCCTCCCCGAACGACACGGGCAGCATCTCGCCCGACGCAACCGCGCTGACGTGGATGCCCATGCGGTAGCGCCCGGTTTCCGTATCATAGAACGGGGTGAGGGTGATTTCGGTGCGCTCACCGTCGCGTCGGATGCCCAGCACCATCGCGTCGCCCTGCGAGGCGTTAATCAGCTCCGTCAACGACTGCGATGCGTTTTCGGGATTCGGCGCTGTGCCGTTGACGTCAAGGATAATATCGCCCGCCTGAAGCCCCGCGGTGTACGCCGGGCCGCCCTGCTCCACGTCCGCGACGAGGGCTTCCGTGCCCGTCACGCCGCCAATCCAGAAGTACAGCACCAGCACCACCAGCGGCAGCAGGAAGTTCATGCCCGGCCCCATCAGCACCGACAGCATCCGCTTCCAAACCGGCTGCTTGCCGAACGCGCGCGGGTCGTTCGTGGCTTTGCCCTCCACGTCGTCCTCGCCGTAGAATGCGCAGTACCCGCCCAGCGGGATGCACCGCAGCGCGAATTTCGTCCCGGACTTTCCCGTCCACCCGACGATTTTCGGCCCGAAGCCAATCGCGAACTCCATGACCTCTATCCCCGTCATGCGCGCGAAAATGTAATGCCCAAATTCATGCACCGTAATCAGGATTCCCAGCAGCAGCAGCGCCACCAGCACCGAAACAACTGTCATAGCTTTCCTTTCTTAGAAGGGGGAGACGCAAGGGGCTTTGCCCCTTGACCCCACAAGGGAGTTCCTCCCTTGACCCTTTCGCGCGATTGAATTGAGCGCACTTTCATGCTATATGCGCGTGTTTATCCACAGGATAACCACACGATCCACGTTTCCCGAAGTAACAAAAAAGTTCAAGAAACATGGAGGGCGACGAGCGAAGGGGTCAAGGGGGCGACCGCAGACTTCGCCTGTTTTCATTGCCCCCTTGTCGCTCCCGCAGGAGCGAAACCCCTGCCCCACAATCGCACAAGCAAGATAAAAATAAAATTCCCAATCGCAGAAGCGAATCTTCTTGAATTGCTGAAAACTCACTTGAGCTTTTCAGCAATTTCTTTCGCCCTGCGGCGCGCTTCCAAATCCGCATGGAAAATATCCTCCAGCGTATCCGCCGGCATCGCTCCGCACGCTTCCAGCGTCCCTTCCACAATGCGGCTGATTTCCCCAAACGGAATCTCATCCCGCAGGAACGCCGCCACCGCCATCTCGTTCGCGCCGTTCAAAATCGTGCACGCCGCGCCGCCCGCGTTCAGGCACTCCCCCGCCAGCCGAAGCGCCGGGAAGCGCGCCGGGTCGCCGGGTTCAAACGTCAGCGTGCCGATGGAAAACAAGTCCAGCGGCTTGCTGCCCGTCGGAATGCGCCGCGGGTACGTCATCGCATACGCAATCGGCACGCGCATATCCGGCACGCCCAGCTGCGCCAGCACCGCGCCGTCCGCAAACTCCACCGCCGAATGCACGATGCTCTGCGGATGCACCACCACCTGAATTTTCTCCGGCGGCATGTCGAACAGCCAATGCGCCTCGATAATTTCCAGCGCCTTGTTGAACATGCTTGCCGAGTCAATGGTGATTTTCGCGCCCATTGACCAGTTCGGGTGCTTGAGCGCCTGCGCGCGCGTCGCGTTCTGCATCTGTTCGCGCGTCCATGTGCGGAACGGCCCGCCAGACGCGGTCAGCAGCAGGTGCACAGGCTGATTGCCCCCTGCACCCTGCAAGCACTGGAAAATGGCGGAATGTTCGCTGTCCACGGGCAAAATCGGCTTGCCAATGCGCTTCGCCGCGTCCATCACCAAGTGGCCGCCCGTCACCAGCGCTTCCTTGTTCGCCAGCAGCACCTGCCGATTCGCCCCCAGCGCGTCCATCACGCTTTGCAGCCCGGCGATGCCGACCACGCTGACGAGCACCATGTCCGCCGGCACTTCCGCCGCCGCAACACGCAGTGCCTCTTCGCCCATGACCCAGCGGCAGAAGCGCACATCCTCCGGGATTTCGCTCATCGGGATGGGTTCGGTCAGACCCGCGACTTCCGGCCGGAACTCCCGGACCTGCTCGAACAGCTTCTCCCGGCTGCTCCGTGCCGTCAGCGCGACGACGCGGAACTCCTCCGGATGCAGGCGCACAAGTTCCAGCGCCTGTGTACCAATCGACCCCGTAGACCCCAGAATGGCGATGGTTTGCATGTCGATTCGCCCTCCTACATCAGTAACGGACTTGGGGCGCTGCCCCGAACCCTGCAAGGAGCAAAGGAAATGGGACGAAGTCCCCCCCTTGACCCTTTCGCGCGATTCAGTTGCGCGCACTTTCATACTATTTCCGCGTGTTTATTGGCGGATTAAATGCCCGCCATCAGGCGATAGCACAGCATCAGCACCGCCATGAACAGCACGCTGTCCAGACGGTCGAGCATCCCGCCGTGACCCGGAAACAGGTTCGAGAAGTCCTTCATCCCACAATGGCGCTTGACCAGCGAGAAGAACAAATCGCCCATTTCCCCGACAACGCCGCCCAGAATGCCCAAAATCAGGTACACATACCACGCGGGCAGCAGCGGACGCGCATCCCCCGCCACGAGGTATGCCACAACGCCAATCAAAATCGACGTGAGCAGCGCGCCGACTACGCCGCCAATCGCGCCGGAAATCGTCTTGTTCGGGCTGACGGTGGGGCAGAGTTTCGGCCCCTTGACCGCCTTGCCGACCCACATTGCAAACGCGTCTGCCATGCAGGGAATGCCAATCATGAGTGTTATCAGGGTGACTTGCAGCGCTTTCGGCTCAATGTGCGTGAACGAAATCGCGCTCATGCCGGGCAGGGCAACCGTCAGCATCGGCAGCATACTCAGCACGGCGTCATCCAGCTTCGGTTCGGAGCGGAAAATGACGCAGATCATCGTCATCAGGCAGATGGCCATAATGACCGGCAGAATCATTTTCGTGCCGATAAGCAGCGTCAGCGGAATTGAGACAATCATGCCGACCCACGTCGGCCACGCGACAGGGCGGTGTCCCGCCTGTGCGAGCGCGTGAAACTCTTCCTGCACGCCGAAGCAAATCAGCACCAGCACGATCAGCGCCATGACCCAGCCGCCCACCGCAATCATCAGCGCTGCGCCGGCGGCCATAATCAGTCCCACGATCGTCTTTTGCCTCATGGTTCTTTCCCCCTCATGTTTTCCTTGAACTTCCTTGAAATCTCATGATAGCATACGCCTATGAATGCAATATGAACACTTTTCCGCCAAATGTTCAGCATTTACGAAAGGCGTTTGCCGAACCGCCGCTCACGGCCGCCGAACGTAGCAAGCGCTTCGTCGTAATCCGCGACCGTGAAATCCGGCCATAGCACCGTCGGGAACTCAAATTCCGCGTAGGCGCACTGCCAGAGCAGGAAGTTGCTCAAGCGCATTTCCCCGCTCGTGCGAATCATCAAATCCACGTCCGGCTGACCGGCGGTATACAGGCGCTGCGCGACCGTCTCTTCGCTGATTTCATCCGGATTCAGCCGTCCCTGCGCCGCTTCCTCGGCAATCAGCCGCGCCGCGCGGGTCAGCTCCGCTCGTCCGCCGTAGTTGAGCGCGATATTCAGGTGCAGCCCGGTGTTTTTCGCTGTCCGTCGCTCCGCCTCTATCAGCGTGTCGCGCTGCTTTTCCGGCAGCGCCGCCTTGTCGCCCAGAATCAGGATACGGACATTCTTCTCGTCCAATTCATCAATTTCGGACGCAAAGAAATCCAAAATCAGCTGCATCAGCGCGCCGACTTCCTCCTTCGAGCGCTTCCAATTCTCCGTCGAGAAGGCGTAGATGCTCAGCGCCTCAATCTTCAAGTCGTCGGTATGGCGGATGATTTCGCGCAGGGTTTCCGTGCCCTGCCGATGCCCCATCGCCACGTTCAGCCGATGCTGTTTCGCCCAGCGGCCGTTGCCATCCATGATGATAGCAATATGGCGTGGAATCGAGCCTCCTTGCAGACGGCTGATGATTGTTTGTGTCTGAGCGTCAAGCGAACTCATGTCGGGGTCAGTCCTTGTAGTTACATACTGCGCATCGCTGAGAGAATTCATAAGTGACTGTAAACGAAAGAGTCGAGTACCAGTCGGTGTTTTTCATGAATCCGCTTTTGATGCCTATTGGGTCTTTGAGCTGCGGCCCGTCGAGACGGTCGGTGAAGGTCTTCTTCATCAGGAATTCGAGTCCGAGGTTCCATCGCAGGGCCGGCTTGTATTTTACTCCGATGCCCATCGGGATTGTAAACGCCACACCTCCTTTGCCGCCTACGCTCCAGGCTGTGAGACCGAGTCCGGCGGTGATGTAGGGTGTGATGCGTTTTAGCTTCCTGTAGGATTCTCCCATTCCGTAATTGAAGAAGTTGAATTCGAAAAGTTCCGACAGCTCATAGAAAGTAGTCGAGAATTTGTAGGTGGCTCCGTCGGGAAAGACGTTGGTCATCTGTGCCGAGTTTCCGCGCAGCCCTCCTATGAAGAAGTTTGTCTTGAATGCAAGTCGCGGTGTCATCAGATATCTGAACAGCAACTCGGCATCCCAGGAGGGATTTTTGAGGAGATTGGCTGTGTTGGCATCGCCGAGATAGCCGGTCATGCCTGCACCGGCTCCGATTTCGAAGCGGTAATCTTCCTGCGCTCTCATCTCCTTTGGGATGAAAAGCGCGAGAAACAATGCGGCAAGCTGGGCTATTTGGCGTAAACGACTCATTCAGCTGAGATGAGAGTGATCAGATTATAGGTTTGAAACTTAGACGGTTGAGCACTCCGCGCCATATAGTATTGCTGAGAGAACCGTCGGCTTTGATGCCTCCCACAAGGTAAATGTAGGGGCAGTCCCAATAGATTTTGTCGCTATCAGTATGATATACGATTCTTGCTCCGGCAGGAAGGGGGCGTTTGGGCGCGGCTTTCCATCCCG
>OGXX01002810.1_pt1 | contig 15248 bp, 9 predicted proteins | sample 1576301 | NCBI WGS metagenome assembly OGXX01 (sample SAMEA3541469, study PRJEB24748) | human gut metagenome | biome: human gut; feature: human-associated habitat; material: faeces | place: China | collected 2012
ATGGGCCGAGATGAGCGACGCGTAGCCCACCACGGCGTTCAGCGGCGTGCGGATGTCGTGGGACATATTCGAGAGGAACGTGTTTTTCGCCACGTTGGCGGCCTCGGCCTCGGAAAGGGCGTTGCGCAGCATGGTGCGGTGCTCGAGCTCGCGGACATAGGCCTCGCGCAGCTGGGCGTTCACCGCCTCCAGCTCATCGGCCCGCTCGCGCAGCTTGTCCGTGGCGTCGTTGATGAACACGTAGAAGAACTCGCCCGCGTCCAACGTGACGTGATGGCCGTAGTCCTCTATCCAACGCACCGAGCCGTCGCGGCGGATGATGCGGTACTCCACGTAGTCCATGGAGTACCGGTCGGCCTGAATCTGACGGCTGATGGAGTGTTCCACGGCCTCGATGTCCTCGGGGTGCACCATGCCGGGGAAGGTGCCGCCCGTCAGCGCGACGAACTGCTCCTCGTCAGCGCAGCCGAAGATGCGCAGGCAGGCCTCGTTGACGTAGACCACCGCCTCGTCGCCATCAGCATGGTAGACGAAAAAGCCGCCTGGCATATGAGCGAGAACGTCGCCGATGTCGAGCTGGGCTAAAGCGGGGAATATGGAGGGCGCCGAGGTTGCCATGTGCTGCTTTCTTCTGTCGGTCGAAAAGGTGCTTTCCGTATGCTACCACGGCCGTTGCCCAGCGCCCCCGAAGCTGTCGATGAGCCCACGAATTTGTAACGAAAGAGAAACGTGGAAGGCTTACGAGAAATCGAACATGGCCGTGGAAAGGTAGCGCTCGCCCGTGTCGGGCAGGATGACGACGATGTTCTTGCCCGCGAATTCCGGACGCGCCGCCACCTGCGATGCCGCCCAGACAGCCGCGCTGGACGTGATGCCCGCCAGCACACCCTCGTGCGCCGCCAGCTCACGCCCCGTGCGGTATGCGTCGTCCTCCTTGGCGGTGATAATCTCGTCAATCAAATCGCGGCTCAGCACATCCGGCACGAAATTCGCGCCGATGCCCATCAAGCCGTGCGGGCCCGCAACGCCCTTGGACAGCAGGGGCGAGGAGAACGGCTCTACCGCGACGATGCGCACGTTCGGGTTCTTTTCACGCAGGTAGCTGCCGATGCCGGTCAGCGTGCCGCCCGTGCCGATGCCCGCGACGAGCACATCCACCTGACCGTCCGTGTCCGCCCAGATTTCCGGGCCGGTCGTGGCGCGGTGGGTGGCGGGGTTCGCCGGGTTGACGAACTGCCCGACGACAATCGCGTTCGGGGTTTCGGCGGCGAGTTCATTCGCCTTGTCAACCGCGCCCTTCATGCCCAGCTTGCCGGGGGTGAGGACGAGCTTCGCGCCATACGCCAGCATCAGCTGACGGCGCTCGACGCTCATGCTGTCCGGCATGACGATGATGGCGGTATATCCGCGCGCGGCGGCGACCATCGCCAGCCCGATGCCGGTGTTGCCGCTGGTGGGCTCAATAATCGTGCCGCCGGGGAGCAGCTTGCCTGCCTTTTCCGCGGCCTCCACCATGCCCAGCGCAATGCGGTCTTTCACACTGCCGCCGGGGTTGAAGGATTCGACCTTCGCCAGCAGATGCGCGTTCAGACAGTGCGTCTGCTCAAAGTGAGTGAGTTCAAGCATCGGCGTGCGGCCGATCAGTTCAGCGACGGACTTGGCAATGCGCATAACCAGCGCCTCCTTTTCGTGTCTTTCCTCCCGATAAAGTCAGGAGGAAGAATGACGGCATTATACGCTATTCCTATAGGTTTCGTCAAGCACAAATTTGCCTTTTTTTCGGAAAAAATTTGCCTGAATCTTGCGGAATCCGATATGCGTATGCTATACTGGAAGCAGATGCAAGAGAAACAACATCCGAAAGGCGGGATGCGGGTGGCTCAGGCGGATGACGAACGGCAGTTCCTCGCGGCGTGCTATCAGCGCCACCGCATCAGCATGATTCGCTTGGCGAAGTGCTATGCCGCTGACAGCGCGGCGGTGGAGGACATTGTGTCGGACAGCCTCGTGGCACTGATGGAGAAAATCGACCTGCTGCGCGCGCTGACGGAAGAGCAGGAACGCGCGTATGTGCTGGCAGTTGTGCGAAACACCGCGATGGACGAACTGCGGCGCAAGCAGCGGCAGCGCGGGCGGTTCCTGCGCGACGGGGACGAGGCGCTCGCGCTTTATCCCGACCCGACGGCGCTGGAAGAGAAGGTGCTGATGCGGGAGACGATGGCGGCAGTACGCCGTGCAATCGCGGAATTGCCGGAGAAGGAGCAGCAGGTGCTGCGCCTGAAAGTGCTGGAAAACCGCACGGACGCGGAAATCGCCGCTGAAACGGGCTTGTCGCCGGGCAGCATCCGGCAGTATCTCCACCGCGCGCGGGGCAGACTGCGCGAGAAACTGTTTTGAGAGGAGGAAGCAGCATGAACGAAAAGAATCAGCAGGTGTCGGATGAGCAGATTGACGCCCTCATCCGCAGTGGACTTTGGCAGGACGAACAGCCGCTGACGGCGGACGAAGAGAAGCTGGCGGACGCGGCGTTTGCGCGGGCAATGGCGAAAATCGACCGCAAGGCGAAGCGGCAGAAGCGCCGGACTGTCCTGCATATGCTTGACCGCGTGGTGCGCGTCGCGGCGTGCCTGATTGTGGCGGTCGGGATTGCGTTCCCGATTGCGCTGGCGAATTCTGAGGCGTTCCGCGAGCAAATCCTCCAATTGGTGCTGTCCATCAACCCCGAAACGGGCATGGCGCACGTCGGCATGGAACCCGCGAAGGAGGAGCAGACCGCGAGCGTGCCGCGCATGGACGTGCCGGACGGCTGGGAGGGGCTGTTCTTCCCGACGTTCCTGCCGGACAGCCTGCCGCTGGTGCGCTGCGAAACGACACGCGGCGACCAGGTGCACAGCGAAGCCTACTATGCCGACGAGACACGCTCCCTGCGCTTTGAGGAGCAGGACAACCTCGACGGCTGGAACGTCCGCGCGGCGGATGCGCGGGTGCTGACGATTTATCTGCACAGCGTGCCGGGCTACCTGATTGACCGCCAGACCGAGGACACGCACGAGGTGAGCATCATCTGGGCGGAAGGGAAGCGGATGCTGCGCGTGACGAGCATCGGGCTGCCGGCGGACGAAGCGGTGCTGGTGGCGCAGAGCGTGAAAAAAATTTTTGCGGAATGATGTCCCGTTTTGCCCCTTTGCAGCGTCTTAATAGGTGAAAGCGCCCGAAAGATGGTTCGGACGCGCTCGACGAGACACGGAAGGAGCGAAACACGATGACGAACCGATGGAAACGGCTGACTGCCCTGATGCTGATTCTGCTGACGCTGCTGAACGCCGGAAGCGCGCTCGCGGCGGAGGAGTTTTGGAAGTGGGGGGATGTGTACGAGGAGAAGCTGATACTGGGGCAGCCTGCGAAGGTGACTTCTTTGCAGGTGTTCAAGGATGAGTTGTATTTTGTGTACGGCGACTTACTGCTCAAATGCCATGACCCGGAATCTACGCCAGAAACGGTGTATGAACTGAAAAATTTAGTAGCAGAAAACGTGTATCCTGATTCTGTATATTGCTCCTATCGCAACTATCGGCTTTTTACGGATGGCGATGCACTGTATATTTTTGTATCGTTCTTGCAAAGGATTTATCGGCTTGATTTCCAGAATGGCGAAGTGATTACAGAACTGTATGCAACGCTGGACTATTCCACGCTGGAAGGTTTCGGATGGAATGTCACAAGTGATGGCATTTATTATTTGCACAGCATTGAAGATAGAATCGTAAAAATTCAGGACAAAATTTATATGATTGGTTCTGAATGGTCGCATGAAAACTATAAACTGATGCACTGCTTGCTTTGCTTTTCATTGGACACAGGACGAGGGGAAGTCTTGGCATATAATACTGATGAGATTAGAGAAGTTGTTTCATGGCAGGAAAACCCGGAATGGGCTTCGACATTGCTGGTTTACTGCAACGACGAAGAATGGGAACAGGATGATGAAGGTCAAAGCTATGTGATAGACAAGCGTGTCTTTGCGTCTTATAATCCAGAGGAGCGCAAGCTGGAAAAAACAATTTTGGAGATTAAAGATCTCGGATTGGAAAATCAGCTTAGCTACGATTTGCATTGGGGATTTTACATTTATGACCCAAGCTGCAAGGCTTTTGCGTGGGACGCGGAAAATCGTCGAATTTTCTTCATTCATGATGATGTTGCATGGTTCACCGATGGTGTGAAACCGGCGCGTGGATTTGACAAGACCGAAACCAAATCACATCTAATATATTACGGATTCTTCTGGAAGGGCTATTACTATTATGTGTCCTATTACGGTGTCTTTGTCTGCGACATGTCGTACTTTGCACACCCCGAAGATTATAAATAATCCAGCACAATAATCGACCCACGAAAGGAGCCTCCCCATGAAGCACAACCTCCGAATGGCATTCCTGTCCCTCCTGCTGGTGCTGACGCTGGGCGTGATGCCTGTGTTTGCCGAATCCACCGACCATGCCATGGACTGGACGCACGGCATCGGCAGCCGCTACCGCACGGACGTGACCAGCGCGCTGCCGTTTGAAGACGAACTCTTCTTCATCAGCGGCAGTCAGCTGCTGCGCGTCGATGACCCCGAATATGAGCCGGAAGTCGTCTGCAATCTGGAAGACATCATCTGGTCGGAAGCGCTGAAACAGAGCGGCTATTACGGGCAGGTGATGCTTCTGGACGGCGGCGCGGAACTGGTGTTGTTCAGCGCGAATGAAGGGCGGCTGTACAGTTTTGTTCCCCCGACGGATGACACGATGGTGCGGATGCAGATGGTCACGGAACTCGATTACAGCACCGTGCCGCAAATGGGGTGGAAGAAGTTTCCGATTGCAAAGGACTTGTACGACGTGACGGTCGAACAGGCAGTGTACGACGCGGAAAACGGGCTGTACGTCATCGCGAAGGACAAGACGGACGAATACCAGATTGTCCGGTTCGACGTGGATACGGGCAAGGGCGAAATGATGGAATTTGCGCTGGAGGACGAAGAAGACAGCCACCTCATGCCTGATATGCCCGGCTTCTTCCGATGGAGCGCTGAAAGCTCGAAGTATGAGCGCGTACTGTACGATGGCAAGGTGCTGACGATGGTGAACCTGCCAAACGGCGAAGCGACGAGCGTTGTGCATAACTTGGTCAACACGCTGACCCTTCAGCCGATTCAGGATTATGACGTCACGCTGGGCGATTATGTGACGCACGATGCCTACTATGCCTATGCCCCCAACAAGGACAACACGGCGATGTACTTCGTGCATGACAATACGGTGTGGGTCATGGAGTACGATGAGGAAAACAGCCAGTTCAGCGAACCGCGCGGCATTGACAAGCTGCCTTTCTTCGCCGAGGACACCATGTGCGGCTTCTACTGGCGCGGCTTCTACCTCATCCAGACGCACGACGGGCTGTACCTCTGCCACACGGGGGACGCAACGGCGAGAGCGTACCTCTACGGCGGCGTTGAATAACATCCCTATATAAATTACGCGCCTGCTCCCTTTCATTCGGAAGCAGGCGCGCTTTCTATATCCTCAATTATTCCCCAATCGCATTCCCGGTGTACAGCGTGTAGTACCGGCCCTTCTGCGCAATCAGCTGGTCATGCGTGCCGCGCTCGATGATGCGGCCCTGCTCCAAGACCATGATGCAGTCGCTGTTCTTGACCGTGGACAGGCGGTGCGCAATCACGAACGTCGTGCGCCCCTTCATCAGGGCGTCCATGCCGCGCTGCACCAGCGTTTCGGTGCGCGTGTCGATGGAGGAGGTCGCTTCGTCCAGAATCAGCGCGGGCGGATCGGCAACCGCGGCGCGGGCAATGGACAGCAATTGCCGCTGCCCCTGCGAGAGATTCGCACCGTCGCCCGTCAGCATCGTATTGTAGCCGTCGGGCAGCTTGCGGATGAACTCGTCTGCATTGGCGAGCTTCGCGGCTTCAATGCACGCCGCGTCCGTTGCGTCCAAGCGGCCGTAGCGGATGTTGTCCAGCACCGTGCCGGTGAACAGGTGCGTGTCCTGCAGCACCATGCCGAGGCTGCGGCGCAAATCCGCCTTGCGAATCTTGTTGATGTTGATGTCGTCATAGCGGATTTTGCCGTCCTGAATGTCGTAGAAGCGGTTAATCAGGTTCGTGATGGTGGTTTTGCCCGCGCCCGTGCCGCCGACGAAGGCAATCTTCTGTCCCGGCATGGCGTACATGGTGATGTCGTGCAGCACCGTCTTTTCGGGCGTGTAGCCGAAATCAACGTGGTCAAACGTCACGCCGCCGGACAGCTTGCGATAGCTGACGCTGCCGTCCGCCGTGTGCGGATGCTTCCATGCCCACAGCCCGGTGCGCTCGGTCGTCTCGGTAATCGTGCCGTCGGGCGCTTCCTTCGCGTTCACCAGCTCCACATAGCCATTGTCGGCTTCCGGCGCTTCATCCAGCAGGTTGAACACGCGCTCAGCGCCCGCCAAAGCCATGATGATGGAGTTGAGCTGCTGGGTAATCTGCGAAATCGGCTGGGAGAAGTTGCGGTTCAGCGTCAGAAACGCCACCAGACGTCCCGTGGACATCAGCGTGCCGCCCGTTGCGATGGACAGCGCCGAACCCACCATCGCGCAGATAACGTAGGAGATGTGTCCCAAGTTGTTGTTGATAGGGCCAAGGGTGTTCGCCCAGCGGTTCGCTTCGTGGGCAGACGTGCGGAGCTGCTCGTTCAGCTCGTCAAACTGCTCAATCGCCTTTTCCTCGTGGCAGAACACCTTGACAACTTTCTGCCCGGTCATCATTTCCTCAATGAAGCCGTTGACGCGGCCCAAATTCGCCTGCTGCGCGACAAAGTGCTTGCCAGACAGTTTCGCGAGTTTGGCGGACGCCAGCATCTGGAACGTCAGCAGGATGAGCGAGAGAATCGTCATAATCCACGAATTGTTCAGCATGGCGAAGAACACCATGACGACGGAAACCGCGCTGTTGATGACCTCCGGGATGCTCTGGCTGATGAGCTGGCGCAGGGTGTCCACGTCGTTGGTGTAGATGGACATGATGTCGCCGTGCGAATGCGTGTCGAAGTAGCGGATCGGCAGGGACTCCATGTGCGTGAACAAGTCCGTGCGGATTTTGAGCATCGTGCCCTGGCCGACGCTGACCATCAGGCGCTGGCGGATGTAGCTGGCGGCAACGCCCAGCGCGAGGACGCAGCCCAGCGGAATCATGGCATTCGCCAAATCGCCCATCGTCTTGGTGCCTTTTTGAATCCCGGCGATGTACACGTCCACCAGATCCCGCGTGAACGTGCTGGACTGAATGGTGGCATACGCCGTCACCACAATGCAGACGATAACGGCAATGAACTGCCACAGATAGTTTTCAAAAACGATTTTCATCAGGCGCTTGAGGATGTGTCCCTGCCCCTTGATGGACATGCGGGGCATCGGAGCGCCTCTGCGGCGAGGACCTCCCATCATTGCGCGTCACCACCCTTCATCTGATCGGGGCTGTCGAAGTCGCCGCCGCCGGACGTCTGCGTCTCATAAATCTCGCGGTACAGGTCGGACTTCTTCAGCAGGTTTTCATGCGTGTCGAATGCTTCCACGCGGCCGTTGTCCATCACGATAATGCGGTCAGCGTCCTGCACGGAGGAAATGCGCTGCGCAATGATGATTTTCGTCGTGCCGGGGATGCGCTGGGCAAACGCGCGGCGGATTTTGGCGTCCGTCGCGGTGTCAACGGCGGAGGTGGAGTCGTCCAGAATCAGCACGCGCGGCTTTTTGAGCAATGCGCGGGCGATGCACAGGCGCTGCTTCTGGCCGCCGGAGACGTTCGTGCCGCCCTGCTCGATGTGCGTATCGTAGCCGTCGGGCATCCGGTCGATGAACTCGTCCGCACAAGCCTGCGCGCAGACTTCTTTGCATTCCTCCAGCGTGGCGTTTTCATTGCCCCAGCGCAGGTTTTCCAGAATCGAGCCGGAGAACAGCACGTTCTTCTGCAGCACCACAGCAACCTGATTGCGCAGGGCTTCCATGTCGTACTTGCGCACGTCCACGCCGCCGACTTCCACCGAGCCTTCGGTTGCGTCGTATAGGCGGGAAATCAGGCTGACGAGCGTCGATTTGCCGCAGCCCGTGCCGCCGATGATGCCCACCGTCTCGCCGGACTTGATGTGCAAATCAACATCGTTCAGGATGGGGTCGCCATTGCCGTCAGCATGGTACTTGAACATGACGTGGTTGAAGTCGATAGAACCGTCCTTGACCGTTTCCAGCGGCTGTTCGGGGTTCGACAGCGACGGCTCCTCGTTCAGCACTTCCACGATACGCCGGGCAGACGCTGCGGACATGGTCAGCATGACGAAAATCATCGACAGCATCATCAGGTTCATCAGCATGTTCATGACGTAGGTGAACATGGCGGTCAGGTCGCCCACATCAAGCGAACCGCCCGTGACCAGCGACGCGCCCAGCCAGCTCAGCGCCATCACCGAGCCGTAGATGGTCAGCATCATGACGGGACTGTTGAAAGCGATGATGCGTTCCGCCTTGACGAACAGGTTGTAGACGTTCGTCGCCGCTTTGCCGAACTTCTTGTCCTCGAAGTCCTCGCGCACAAACGCTTTGACGACGCGGATGCCGGAGACGTTCTCCTGCACGGAGGCGTTCAAGTCGTCGTACTTCTTGAACACCTGATCGAACAGGTGCGTCGCGCGCTTGATAATCAGCCCCAGCACAACGCCCAGCAACACCAGCGGAATCAGGAACACGCCCGCCAGCTCCGGGTTGATGACGAATGCCGCGATCATCGAGAAAATCAGCGTCAGCGGCGAACGAACCGCAATGCGCGTAATCATCTGGAAGGCATTTTGAACGTTGGTCACGTCGGTGGTCATGCGCGTGACCAGACCGGCGGTGGAGTATTTGTCGATGTTGGCGAACGAGAAGCGCTGGATGTTGCGGTACATGCCGTCGCGCAGGTTCGCGGCAAAGCCGGTGGAGGCATGGGATGCCGTGTGTGCGCAGACGGAGCCGAAAACCAGCGACAGCATTGCCATCGCCATCATCAGGAAGCCGTAGCGGTAAATCGCGCCGGTGTCGCCGCCCTCAATGCCATACTTCACCAAGCGCGCCATCGCCATGGGAATCAGCACTTCCATGACGACTTCCAGCGCGGCAAAAATCGGCGTGAGAATCGTTGATTTCTTGTACTGCTTAATTTGCGCAGCCAGTGTTTTCAGCATGAAATCATTCCTTTCCTTCATTATTATGGTAATTGTTATGGCAATGCTCTGTTTCGTCCATGTCGTCCTTCAGATTTTCATAGACCTTTTGCAGACATTGCAGGAACAGCTGCTTTTCTTCCTCCGTCATTCCGGCGGACATTCGCTTTTCGGATTGCAGAATGTCCTTGTGGCACGTCTGCCGCATTTCCGCGCCGCTTTCTGTCAGGCGAACATGCTTGATGCGCCGGTCGCGCGGGTCGGTGAAGCCTTCTACCAGCCCTTTCTTCTCCAGCCGCGTCACCAGCCCCGCCAGCGTGGACTGCGCGCAGCCGAAAATGCTCTCTAACTCCTTGAGTGTCCGTGTGTGATTCTCCGCGTCGGAAAGCACGAAAAGCAGATGACTTTGCTGCATCGTCAGGTTGTGGGACTGGACATTCCGGCAGGCTTCGCGGGCGAGGGCGTTGTCAATGCGCTTGATGTACCAGCCGAATCCTGCCAATTCCTTGTCCATGGGACACCTCCTTGCTGATGTTTTCATTGGAAACAGGGGTGATTATAGCAAATCAATCGCATGGTGTCAATAGCATACGATTGAATTTTCAGATTCCGTCACATAGGTTACACCATAGCGGTTACACGACCGCTTTCAGTCGTGAAAAATGGCGCTTTTCCGCCCGAAAAACACGGGGGAAAAAGACGTAAAAATTCCTGTCAAACCCCCTTGAAAACCGACGAAAAACGTGCTATAAATAGGCGTTCCCCATAGGAGACAATGAAACGTGATTTTTCCCCTATCCTGCATCAACGAAAGGACATCCACATGGCGCAGAAAAACGTGACCCGTGACATGACGCAGGGCTCGCCTCTGAAACTGATTCTGACATTCTCCCTGCCGCTGCTGGGCGGCTTCCTGTTCCAGCAGCTGTACAGCTTCATGGATACCATGGTCGTCGGCGGCGTGCTGGGCACAGAGGCGCTGGCGGCGGTGGGCGATACCGGATCGCTGAACTTCCTCATCAACGGCTTCTGCATGGGCATCTGCTCCGGCTTCGCGATTCCGATTGCGCAGGCGTTCGGCGCGAAGGACGAGACGGAAATGCGCCGCTATGTGATGCACTCCGTGTACCTGTGCGCGGTGATTTCTGTGCTGATGGGGCTGCTGACCGGCTTCTTCGCGCCGCAGCTCCTGCGGATGCTGAACACGCCGGAGGATATTCTGCCGCTGTCGGTCGCCTATATCCAGCCGGTTTTCTTCGCGATTCCGGTTACGGTGCTGTACAACATGTGCGGCGGCGTGATGCGCTCACTGGGCGACAGCAAAACGCCTGTTATCGCCATCACGATTGCCGCGCTGCTCAACATCGTGCTGGACTACACGTTCATCCTTGCGTTCCACATGGGCGTGGAGGGTGCGGCATGGGCGACCGTCATCAGCCAGCTCATCAGCGGCCTCTGGTGTCTGCTGGTCATCCGCAAGCGATTCACCATCCTCAAAATGCAGCCGGAGGACAAGCGCATCCGTGCGCCGTTTGTCCGCCGTCTGCTGGCAATGGGCATCCCGTTCGGTCTGCAGTATTCCATCACGGCGATTGGCTCTCTGACGGTGACTTATGCCGTTAATGGCATCGGCACGATTGCAGTCGCGGCGGTCACGGCGGGCGGCAAGCTGAGCATGTTCTTCTGCTGCGTGTTTGATGCGCTCGCCTCGACGATGGCGACTTTCGCCGGGCAGAACGTCGGCGCGAAGAGACTCGACCGCATCAATCAGGGCTTGAAAGCATCCTCCATCATCGGCTGTGTCTACTGCGTCCTCGCGTTTGTGGCGATTTACTTCTTCGGCAAGCCGCTGGTGGGCTTGTTCATCAGTCAGGACAGCGCCGACCGCCAGCTGGTCATCGACATGGCGCAGCAGTTCCTGATTATCAACAGTGCGCTGTATATTCCGCTTTTGTTTGTGAACATTGTGCGCTTCTCCATTCAAGGCTTAGGCTACACCATGATTGCAATGATTGCAGGTCTGATGGAGCTTGTCGGCCGCGCGGTGGTGGCGATGCTGCTTGTCCCGTCGCTGGGGTACGATGCCGCGTGCTTTGCGAACCCTGTTGCGTGGATACTGGCGGATTTGTTCCTGTTCCCGTGCTATTTTACCTGCATCCGCAAGCTGCAGAAGCGGCTGTATCCAGAGAAGGCGGCAGCTTCCAGCAAGTGAAATGTGTCCCCCTGCGGTGTGTGCCGCGGGGGTTTTTCGTTTCTTTGCGGATGGATTTTGGTTGCTGCAGGGGGCTGCGCCCGCAGGCGCGAAATCCCCGCGCAACACGCGCATATCTTATGGAAGAAAGCACAACTCAATCGCGCGAAAGGGTCAAGGGGCAATGCCCCTTGAAAATTTGCAAATCCCCCTTGCAAAAAGGGGAAAATGCGGCTATAATGAATGGGAATGCGCAAGGATGGGGACGGCGCAGGACAAGCCTTGAGAAGCGAGCCGGGGAGGGTGTAAGCCCGGTCAAGACTGCCTGATGGCAAATCACCCCGGAGCGCGCTTTTCCGAAGCGACGCGGGCGGAACGGGCAGAAGTCCGGCGGAGCGGGTAGGGAAAGACGGGTTCTCCCGTTATCGAGAAAGCAGGTGCGTGCGCCTGCACAGAGCGGATAGGCATCGTGCCTGTCAAGTTGGGTGGTACCGCGGATGAATCGCAAAAAGCATTTTCGTCCGTCCCAGTGCATTTTCATGCTGGGGCGGACTTTTTTGTTTGCGCCGCAGCAGAGACAACAAGAATGAGGTGCATGGTATGTACAACAAGGTTGCCAAGGATTTGAACTTCCCGGCGCGCGAGAAAGAAATCGCCCAGCTGTGGAAAGACAAGGACATCGTTCGCCGTTCGTTCCATTTCCGCGACGGCGCAAAGCGGCTGACGTTCTTCGACGGCCCGCCGACCGCCAACGGCCGCCCGCATATCGGCCATATCGAAACGCGCGTCATCAAAGACCTGATTCCGCGCTACTGGACGATGAAGGGGTACAGCGTCCTGCGCAAGGCAGGCTGGGATACCCACGGTCTGCCCGTTGAGCTGGAAGTCGAAAAGACGCTGGGGCTGGACGGCAAGCCGCAGATTGAACAGTACGGCATCGAGCCGTTCATCAAGGAATGCAAGAAGTCCGTCTGGAAGTACCTGCATGACTGGGAGGTCATGAGCGATCAGGTCGGCTACTGGGTGGACATGGAGCATCCGTATATCACCTATGAGAATGACTACATCGAGTCTGAATGGTGGAGCCTGAAGGAAATCTGGAAGAAGGGGCTGCTGTATCAGGGACACAAGATTGTCCCGTACTGCCCGCGCTGCGGCACGGCGCTGTCCTCCCACGAGGTCGCGCAGGGCTACAAGACGGTCAAGGAAACGTCCGCCTATGTGCGCTTCCCGGTCAAGGGCGAGGAAAACACCTACCTGCTGGCGTGGACGACCACCCCGTGGACGCTGCCGTCGAACATGGCGCTGTGCGTGAACCCGACCGACACCTACTGCCGCTTTAAGGCGGAGGACGGCCGCGTGTACATCATGGCGAAGGCGCTGATGGAGACGGTGTTCCCGGAGCAGAAGTTTGAGGTGCTGGCGGAAATGCCCGGCACAGCGCTCAAGGGCATGGAGTATGTGCCGCTGTTTGACTTCGCCGTCGGCAAGCTGGACAAGAAGGCGTGGTTCGTCATCTGCGACAACTACGTCACCATGACCGACGGCACGGGCATCGTCCACATTGCCCCGGCGTTCGGCGAGGACGACAACCGTGTCTGCCGCGAAAACGACGTGCCGTTCGTCAACTTTGTTGATCCGCAGGGCTGCATGACGGCGGAAACGAAGTGGCCGGGTGTGTTCGTCAAGAAGGCTGACCCGCTGGTGCTGGCGGATTTGCAGGAGCGCGGGCTGCTGTTCAGCGCGCCGCAGTTCACGCATGATTATCCCTTCTGCTGGCGCTGCGATACGCCCCTGCTGTACTACGCCCGCCCGACGTGGTTCATCCGCATGACGGCGCTGAAGGATAACCTTGTGCGCAACAACCGCACCATCAACTGGATGCCGGAAAACATCAAGGAAGGGCGCATGGGCACTTGGCTGGAGAACGTCCACGACTGGGGTCTGTCCCGCGAGCGCTACTGGGGCACGCCCCTGCCGGTGTGGAAGTGCTCCTGCGGCAATATGCACGTCGTCGGCTCCCGCGCGGAACTGCGCGAAATGGCGATTGAAGATCCCGGCGCAGACCTTGAACTTCACCGCCCCTTCATCGACGCCGTAAAGCTCCGCTGCGAAAAGTGCGGCGGCGAAATGGTGCGCGACAAGGCGGTTATCGACTGCTGGTACGATTCCGGCTCGATGCCCTTTGCGCAGTGGCACTATCCCTTTGAGCATCAGGAGGAGTTCCAGCAGAACTTCCCGGCGAATTTCATCTCCGAAGCCATCGACCAGACGCGCGGCTGGTTCTACACCCTCGAAGCCATTTCGACGCTGCTGTTTGACCGTGCGCCGTTTGAAAACTGCATCGTGCTGGGCCATGTGCAGGACGAGCAGGGGCGCAAGATGTCCAAGCATCTGGGCAACGTCGTCAGCCCGTTTGATGAGCTGAACAAGTTCGGCGCCGACGCGCTCCGCTGGTATTTCTACACCACCTCCGCGCCGTGGCTGCCCAGCCGCTACTCCGAAAAGGCGGTTCGCGAGGGGCAGAACAAGTTCCTTGCCACCTTGCAGAACGTGTACGCCTTCTTCGCCATGTATGCGGATATCGACAACTTCGACCCGACCGCGCATGACCTCAAGAACGAGCAGCTCAGCCTGATGGACAAGTGGATTCTCTCCAAGCTGAACACGCTCATCAAGCGCGTCGATGACGACCTGTGGAACTACCGCGTGACCGAGCCCGCCCTGGCGATTCAGGACTTCGTGGACGAGCTGAGCAACTGGTACGTCCGCCGCGGCCGCGAACGCTTCTGGGGCAAGGGCGATGTGAAGGACAAGGACGCCGCGTTCACCACGCTGTACCATGTGCTGGTGACGCTGAGTAAGGTCTGCGCGCCGTTCATCCCGTTCCTGAGCGAGGAAATCTATCAGAATCTGGTGGTCAACAACGTGCCGGGCGCGCCGGAATCCGTGCATCTGTGCGACTTCCCGACGGCGGATGAAAGCGCCATCGACGCGGATATGGAAGCGCAGATGGACGCGCTGGTGGAAGTGGTGCAGCTGGGCCGCGCGTGCCGCAATCTGGCGAACATCAAGACCCGTCAAACCGCCGCGAAGCTCTACGTCAAGGGCGCGTCCTTCTCCGAAAGCTATCAGGCGCTGTGCGAGGATGAGCTGAATGTGAAGGAAGTTGTGTTCACCGAGTCTGCGCGCGAGTTCACGACGTATCAGCTGAAACCCCAGATGCGCACGCTTGGCCCGAAGTACGGCAAGCTGCTGGGCAAGATTGGCCAGCACCTGCAGACGATGGACGGCAACGATGTCGTCGATGCGTTCGAGCGCGGCGAAACCGTGTCGTTTGACATTGACGGCACTTTGGTCACGCTGGGCAAGGACGATGTGCTGACTTCGCCGATGCAGAAATCGGGCTTCGTCGCGCAGGAAGATAAGGGCGTGACGGTTGTGCTGGACACGAACCTGACGCCGGAGCTGATTGCGGAGGGCTATGTCCGCGAAGTCGTCAGCAAGGTGCAGACGATGCGCAAGGAGTCCGATTTCGACGTGACCGACCGCGTGGATGTGCGCTACGAGTGCGGCGACGTGCTGGCGAGCGCCATTGAGAGCGGCGTCGATATGCTCAAGCGCGGCACGCTGGCGGAAGTCGTCGAGCGCGCCCCGATGGACGACACGTTCATCGTCCGCGACTGGTCGATCAACGGTCAGGACTGCAAGCTGGGCGTGCGGGTGCACAAGGCGTAAGAGGGGGAGGCGCCAGAGGCTCTGCCTCTGGACTCCGCAAGGGGCGTTGCCCCTTGACCCCACAAGGGAGTTCCTCCCTTGACCCTTCCGCG
>OGXX01002827.1_pt1 | contig 15187 bp, 10 predicted proteins | sample 1576301 | NCBI WGS metagenome assembly OGXX01 (sample SAMEA3541469, study PRJEB24748) | human gut metagenome | biome: human gut; feature: human-associated habitat; material: faeces | place: China | collected 2012
CGCCCCATCGGCCGCCTGGACAAAGACACCTCCGGCATCGTCCTCTTCGCCAAAAACCAGATCGCAGCCGCCAGACTGCAAAAACAGAGAGAGCGGAGAGAATTCCGGAAAACTTATCTTGCTGTCACCCAGCTTCCGCAGAACAGAAAAGACGATGCCCGGAACATCGACCAGGAAAAGAAACGTGAAATAGAAAAAGAGTACGAGAAGGAGATCATGGAAAAAAACGAAGCAGAAAAATTCCCCGGCTGGAACGAAATCACCCGGCGCCTGGAAGATCTTGGAACCACATCAGACACAGATGCCTGGACCCTGATTGACACCCCAATGTCCCCCGATCCGGAAAACCACCTTCGCATGATCTCCACCCCTCTCGGCAAACCCGCCAGAACCCTCTATAAACCCCTCTGGACCGGCAAAGTAACACAATGCCTCGCCCTCTACCTGGAAACCGGCAGAACCCACCAAATTCGCCTCCACATGGCCACCCAGACCTGCCCGCTCCTGGGCGATCCCCTCTATGGCGGCCCCCAAACCCAACTCCGCCGCGCAGCCCTCCACGCCTACCAGGTAACCCTGCGTCAACCCTACACCGGCGAGCAACTCCACCTAACCGCCCCCATCCCGGAAGACCTCCGGAACTTGAGCTTAGAATAAACAAAAACAGAACAATTATCGCAGTAATTGGGAATGTGGAGTGTAGAAATCGAAATTGAATAATAACTGAGAAAAATAAAATACCTTGAGAATAAATGCTTTTACGATTACATATATTCTCAAGGTATTTTATATAAACAATGCAAAAGAGAAGAAGATTAATAAAGTTTTATAAACATACAAATTAAATTCCCTTTCAACTTTATCATCCTCCCATTCCAGTTCACAGCAAAAAACAATTCGTCTTGAGCAATCAAACTTTCTTAATCCAACTTAATTTCCTTCCACAACTTACTATAATAATTCTGTGTCCCCTGATCCAACGACTTAAAAATCTCACAATTATCCAACACATCACTAGGTGGAAACAGCGCCGGGTCCTCCGTATATTTCGACGGCAGAATCTCCGCCAGCTTTTTGTTCGGCGTTCCATAATGATTATACTCAAAACTGATCTTCGAAATCTCTACCTCTAACAGATAATTCAGAAACTTCTCCGCATTTTCCGTATTCTTACAGTCCTTCGTGATCGCCCAAGAATCCACCCAGACATTCGACCCCTCTTTCGGAACCATATAAGCCAGATCATCATTGTACTCCGTCGCATAAGGAGCCTCCCCGGAATACACCAGCGCGATCGCCGCATTTTCCGCGATCATCTCATCACGGGCGGAATCAAGCAGATACGCCTGTACCATCGGGCGCTGCTCCTTCAACATTGCTTCCGCTTCATCCAGCTCATCGGTATTATCCGTATTGATCGAATAACCAAGCAGCTTCAGCGCCGGAACGAACGAATCCCGGACACTGTTTTCCATGATGATCTGTCCGCTGTATTTTTGATTGAAAAGAATATCCCAGGAATCCACCTCCTCGTCCACCAGCCGGGTATTATAAAGGATACCGAGCGTACCCCAGTAATGCGGGATCGTATATTTATTTTCCGGGTCAAACGACTTCGAAAACTCCCAGAGATGCTCATCCACATTGGCAGCATTCGGAATATTATCAAAATTGATCGGGAGCAGTTCATCCTCCTGACGAAGCTTCTCCAGAATATAATCGGAAGAACAGATCACATCATAGTCTACGATGTCTGCCTTGTATTTCATATACATTTCTTCCGGGGATTGATACTCTTCATACAGGATCTTGATCCCGGTCTCCTCCTCAAAAGAATCAATGATCGAAGAATCCAGGTAATCTCCGTAGTTAAAAACTACTAAAGAATTGTTCTTGTTGTAACCGCAGCCACCCAGAAGCAGCAGGGATCCGGCAAGGGCAGGTATCACCAATAATTTACATTTCATCATCATGAGTCTCCTTTACACTTCTATGCTGCTTTTTCTTCCAGATAAGAAGTTAAAGAGCAGCAGAAGAACAAGAATCAGCAGGAACAGAAGCGTGGAAAGAGCATACATTTCCGGCTGGATACCACGTTTTACTTCAGAGTAAACCAGCGTGGAGATCGTATTGATTCCCGGACCTCTGGTAAAATATGTGATTACAAAATCATCCATCGACATTGTAGCCGCCATCAGAAAACCGGACATGATACCCGGCATCAGTTCCGGCCAGCAGACCTTGAAAAAGGCATACAGCGGGGTGGCTCCGAGATCGAGTGCGGCTTCATACGCATTCTTATTCAGGGTACGAAAACGCGGCAGGACATTCAGGATCACATACGGGACACAGAATGTCACATGACCGATAAAAACGGTCGTAAATCCCAGTTTGATAAACCGGATAAATAACAGTGTCAGGGACAGTGCGGTCACGATCTCTGCATTTAACATCGGGATATTGGTAGCTCCCAGCATGATTGAATAATTCCGTTTTTTCATCGCGTTGATACCGATCGCGCCAACCACACCGATGACGGTGGCAGCCAGTGCAGCACCGAAAGCCAGCGCGAGCGTAGTGGTAAATGCATCCACGATCCGGCTGTTCTCAAACAGGTTTGCATACCACTGCAGGGTAAACCCACGCCAGGTGACTCTGGCTTTGGATTTGTTAAAAGACAGTACGATCAGAACAATAATCGGCAGATACAACAACAGAAAGATGAATGCCATATACAGCCGTTTGGCCCATGTTTTTACCATATGTTATTTCCTCCTTCTGATTTGTCAAAGACGGACATCAGTCCCATGCTGATCAGGGTAAATACCAGAAGCACAAAAGAAAGTCCGCTGCCGAGGTTCCAGTTAAAGTTATACGTGAATTCCTGCTCGATGATATTACCGATCAGTAAGGTGTTCGATCCGCCCAGGATATTCGAGATCACGAACGAAGTCATGGAAGGAACGAATACCATCGTGATACCGCTGATGACTCCCGGAAGAGACAGCGGGAAAATGATCTTCCGTAAAATCGTAAAATAGCTGGCTCCGAGATCCTTTCCGGCCTCCACCACATCGTCACCGATGGAAGACAGAGAGTTGTAGATCGGAAGGATCATAAACGGCAGATAGTCATAAACCATGCCGATCAGAACCGCCTGGAACGTGTAGATGATATGCACCTTCGGAAGATGCAGGAAACCAAGCAGGGTATTTAACACACCGTTGTTGGACAGGATCAGCTGCCACGCCATGGTCCGCAGCAGAAAGTTCATCCACATCGGAAGAATAAAGAGAAAAATAACAAAATTACTTTTCTTTAAGTTCAGGCTGCAAAGCACCAGTCCCAGCGGGTACGCCAGGAGAAAGCAGATCAGGGTGGTCAAAACCGCCATCTTGATCGAGGTCCACAGGGATTTCAGATGGACGGGTTCTGCGATGGCAAGGACATTTGCCAGGGTAAATCCGCCGTCTGCGGAGGTAAATGCGTAGTAAAGTACCAGTCCCAGCGGGATCATGGTAAATCCGATGATCCACAGGATATAGGGAAAGGCAAACCAGGTTTTCTTTGAACTATTCATTGATATCCACCGCCTTTGCATCATCGGATTCCGGTTTGTGCATGATCTGGATATTGAACGGTTTGACAAAGATACCGACTTCACGGTCCACCGGATACATATCCGTGCTGTGTACCAGCCATTCAAAACCATTTGCCATAACGGTCATCTCGTAGTGTACGCCTTTGAAGATGACGGAAGTTACGCGGCCTTTGATGATGCCGACTTCCGGCTCCACCAGTTCCACATCTTCCGGGCGGATAACCACATCGACAGGGTTGTTTGTTCCGAAGCCTTCGTCCACGCATAAGAATTTGACACCGAGAATCTCCACCAGACGATCCTGGATCATCGTGGCACCAAAAAGGTTGCTGTCACCGATAAAGTCGGCAACGAAAGCATTCTGCGGCTCGTTGTAGATATCTTCCGGTGTACCGATCTGCTGGATATAACCGCCGTTCATGACGACGATCGTATCGGACATCGTGAGGGCTTCCTCCTGATCGTGGGTAACGTAGACAAAGGTGATGCCCAGCTCATTTTTCAGACGGATCAGTTCGTACTGCATGTCCTGACGCATCTTGAGATCCAGCGCGCCGAGCGGTTCGTCGAGAAGAAGCACCTTCGGTTCGTTGACGATGGCGCGGGCGATGGCGATTCGCTGCTGCTGACCACCGCTTAACGCATCGATTTTACGTTTTTCATAGCCGTCAAGATTCACCAGCTTCAGTGCGTATTTGATCTTGTCATCGATATAGGCTTTGCTTTTTTTCTTGATCTTGAGACCGAAAGCAATATTTTCCGCGACATTCATATTCGGGAACAGGGCGTATTTCTGAAAGACGGTGTTTAACTGGCGTTTGTTGGGAGCCAGTTGTGTGATATCTTTTCCGTCAAAGATGACATTCCCCTCATCCGGGAATAAAAAGCCGCCGATGATCCGCAGAGTTGTGGTCTTGCCGCAGCCGGACGGACCGAGAAGGGTGAGAAATTCGTTCTTACGGATATAGAGATTCAGATTGTCGAGGATCTTTTCTCCGTCAAAGATTTTTGTAATATGCTGTAAATCTATTAATCGATTGCTCATAGTCTCTCCTTTTTATCATTAGAAATTTGGAGGGGAGGAGATCCACAGGATCGTAGCACCCCATTTCCCTGCTTCCAGCCAGTGTTCCTGGTTGGCGGGAAAATAAAACGTTTCACCTTTTTGTACGCGGTAGGTTTTCTTGCCCAGTGTAAGAAGGATATTTCCTTCGAGGACGTACCCCATTTCTTCTCCCACATGGGGCGACTCGATACAGGAGCGTCCCCGGGGGGCAAGGGTCATACGAATGGGTTCCATCTGATTTTTCTGTGCGTTTGGAACCAGCCATTCGATCTGATGCCCGAGTTCGGGATCATCTTTCAGAAAATAATCTTCCTCCCGAAAGACGATCTGCTCCGGCGTGTCATCCGTAAAAAATTCCTGGAGGCTGCTGCCAAGACACTGCAGGATATCCGCAAGGGTACTGATGGAGGGGGAGGTGAGATTTCGCTCGACCTGAGAGATAAACCCCTTGGTAAGCTCCGCCCGGTCCGCCAGTTCCTGCTGGGTTAGTCCGTTCTGCGTTCGCAGACTTTTCAGTTTTGTTCCAATATCCATAAAAACTCCTTTGAAAAAACACACGAAAATCCCGATTATCAGCCATGTAGCAGGTAAAAAGATCCGCCTTACTGATAATCGGGAAAGTATTGTATTACTAAATTTCATGTTTACTATTGTTAAAACTAATTATAAAAAAAAATCAGTATTTGTCAATGGGATTTTATAAAAAAAGTACTGAATATTTTTACGGTTCATAGACTGAAAAAAAAGCGTGTAAAATCCATGAAAAAAGAAAGAAAAATCGGGCAGGCAGATGAGCTTCTTGCCCTTTTTGTCATGGCACTGACAGCGGTGGGACTGCTTCTTTTATATAGTACAAGTACATATAATGGAGAGGTAAAGTTTCAGGATGCGGGATATTACCTGAAAAAACAGTTATTTGCCAGTGTGCTGGGGATGGCGGCGTTCTTTGTGATGGCGCGGATCGACTATCACCGGGTGGCAGCATTTGCCACGCCGCTGTATCTGTGTTCCATTGCGCTGTCCACGGCGGTTCTTTTTGTCGGAAGATCGTATAACGGATCGAAGCGGTGGCTGGCACTCGGACCGCTCTCGTTTCAGCCGGCGGAATTTGCCAAGGTGGCGGTGGTACTTTTTCTGGCATCCCGGATCAGTAACCGGAAGAAAAAGACGGACACTATCTGGTTTATGATCCAGACGATGGCGGCGCTCTTGCCGATCGTCGGGCTGGTAGGTACGAATAACCTGAGCACGGCGATCATCATTCTGGGAATCGGTGTGATCCTGATCTTTGTGGCACATCCGCGCTATCTGCCTTTCCTTGGCATCGGCACGGCGGGGATCGGATTTATCGCGATCTTTTTAAGTATGGAAAGCTACCGGCTCGAACGCCTTGCCATCTGGCGGGATCCGGAAAAATATGAGAAAGGATTTCAGACGATCCAGGGACTGTATGCGATCGGAAGCGGCGGGATCTTCGGGCGGGGGATGGGAAACAGCCTGCAAAAACTCGGGTTTGTACCGGAAGCACAGAATGATATGATCTTTTCTATTATCTGTGAGGAAACCGGGCTTTTCGGGGCGATTCTGGTCATCCTTCTTTTTGCCTGTCTGATCTGGCGGCTTATGGTGGCGGCGGTCCGTGCGGGGGATCTTATGGGGGAACTGATCGGTGCAGGGATCATGGGGCATATCGCAATCCAGGTGATCCTGAACATCGCCGTTGTGACAAACACGATCCCAAATACCGGGATCACGCTGCCGTTTATCAGTTACGGAGGAACTTCGGTGCTGTTTCTGCTGGGGGAGATGGGGCTCGCGCTGTCAGTCACCAGATACTCCCGGGCAGCATAGAATAAGATAACAGGGCATGTGGGAGCAAACGAGTGAGTGAAATATGGATGCGTGGAAATGGTCCGCTGGAAGGAGAAGTAAAGGTTCAGGGATCGAAAAATGCTGCCCTGCCAATGATGGCGGCTGCAGTGCTGCATGAGGGAGTGACCGTGCTTCACAACTGTCCCCGGATCGCGGATGTGTTTGAGATGGAGGCAATTTTGCAGTCGCTGGGAGTAAAGACAGCGTGGAAGGATCACACCCTGATGATGGACTGTAAAAAGATCCGGGAGAGCGGGATTCCGGGGGAAGAGACGCGCACGATGCGATCCTCAATCCTCCTGCTCGGCAGTATGCTGGGGAGGTGTAAACGGATCCGGATCGGTTATCCGGGCGGCTGTACGATCGGAGCGCGTCCCGTCAACCTGCATCTGGAAGCGATGAAAAAAATGGGAGCGGAGATCCGGGAGACGGAGGGAGAGATCTGTGGGGAATGTCCGGAGGGACTTTCCGGCGCACATATCCGTTTCCCGATTTCCAGTGTGGGAGCTACGGAAAATGCACTCCTTGCGGGCGTTACAGCGAGAGGGGAAACGCTTCTGGAAAATTGTGCCCGGGAACCGGAGATTCAGCATCTTTGTTGCTTTTTACAGGCGATGGGGGCGGAGATCCGGGGAATCGGCACAGGAAAGATCTGGATGCGGAGAGCTGCGGCACTGCGGGATGTGGAATATACGATCCCGTCCGACCGGATCGTTGCGGGAACCTGTCTGTATGCGGCGGCAGCGACCCGCGGGCAGATCAGTCTGAAAGATGTGGATCCGCGGGAAATGCGATCCGTGCTTACCGTATATGAGAAAATGGGTGGACAATGGGAGATGAGGAGTGGTACACTAAGGGCGAATGCAGCCGAGATCCGCTTTCCGGTGGAAAAAGTGAGTACCATGCCGTATCCCGGATTTCCGACGGATATGCAGTCGATTCTGATGGCGGTGCTTCTGACAGTTCCGGGGGAGAGCCGGATCGAGGAAACCATTTTTGAAAAACGGTTCCAGATCGTGGAGGAACTGGAAAAAATGGGCGGCAGGGTAACGGTCAGCGGCAGGCAGGCGGTTATTTCCGGTGGCAGACAGCTGACGGGGGCAGCCGTATGTGCCCGGGAACTGCGTGGAGGAGCCGCACTTGTGGTGGCGGGGCTTTCGGCACAGGGAGAAAGTGTCGTGAAGCATGCGGAATATATCGAACGGGGATATGAACATCCGGATCAGCTGTTCGGGCAGCTGGGAGCGGTAATCAGAATAAGGGAACAGGTGGAAAAATGAAAAAAAAAATCAGAAAGAGAAGACTGACAAAAGAAGGAAAAATGCTTACAGCCGGAGCCGTGGCAGTCATAGTGCTGCTGGCTCTGGGGGCGTTTTTCTTTCTGTTCAGAGTAGATAACGTATATGTGGTTGGAAGTACCAGATATACGGATGACCAGATCAAGGAATATGTGCTGACAACACCGATGACATCCAACACGGTTCTTGCGATGCTCTTCCAGAAACATACAAATGCAGAAAATATTCCGTTTGTGGATTCCTTTGATCTTGAGCGGGTCAACGCCCATACGCTTCGGATTCACGTAAACGAGAAGAAAATCGTCGGCTATATCGCGCAGGGAACGGACAGGCTGTATTTTAATAAGGATGGACTGGTTGTGGAAGTGACACCGATGGAACAGGAAGAAATCGATGCGCTGAATCAGGAAGAGGAAGAACTGAACCAGTTAAAAGAACAGGCGGCGCAGGAGGCAGCTGCACAGGAAGCGGATGCGGCGCTGGAATCTCTGACCGGAGAAAGCACGGATACCACGGACGGTACAGATACGGAGGATGCACAGGAAGAGGGTACCGACAGTGAGACCGCGCAGGCAGACAATGCCGATGACCAGGTACTGCAGGCGGTGGAGTCCGATTCCGGCAATGAAAATGCGACAAAGTTCAAGGCAGCGGTAACGGATGTGCCGCGAGTGATCGGCATTACGGACAAGACAAGCGGGATCGCGCTTGGCGATACGATTCCGGCGGTTGCCGACGGCATCTACAATACGATCCTCGGAATCACCCGAATGGTGGAAAAATACGAGATTTTGCCTGAGATGCTGTGTTTCAATGAGAATCAGGAGATCATTCTGGTGTATAACAGTGGAAAGATCCACTGCAATCTGGGAAAAGACAGACTGCTGGAAGAAAAAATCACCCGGGTGGCAGCGATTCTTCCGAAATTAACGGATTTTACAGGGATCCTTCATTTGGAAGATTACGATACGGACATCACCAACATTATTTTCTCGAAAGAGACACTGTATACACTGAAAATGGAGATCGCACAGATCGAGGGAAAAGATTTCAGTGAGGAGACGACGGATCCGGGACAGGATGCAGCCACAGACCCGGCGGCAGATACAGCGGATACAGAAGGGGATACAGCTGCCCAGGATGCGGGTTCGGATCCGGCAGCTTCCGGTGAAGATACGCAGGATGGCGACACACAGGAAGATACAGTTGCGGACGGAAGTGATGCCGGTACGACGCAGGATGCTTCGGGACAGGAGACAGAAAGCGCCGGAAAAGCAGACGGAGCTTCGCAAAGCGGTGCAGATTCATCCGGCACACAGCAAACTGCCGGGGAGTAAACCGCAGGAAAACAAAAATCCGGAAAAACCTTACAAAATTCGAAAAAAAGTATGAAATCTGAAAAAAATAGTTGATTAATCAGAAAAGAAATTATATTATATAACTATATGTAACTCTTTAAGATAAGGCAAAAGTACCCTGAAGGGAATAAATATAAGCGCAAGCAAAGAAGGAGGAAGTACTTTGTTAGAGATTATGACAAATGAGGCGGAATCATCTGCAAAGATTATAGTAATTGGTGTAGGTGGAGCCGGTAATAATGCAGTAAACCGCATGGTAGAAGAAACAATCGGCGGTGTGGAGTTTATCGGAGTGAACACTGATAAACAGGCTTTGACTCTTTGCAAAGCTCCTACCGTATTACAGATAGGTGAGAAACTGACAAAAGGTCTTGGAGCCGGAGCAAAACCGGAGATCGGTGAAAAAGCGGCAGAAGAGAGCATGGAAGAGATCCGTCAGCTGATGGAAGGTGCTGACATGGTATTCGTTACCTGTGGTATGGGTGGCGGAACCGGAACAGGTGCTGCACCGGTTGTTGCAGGCATCGCAAAAGAGATGGGCATCCTGACCGTTGGTGTTGTAACAAAACCGTTCCGTTTTGAGGCTAAAACCCGTATGAGCAACGCTCTGATGGGAATTGATAAATTAAAAGACAACGTAGATACTCTGATCGTTATCCCGAACGACAAACTGCTTGAGATCGTTGACCGTCGTACTACAATGCCGGAAGCACTGAAGAAAGCAGACGAAGTTCTGCAGCAGGCAGTACAGGGCATCACAGACCTGATCAACATGCCGGCACTGATCAACCTGGATTTCGCAGATGTTCAGACTGTTATGAAAGACAAAGGAATCGCTCATATCGGTATCGGCGAGGCAAAGGGCGACGACAAAGCACTCGAAGCTGTACAGCAAGCTGTATCCAGTCCGCTGCTTGAGACAACCATCCAGGGTGCAAGCCATGTGATCATTAACATCTCCGGAGATATCTCTCTTATGGATGCAAACGATGCTGCAAGCTATGTACAGAACCTGGCAGGCGAAGATGCAAACATCATTTTTGGTGCCATGTATGATGATACCGCAGTAGATTCCGCTAAGATCACCGTTATCGCAACAGGACTGAACGATGCTACTGCAAAACAGGCAAGCGTAAGCAAAGCTTCTGCAGTAACTGCTCAGCCGGTACAGACTGCACCGGTAAAAGAAGCAGCACCGGAAAAACCTGCATTTTCTCAGGGCATGACAATGCCGAGCTTCCAGATGCCAAAAGCAAATCCGGGAGCACCGACCAGCAGTACTGTTCCGAGAAAAGATATCCAGATTCCGGATTTCCTGAAAAGAAGATAAAACAGAAAAGTAACGAACCCCGGGGGCTTAACTCCGGGGTTTTTTGACTTTAATAGAAAAAAATACCTGAAAAACGAACAGAAAGGAATGAACATGGAAAAAGAAGAATTACTGTTGATTCATGGAACGGATTATAAAGCGATGACAAAAGAGATCCTGCATGCGGCAGAACTTTCCGCACAGATCGGAGCGCGGGATAAAAAAATCGGGATCAAGCCGAATCTGGTGGCACCGTCGGAGGCTTCCTGGGGGGCGACGACGCATCCGGAAGTTGTGGCGGGAATCATCGAATATCTGCAGGAGGCGGGATTTCAGAATCTCATCATGCTGGAAGGATCCTGGGTGGGGGATAAGACGAGAGAATCCATGGAAGTCTGTGGATATGATCGCCTGAGCGAAACGTATCAGGTTCCCTTTAAGGATATGCAGGCAGATCCCGGAGAACTGACGGAGTGCGGCGGGATGGAGCTGGAGATCTGCCGGGAGGCAAAGAGCCTGGACTTTCTGATCAATGTGCCGGTGATGAAGGGGCATTGCCAGACGAAGATCACCTGTGCGCTGAAAAATATGAAAGGACTGCTTCCAAACCGGGAAAAACGTCATTTTCATGCGATGGGACTGCATAAACCGATCGCTCATCTGGCAGTCGGTCTGCCGCAGGATTTTATTCTGGTTGACAATATCTGCGGGGACTGGGATTTTGAGGACGGAGGCAATCCGGTAGAGATGAACCGTCTGATCGCCGGAAGAGACCCGGTGCTGGTTGATGCATTTGTCTGCCAGGAGATGGGCTATGCGGTGGAAGAAGTGCCGTATATCCGGATGGCAGAAACGCTGGGAGCAGGATGCGCAGACTGGACACACGCCCGGATCCGGGAACTGAATCCACCGGTTTCGCAGGTGGTAAAGACCGGAAGGAGAAAAGTCGTGGAAGTCGCGGATGCGGTAGAAGAGGTGGAATCCTGCAGTGCCTGCTACGGATATCTGATCCCGGCACTCGACCGGTTAAAAGAAGAAGGACTTCTGGAAAAACTGGATACGAAGATCTGTATCGGACAGGGCTATCGGGGGAAAACAGGAACACTGGGAATCGGCAGCTGTACCAGAGGATTTGCCACGTATCTGAAGGGATGTCCGCCTACTGATGAGGAAATCTATCATTTTCTAAAAAAATGTATACAGGAAAAAGAAGAACGGATATAATAAGGAGGACAGGCAATTGCCTGGAAAATAATGTTTCTGTACGCAAAAAGACAGGAAAAAAGGAGGAACATGCTGTGAAGATTTTATTTTATGATACGAAAAGTTATGATAAAGAGTCGTTTGAAGCAAAAGCAAAAGACTATCCGGATATTCAGATCGAATATCTGAAATCCGAACTGGTTCCGAGCACTGCAAAACTGGCAAAAGGTTACGATGCGATCTGTGCATTTGTCAGCAGTGATGTGGGAACCGAGACGATCGAGGTTCTGCATGCATGCGGTGTTAAACTGATCCTGATGCGCTGTGCGGGATTTAACAATGTAGATGTGGAAAAAGCGGCTGCGTGTGGAATCAAAGTGATGCGTGTGCCTGGATATTCTCCGGAAGCTGTAGCGGAACATGCGATGGCACTGGCACTGGCTGCCAACAGAAGAATCCATAAAGCGTACGTGAGAGTCCGTGAAAATGACTTCAGCCTTGGCGGTATGCAGGGGGTAAACTTCTATAAGAAAACAGCCGGTATCGTGGGAACCGGTAAGATCGGTGCGGCAATGGCAAGAATCTGCCATGGATTCGGTATGAATGTCATTGCGTATGATAAATATCAGAATCCGGCACTGGATTTTGTGACCTATGTATCTCTGGACGAGCTGCTGGCGCAGAGTGATCTGATCTCCCTTCACTGCCCGCTGATGGATGAGACTTATCATATGATCAACCGGGAATCCATCCAGAAGATGAAAGACGGTGTGATCCTCGTCAATACTTCCCGTGGCGGTCTGGTAAAAACAGCGGATCTGATCGAGGGTATCCGCGCGAGAAAGTTCTTCGCTGTCGGCCTGGATGTATACGAGGAAGAGAAAAGAAATGTATTTGAGGACCGTTCGGATGAGATCATGGAGACCTCCATCACCGCAAGACTGCTGTCCTTCCCGAATGTCATTATCACTTCCCATCAGGGATTCTTTACTTACGAAGCACTGGATGCGATCAGCGAGACTACACTGAACAATGCGATGGCATTCACAAAAGGCGAAAGAACAGGAAATGAAGTGGAAGTTGAGTAAAAAAGCATTGAATTTCCACCGGTATTATATTATAATGGAATCGATTTAGAAATAAATAGCATGAAAAGCATGGATGAAGAAAGTAATGCAGTCAGATCCTTACAGAGAGAGAAATGTATGGTGGAAGTTTCTTATGGAGAGTTTGCAGGAAAACCACTTCTGAGCTGTGCGTAGAAGGATGTATTTCATCCGAAGCGTTACCGGGTTGCTCTGTTATCGGCAGTAAGAGAAAAAATAAGGTGGAACCGTGCATAACAGCACCCTTAGGTGGCAATCTGTCATCTGAGGGTGCTTTTTTACGCGAGTAATGAGCCAAAGTTCATGCTTGCATGAAACCTTGGCGAGTACCGCGATAACGAGTAAAATTCGCGAAGCGTATTTTATCTCGTCGCGCGTTGATAATCTGAAAAAGGAGAAGAAAAATGGTAAATTTTAAAGAAGATGAACAGTTAAAAACACTGAACCATTCCTGCGCCCATGTGATGGCTCAGGCGATCAAACATCTGTATCCACAGGCAAAGTTCTGGGTTGGACCGGTTGTTGCGGAAGGATTCTATTATGATATCGATCTTGGCGATGATGTGATCCGTGATGAGGATATTGAAAAGATCACAAAAGAGATGAAAAAAGTGGTAAAATCCGGAAAAAAGATCATTCGCCGTGAAGTTTCCAAAGAAGAAGCACTGGAAATGTTCGCCGATGATCCGTACAAACTGGATCTGATCGCAGATCTGGAAGACGGAAATATCACCGTTTACGATCAGGGAGACTTTACCGACCTCTGTCGTGGACCTCACGTAGACAACGTAAAACTCTGTAAACATTTCAAACTGATCCGTCACTCCGGTGCTTACTGGAAAGGTGACAGCAAGAACAAGATGCTGCAGCGTATCTACGGTGTATGTTTCCCGACCGCAGAAGAGCTGGAGGCACATCTGCAGTTGCTCGAGGAAGCAAAAGAGAGAGATCACAGAAAGATCGGAAAAGACATGAACCTGTTCATGGTAGACGATCTGGTTGGACGTGGTCTGCCGATGTTCCTGCCGAAGGGATATACAATCTGGCAGGAGTTGGAAAACTATATCAAAGAAAAAGAGCGTAAACTGGGTTACCTGCACGTTATGACACCGTGTGTTGGTACGGTAAACCTGTATAAGACTTCCGGGCACTGGGATCACTACAAAGAGAACATGTTCCCGCCGATGGAGATGGAAGGAGAATCTTTCGTTCTTCGTCCGATGAACTGCCCGCACCACATGATGATCTATGCAAACAGAAGACATTCTTATAAAAACCTGCCGATCCGTATCGGTGAGATCGCACATGATTTCCGTTATGAGAGCAGCGGAACTCTGAAAGGTATCGAGCGTGGAAGACATTTCTGCCAGAACGATGCCCATCTGTTTGTAACACCGGAACAGATCAAAGATGAGTTTACCAAAGTAGTAGAGTTGATCTTCAACACCTACAAAGATTTCGGTATCACCAATTACCGTTGTGTACTGTCTCTTCGTGATCCGGAAAACAAAGAAAAATATCATGATGATGATGAAATGTGGAACACAGCAGAAGATGCACTGCGTGATGTAATGAACAGCATCGGCATTGAATATACGGAAGAGATCGGAGAGGCTGCATTCTACGGTCCGAAACTGGATGTAAACGTACAGCCGGCGATCGGTAACGAGATCACCCTGTCTACCTGCCAGCTGGACTTCTGTCTGCCGGCAAAATTCAACCTGTCCTACATCGACAGCAACGGAGAAAAACAGACACCGGTTGTTCTGCACCGTGCAATCCTGGGATCTCTGGATCGTTTCATGGCATACATCCTGGAAGAGACCAAAGGAAATCTGCCGACCTGGCTGGCTCCTGTTCAGGCGCGCGTTATGCCGGTTAAGACCGATGATGAAGGGTTGAATGCCTATGCACAGGAAATCGTGGATGCACTGGAAGCAGCAGATGTCCGTGTAGAACTGGATGACCGTGCAGAGAAACTGGGATACCGTATGCGTGAAGGTCAGGTAGAAAAAGTACCGTACCTGCTGGTTGTCGGATTCAACGAGAAAGATGACAGAACCGTTTCCTTCCGTCTGCATGGCGAAAAAGAAACCACCGTTCTGCCGCTGGATACTTTCGTAGAAAAGATCAAAGCAGAGATCAAAGAAAAATCCAGAGAACACATTCATGTAAACTAATTACAGATAAAGTATGAGAAATCCCCTGCGGAAAGTTTTGAGATGAAACCTTCCGACAGGGGATTTTTTACGCGAGTAATGAGCAGAGTCCCATGCTTGTATGGGAATTCTGCGAATACCGCGATAGCAGGCGGAAGCCTGCTAGAGCGTGTCTGAAAAATCATTTCCGCAATCTGCAAGCCCCACTTTGCGGT
>OGXX01002828.1_pt1 | contig 15182 bp, 16 predicted proteins | sample 1576301 | NCBI WGS metagenome assembly OGXX01 (sample SAMEA3541469, study PRJEB24748) | human gut metagenome | biome: human gut; feature: human-associated habitat; material: faeces | place: China | collected 2012
CAAGAGTATCCAGTTCCAATTCATCTTCTTGCATCAAGTCCCTAAGCTCCTGAATGTCAAATGGAGCAAGCCTTGCACCACAGGAAATGAGAATAGATTTTGCTGTTTTTCCTGTTGCCACTTGTCAAGGACTTTTTAATCAAAATCATCTTTTTTTTCATTCGATTTTCTCCTAAGCTCCCTCAGCATTATTCTTGTAAGTTTATCTTGCATTGTTTCAGTTGCATTTTCATCGAAATGGACAACAACCTCATAGGTGGTCTTTCCGATCTTTCTTTTTGTTCTAATGCCTTTTTTATCTGTGTTTTTCAGTTCTTCCATAAATTCTCCTTTCCTCGTTGAAATAAAAAAAGCGATTAGATTTTTTATTTTCTAATCGCTCTTACCAATATTTTGAAATTAGTTCTAAAACCAAGAAGCTCTATCATCTCTAAATTGAGGTTTCTCACTATTTTCATATGGATTATAATGATTGATGTTGCAGCCAAATTCTTTTAGTTTCTTGATTTTATTCTCCTTTGTCCACTCAACCAACGATATACCATCAAATCCTTATATTCTTCCATCATTCATCTTACTTTTGAAGTACCATTCAACAACTGTTTGATGTTCACTATGGAAAAACTGCTTTATATCCCACGCAAGCACTTTTCCTCTTGTATTCCACTCATTAAACCAATGCTTTACAGTTGCTCGATTTTCATATTTAGGACACCAACTTTCAGTATAAACAACATCTTCCGCAAATATATCGTCTATTCCTAAATCTTGTTGTTTGAGCCACATATCAAACCATAAGCTAATGATCTTCTCTCGGTTTTTCATATTTATCACGCTCCTAATGCTCGGACTTATAAATCCATTTTTAGATAAATCATATCTACTAATTGGACACCTTCTTCGTAAATCGGATGTTCATAATTATCTATAAAAAAATTCTTGATGATATGAGAACGAATAAAGCCACATTTTTCATAAAAAAGGATGGTAGTCTGACTTTCTCCCGTTCCAACTTGCAATACGGAATATTCCCCTTTGTATTTCTCTATAATAAAATCAATGAAAGCCTGTCCGTATCCTTTTCTTTGATAATCCGGATGAATGGCAATATTTTTGATTTCAAGAGTATTATTCCCCACATTTAGGACAACACACTCGCCCTTTACTCCGTTATCGTCTAAAACATACATTGTGCCATCTGCTATATATCTGTCGATCATATCTTCTTGTTCATCTGCCAATAATAAAAGTGATAAAAACTGCTTCTTATTTTCTACAACTTCTCTTATTTCTATCAATGTGAACACCTCTCAAATCAATGATGTTTTATTTCTCTTAAATTTTATTATACCATTAATTTCCAAGCCTTTCCATTTCCAAATACCATAAAGGAATATTTTTAGTAAACCCACTACAAAACGATGGTAATCGTTTTAAGGCTCTTTTTCTCTCTCGTCTTATCCTTTGTACCTAAATCATATTTAGAAAGCTTGCACCGTCTTTTAAGCATATCTTAAAGGTGATCTCCTATCATATATTCCTCAATCGTTGGAGCTTTGCTTCTATCATTTGTTTTCTTTCGCAATTCTTCCTCATCTTTCTCATACCAATGAAGCAAGGTTGCATAATGGTCTTGATAGGTTTTACCACTGCTTTGCATATACCTTGATAGCTTTTCAATCATTGTGTTTGTGTGGCTTTTTAACTTTTCCTTTAGTCTTTGATATTCTTCATCGCTTAAGTTGACATTATGAAATTCCCCGTAGGTTTTTGAGTTTGGGGGTGGGGGACTTTCTTCTTCTCCTCTCCCCTTATCTATACTACCCTTATCTAACCTATCCTTACCTATCCTATCCTGTGTATCCAAATCGGATACATTTTGGATACAGATACGCTCCGTTTTCTCGTAAAGATTGTTGTTACTGATGTTTAGATAGCTTTTTTCGTCTTTATAGATTGTCCCCTTGTACCTATCTTTCTGAATGTAGTTGTTTCGTTTCCAATGGGTAATCACAATAATTCCACTCTCAAAGACAATCACAAAGCCTTTGGTAACTAATATCTTAAAATCATCTTCACTTGCTCCTATCATTCTCAAGATTGTTTTGGGATTGCCTACAAATCCGTCATCATCGGCACTCATATTCAGGTGCATATAAAGTGCCTGTGAGGATAAAGGCATTTCTAAAAACATATCACACCAGATAACGGACTTGGAAAACATTCGTCTTTCTGCCATTTTTCTCTCCTTTCTTTTCTTACGCAGAAGGGAGTAACAAATCATTACTCCCCTCATAGTCTTTAAGGAAGTCGTGATTTACGACACCCTTCATTTTTCTGCAAGTCCCTAAAACCGGGTATGCAAAACTTATGCACCGAAACAGTGCGTCTGCTTATCTTATTTACGATGTTATCCCATTTTGGGACTTCATCTTTCCTCATTCCTGTAATAGTTCTTTGTTTTTTCCTTTCGTTTTTCGTAGACTTCTTGCTGCTCCTGATATTTCTTAATCTGTGCAATGACACTTGGTTTTTCTCCTCTCTTGATTGCCTTGTCAATCTCAATACTTAGGTCTATGCCATAATCCTCATTGACCGTTTTTACGGCATACTTGATATGGTTGATACTTTCGTATTCTTCTTTGATTTTTTGAGATTGTCTGTTGAGTTTTGATATTTCACTTTCAAGGCTTTGGATTTCTTTTTTCCAGTCCTTTATCTTGATAGCCGATAAGCCTGTTATCTTTTCAAGAATTGCCCTTGCTCTTTTATATTTATCTATCTCATCTTTATGAGAATTGTAAAAGCTGTCTTTGAATAGGGATTTACTGTTCCATTCCTCAAAGACTTGTTTGTTATCCTTGATGATGTCTGCATAGATAAAGCATTTATTTAAGTTTTCTATTCTTGCAGTTTTCGCCTTGATGTCTTGACTAATCTTCTTATTTTGGGATTGTAACGTGTTTATCTTTTCTTGTAGGTCGGCTATGGTTTTAAGATTGTTGTCTTTCAGATATATTCTTGCCTTTGAAAGTCGTCTTAGGTCTGCTCCTATCTTTTTGTTGCTTGCATAGGGATTTAACTTTCTTGCTTTTTCTCCCTGTAAGTCATAATAAATACTGATGTACTCATAGAGATTAAAGAGTTCCGCTTTATTCTCATATTCTTCTTTTTTCTCCTGTTTGTATTCATCATATTTTACTTGCAGACTTCCAAGTAACGAGCCTATCCAAGATGTAAGTTTGGATAGCTCCTCTTTTAATTTTCTAAATTCTAAATTCAAGGCGATGATTTTTCTGTTTTGGTTTCCTCTCTCTGTCTGTATGCCTTTTTTCTCCATTTGGTAACTGCTTGTTCCTAAATGTACTTGTGGTAGTTCTTCTCTACCTTGTTCTTCAAAGGTGCGTGGATCAATTCTCTTTTGGATATTGTCCCTTGCCAAATACTCATTTGCTTTCTTTGAAAAGTTTTCTCTCCACTCTTTTGCTTTGTCCGGTTCGTTCCAATCGTTCAGATTTACTTTTCTTGATTTATAGTTTCCGCTTTTTAATTTTATCTTTTCTCCATTTTCATCAAGGATATATTCTTTTCTGCATTTCGGTTTCCATTTTCCCTCACTATCCATTTCTCTTAGGGTAAGTAAGATATGTGCGTGTGGTTGTTCTTCATGATCGCTTGCCATAGGATTATGAATATTACAGTCCGCTATCATACCTTTAGAGGTAAAGTTTTCTTCTATAAATTCACTGATGAGTTTTATTCTATCTTCTTCATTTAATTCTCTTGGCAGCTCAAAGAGTAGATTTCTTGCAAGTTGTGAGTTTTTACTTTTTTCGATTTTCTCAACTTCATTCCATAGGTATTCTCTGTTTGAAAACTCTTTCGGGATATGTTCCGGCAGAAATATTTTTGAGAATACAAGATCTGTTTTTTTAGAATAGTCATATGTTTTTCCATAGTATTCATCTTGTAACTTATCTCTTGCATTGTATGCAGCTTTTGCAATCACGCTTGCCCCTTTTGACCTTGTAACAATATCTACATGGGTGTGCAAACTTTTAATCTCCATTCTTTTCGCTCCTTTTGATTTATGATTTTTGTATTTTCGGGCATAAGAAAAGCAGATAGATTTTCTTTAATAATTTTCTATCTGCTAATCTTTGTCTGATATTTAGTTTTCATATTTTAATATCCTGATGTTGAAAGGTATCTTTACTCCCTTTTTCAAAGGGCGCAAAGATACACCGTTTGACTACGGTGCTTTGCGTTCCTGCGGAAAGCTTATAGCTCCGCTAAGGAAATAAAAACGCTAAAGCATTTTTATTTGTTCAAGGGGGCTACTCCCCCTTAAACCCCTGTGAACTTTGCTTTTTGTAGATTTTTCAAATCCACAAAAAAGCAAAGTGTTAAAATGTTTCTCACTTTGCTCCATCTCAATTCCTAATACATTTTCTGTTTTTCTTATTCTTCATCAGTCGGTTCTTCAAAATCATCATTTCCGTTTTCTTCTCCAAGATTTGAATTTTCTTCTAAGGAGATTTCTTTTTCTCTTAAATGAATTTCTGTAAGTTCTTTTAGCTTTTCTCTATTTCGATTATCAGAAAGTACATAATCTAAAAAGGCATAGATTAAATCGTTATTTGTATCTTCTTGCCTACCTGTAATTTCTCTTTCAAAGGCTTCAAATACTCCACCTTTTTGTACCTTTCTTTTTGTTTCAGCATTCCTTTTAAGTTTGTTTATCTTTTGATTGAGTAACTTCGCTCTGTTCTGTGCCTTTTCTATTCTGTCGTTTTCTTTTTTTAATTGATCAATCGCTTTTTCTAACTCTTTCATTTTTCATTCCTCCGTTTCAATATTGTTGCGTTCCAAATAAAGAAAGGCTAAGTACCTTTTTTAGATACTTAACCTTTCCCATCTCTTTAGAATTTATCTTCTAAAAGTTTTCTTAGTTTTTCTAAAATCTTATCCCTCCTTTTTCCGATTGCTTGATAGCTTACTTTTTCTTTTTTGCCAATCGATCTTAGACTTTCTTCTTTGTAGAAAATGGCTTCTATGAAGTGAGCCCAATTTCTTGGACACGTTAATTTACAGACATGATAAGGCTTGATTCCTTGCCTGACAAGGGGTTAGGCCTTTTAATTTTGTCTGTATTCTTTCTTCGTTGTAATAGTGTATGTATTCTTCCATGGCACATTTCAATTCTTCCAATGTATGGAACTCATATTCATGTCCGTAGAACATCTCATTCTTCATCTTTCCAAAGAAGTTCTCCATCACACAATTATCTAGGCAATTTCCTTTGCGAGACATCGATTGGATGACCCCGTGTTCATGTAGAGCCTTATGGTATTGATTCATTTGATATTGCCATCCTTGATCAGAATGGAATATCAGTCCTTCTATATTTGGATATCTATGAAATGCGATATCAAGCATATTGGCAATCTGCTCATAGTTTGGATTATTAGATATATTCCAAGATATAATTTCTCTATTATGCATGTCGAGAATAGGTGATAGATACAGCTTGCCTGCAGTGATGTGGAACTCTGATACATCTGTTGTCCATTTCTCGTTAACTGTACTTGTAGAGAAGTTGCGCTTGTAATAGGTAATGTGATTCTCTTCATCAACTACCTTTTCTAGTAAGTGATTCTCTACTGTACCATTCATATTGCCTTTGTATGATTTGTATTTAGCTTTAGGTGTATTTCCAAATAGACCCATCTTATGCATAAGCCTTTGTATCGTCTTATGATTGATCGTTGGATACAGCTTTCTGATTTCCAGATAAATACGTCGATATCCGTATCTTCCCTTATGGGTATAGAAAACATTGATGATATCATTCATTACATCATCATATTTGAAATCACTGTCTTGTTTGTCTTTCCAATAATAGTAGTCAGAGCGGCTGATATGATAAGGCAATTGTGTATTGGTATTTATCGTTTGGATGATATATCCAACAGGTACATGTAGTTCTTGCCTTAGTTCCGATATCGCCCTAACTATTTCTTCTTTTCTCTCTTTTCTCTTTCCGTAACTAAGGCATCTAATTTTTTTATGAATTCGTTCTCTATTAATAGCCTCAAGTTCTGCTCGCGTAGGAGCTTGTTTTCTTTCTCCAGCTCCTCGATTGTTTTCTTCTTTGGCATGTCGTCCTCGCTTCCTTACAACGACATTATATCCATTTTCTTTATATTCTTTAATCCATCGAAAGAGAAGACTATCGGTAGACAACCCTAAGTCTATTGATACGCTCATTATTGATTCATGAAGAGTCAATACTCTATAGATGGCTGCTTCTTTAAATTGGATAGAATAATCGTGAGAACTATGACGTAGAATATCGAATCCATGTTTATCAACTAGCCTAACAAGATATTTAATTTTAGATTTTTGCATTTTCCATTTTAACTGGAGCTTAGAAAATGTGGTTCCAAGTTTTCGTTCCTTATAGATTTGAACCTTGTCTTCAAATGTAAATTTCATAATAAAAATGAACCTCCTAAGTTGTTGTCCAACTTTTGGGGTTCACTTCACTATCAGCTCTCTTTCTTTTTTTTGTGAGTGTTGCCAACGCCTTGTTTAATTCTTCAATCTGCATTTTGACCTCTACAATTTTTTCTAAGTCTATTCTTTCATCTATGATATTGTCTACAAAGTGTCCGTCATAATCCATTGCTGAAAATGGAATCACGTCATACTTCCAATCCTTTCTCTGAAGATATTTTTCATGCTCCGTTATCTTCCAGTAGGCTTTATATACTTCTTCACTTACCTTAACCGCTTTTCCTTTGACATAAAGGTAGTAATCCTTTTTATCCATTGTGTATTCCTCCTTTTCTGTTCTCTGATTTTGCTTTTTGAGAATAAAAAAGGAGGACTTCTACACTTTGGCGTAAAATGTCCTCTGAATACATAAATAAAAAAACTATCTATCGTATAAGATATATTTAATTGTTGTTTATCATCACTTAGAATGTTTTGAAATTATTTCTACTTTTCTAATCATATTTTTTCCTCAATAATCAAACAGTTAAATCAGATACTTCATCAATAAACACAAATGCAGTAAAATCTTTTTCTTTGTATGAAGCTACAATTTTTTTTGAAATGACCGAAAAATATTCTGAAATGCTTTTCTCATTTAGAATTTCAGTAATTTCACCCACTTGATAATCATCATCTCCTAAAAGTAAACACTTATCTGCAAAAAGAATTGCATAATTAGGATAATGTGTATTTATAATGCAAGATATTTTATATTCGCTTACATATTCTTTAATAATTTTCATAAGTCGTAATTGATTGCGAAAATCTAAATGTGATTCAGGTTCATCTAAAATTAAAAGTTTAGGAGAATTTACTAAAGCTCTTGCTATAAAAACGAGTTGTAATTGTCCTCCACTAAGTTCGTTACATGGTTTATCTCTTAATTCACTTATTCCCATACGAACAAGTACTTTTTCTACTTCTTCATAATCTTGAGTTTTTGGATTAGCGAAATAAGAATTATGTCCTATTTTCCCAAATAAAACCATTTCAAATACTGTATATGAAAAGGATGTTTTATGTGCTTGTGGAACATACCCCACTTGATTCAAAGATTTAAAATCTATTATTTTACCATTTATCGCAGAATACCCGTCCGTCCATTGAAGCAATCCAATGATACATTTTAGCAATGTAGTTTTTCCAATACCATTTTTCCCCATAACTGCCATAATTTCTCCCTCTCCAAGTTCAAAATTAATATGGTCAAAAATAAATTTTTCTTTGCTATAATAAAAACTTCCATCTTTGATTTCTAAAATAATATTACTCACCTCCACGAGACCTTCTGTATATTATTGCGAAGAAAGGAGCTCCTATAAGTGCCGTCAAAATGCCAATTGGAATTTCAGAAGTTACAATGTTTCTTGCAATTGTATCAACCACAATCATAAAAATTGCTCCTACTAAACAGGAAATAAAAAGTAATTTATCATGATTATTTCCTATAATTTTTCTACAAATATGAGGGATTACTAGTCCTACCCAACCAACAATGCCTGATACCGCTACACAAGCCGCTGTTATTAGGGTAGAGAATAAAATGATTAACCAACGAGTTTGTTTCGGATTTACCCCCAATGTATAAGCATCTTCATCGCCTAAAGAAAGCAAGTTGAGTTTCCATCTGAACATAAGCAAACCCAATAACCCTATAAATATAGGTAATGCAGAAATTAGTATTTCTCTATACGTTGTATTAGAAAAACTTCCCATTAACCAAAAAGTTATTGTTGGTAACTTGTCTTTAGTATCTGCAACATATTTCACCAATGAAGTTAAGGCATTAAAAATTGATGAAACAATAATTCCAGATAAAACCAAAGTCATATTATCACTTTTCTTTTTAGAACCAGATAAAAAAAACACTAAAACAATGCTTAAAATTCCAAACAAGAACGGAAGCACTGTAATGACAACTATATTATTGTCAAAAAACAAAATTCCTAATGCCGCTCCGAGCCCTGCACCTGAACATACTCCTAGGATATCCGGACTTACAAGAGAGTTTTGAAAAGTTCCTTGCAAGGAAGAGCCGGAAATAGATAATCCAGCTCCAACAATTCCTGCAAGTATAACTCTTGGTAATCTTATGTTAATAATAATATGATCTACAACTTTTAGTTCTTCATTATAGCTATTGAATACTCTATTTTTTAATACAGTTAAGATATCTCCTAGTTGAATAGAGTATTTCCCCAACATCATTGAAAATATACAAACACACAACAGAAGTCCTATCAAACTTAAAATCACACTTTTCTCACTATGTTTTCCTGACTCCAACATAACTATTTATTCCCGCTTAAACCTAGTATTGCCTTAATATCTTGATCGGTCAATGAAATGCTATATACTCTCGTATAGTAGTCTTTAAATTCCTTAATAAAATCTTCATTAGTGAATTTCTCAGGGTATGCTTTCGATCCTAACCATAAAGGCATAAGTGGTGAATCCATACAAGGTGCTGCCCATGAATATGTTGTTTTTGGAATATCATAAATTTTCTTTTCTTGGAACGCCTTTATCATAGACCAATCTTGCCCCTCTATATTATTCTTCAAATATGCTCCAGCCGGTACTCCTTGAAAAACAAAAATCATATCTGGATTCCATGCCTGAATTTGTTCCATGTTTACTTCTGCTGTACCTTGAATTTCATTAGCAACATTAATTATTCCAGCTTTTTCGAAATAACTTTCAGCATAAGCATCAAAAGAACTTTTTCCTGCAACCATTAATTTTCCTTTAACATTTCTAAATATCCACAACGCCTTTACTTTTTCTGAATTTGATTGTGGTAGGATTTTTTTTGATAATTCCTCGGAATGTTGCCACTCATCAGACAGTAGACTTTTCTTTTCTATATCAAAAATTTCACACAATAGGTTATTCCATGCAATAGTTACATCTTTAGGGTCTGTTAATTTAGGAGAGAAAAAATTTATAATAGGGACACCTATGTTCTCAAGATTTTTCTTCTGCGCTTCTCCATAATATAAAATTATGTCAGGTTTAAGAGCTAAGAGCGATTCTTTATTAATAGAAAAATCTTCACCAACAAATTTAGTGTCAATATTTTTATATTTCGGAAACACTTTTTCCATAATACCATCATCAGATTGAATAAAGGCTTTCTCATTAAGTCCAACTATCATCTTTTGATCAGGTATTAACTTAATGACAACTGAGGTAATAGGAGGAGCGACAATTACCACTCTCTTTATATCTTTTGCTGGCGGAATCTTAACATCTGCTCCGCTTATATCCTGTATCACTCTTTCTTTAACTTCTTTATTGTTAACATCATTTTCAACAGATTGCTTACCGCAACCTGCAAAAACACATCCTAGTACTATAATTGCAAGCAAAATTATAATTTGTTTTTTCATTATCCTAACCTCCAATTTAAAAATGATTTTGAACTAATTGGTCTGCATAATTCAAAAATCTTAATATTGTGTTTAATTCTTCTTCTGAAAGATTTTTAATAAAATCAAATAAAGCCTTATCATGTTCATCATGATATTCTTCATGATATTTATAAGCTAGTTTCCCTTTTTGAGTTAAAAATAATTTTTGCCTTTTTTTATCCTCTGAATCCTGTTTTTTTTCAACTAAATTCCTTTTTTCTAGCTTCAATAAAGTTTTGTGAACTACTGCTCTAGTTATTCCAAAATTACGTGCGATTTCAGAACTGTATATTCCGGGATAATCGCCAATCATCTTTATAATATGAATTTCTCCTCTATAAAAAACCATATCATTACTTCCAAAATCTAAAATATTTGTCTTTCCATTAGAAATTTTCTCTGTAAGTTTAATAAATGAGTCTATAACTTCATTTTGTATAGATGTCAACTTCATATCTCACCATCCTTTCTACGTAATTCACCTGCAAACAATCCAACTTTTATTCGCTTTTCCAATGATAAATTCGCTTTTTGCATTGATTGCTCAATTTCAGATTTTTTTGGTGCTGGTTTCATCCCATTTATATATCCTTTAAGCCAATTTAATATATGCTCTTTATGATATTCTTCATTTTCAAAAAATGAACCAATTATCAATAAATATCCATTTAATACTAATGCATCAGATAGTTTGCAAATAAACTCCGTAATATCCATATTAACAAAATTGAAAATTCCTGAAGCAATAATTAAATCATAGCCATCACCTATAGCATCTACATTGAAATCACCTTCTAAAACAAAAATTTTGTCTTGCATATCATTTTTCTCAATTATCTTTTTACTTATGCAGGCAACCTCAGATGTTTCAAATACATAAGCTGTACTATTTGGAAAATTTCTAATAAACTCAATAGACAATACTCCACTACCACCTCCCAAATCTAAGACCTTATAATTTCTATATTTGTCAGAAAATAATTGTTTAATTTCCCTATTAAAGTCATCTACTCGACCGGTAACATACATTTCATCATGAACGATTTCAGCAAGTTCTGAAAAATCTAATTTATCATTTTGTCCTAACGAATTATCTTTTACCTTATCACCTATATTTGATATTGAACCCAACTTTTCTCTAAATAAAATTGCTTTTCCTATATACTTTGAGCTGTTTTTTGAAAGGTATAATTTGCTACATTTTGTATTGCAATATGTTAAATTATTTTTTTCTATATAACCGCACGATAATAATGCTGATAAAAAATATTTTGTATTTTCTTTGTCATAGTTTGTCGATTTTAGGAATTCTTCTAGTGTTGTTGGTTCATCTAAATAAGAAAAAATATCTAATTTAAGAGCTTCAAAAAGAAGTTCCGCTTCTCGATATTGCAAAATAGTTTTATAGTAAATATTTGGTTTTAACTCCATATTAAAACTCCTTATTCTTAAAAATTTTGTATGCCTAGTATACTATAAATTTAATTGTATGTCAAGCATACAATTAAACCATTCTCTTTGTCTTATACCTATCCTTATATTCCCTCTGCTTCCATTCTATCCTTTACCTTTTTCATATACCTATAATTATACTCACGCTTCTTTTCTCTCTTTTTCCTTAGTTTTTCAAGTTCCTCAAGTTCTTCTTTTGTAGGCTCTTTTTTTGGCATTTCAAACTTACCAATAAAATTTAGGTATATTTCAATTTCCTGTGTCCTCTCACAATTTTTCCATTTCCCCTCGTGAACCACTATCTTATCTACAAATTCATTGATCATTTGAGTTGTAAGTTCACTAAAGTCAGTATATTTCTTTACAAGTGCAATAAACTTATCCGCTCTGATACTGTCTTCTTCAAAATCTCTTAATGTGTCTTTTGTTTGCTCTATTGATTTTTCTAATGCCGTTTGTTCTGTTTCAAAGTCTTTTAACATCATATCAAAATGCTTATTAGAGAGTTTTCCGCTTACATTATCTTCATATAGCTTTCGGATTAAACTATTTATTTCAGATATTCTTTTTTCTTCTTTTGCTAATCTTTTCTTTAATAGCTTTGATGTTTTTTCCTGTTGCTCCTTTGATGTCGAATATACTTTTTTAATAAATTCTTCTTCATTCAATTTTACATATTCGCTTACTTCCTTTATGGTATCTAAAACTAATTTATTGATAACTTCACTTCGGATATAGTGTGATGAGCATTTTTCTTCAAAATTTCCTCTTGCCAAGTTATAGGTTGAACAAATATATTCATCTTTTAGAGGACGCCTTTTATCTATTTTTCTTCCTAACCAATCCCTCTTAAATCCTGCTTTTCCACGATGGTTATACATTTTGGCTCCGCAGTCTGCACAAAAAACAAGTCCTGTTAATGGATTTGCTATGCCTACGCTATCCGTTCTTCTAATTGTCTTTCTGAGTTTTTGAACTGTATTAAAGGTTTCTTCATCAATAATGGCTTCTTGTGTATTTTCAAAGATTACCCATTCGTCTTTAGGTGTTTTCTTGCTTTTATGACTTTTATAGGACTCTTTGTAGGTACGAAAGTTCACAGTATGTCCCATATACTCAGGTCTACTTAGAATATTGCTTATAGTTGTTCCTCTCCAAAGATATGGCTCTGTTGAGTTATAGTTAGATATATGGTTTCCCATTCCTCTTTGAGCAAGATAATACGATGGTCTTTCAACCTTTTCTTCTGTTAGAATCTTGGCTATTTGATACGGACCGTTTCCCTCTAAACTCATTTGAAATATGCGTCTTACTACTTCAGCAGCTTCTTCATCAATAATCCATTTGCTTGGATTGTCTTTATCTTTACGATAGCCATATATAGCATGGTTTGATGTATGATGTCCTCCTTCCAATCCTCTTGCCTTTAATACGCTCTTTATCTTTTTACTGGCATCTCTGATGTACCATTCATTCATAATATTTAGAAATGGTGCAAATTCGGCACTTTCTGTTTTATTGCTATCAACACTATTTGCGACAGCTATAAAGTGTACTCCCTTTTCTCTAAACATCACTTCGGTATAAAAGCCTACCTGAAGATAATCACGCCCGACACGACTCATATCCTTAACTATCACAGTATCTATGATGTTATTTTCTACTCCCTCAATGAGTTTCTTCCAAGCCGGTCTTTCAAATGAGCCTCCTGAATATCCGTCATCAGTAAAATGCAAGATATTGGTATAGCCATTTTTATTAGCATAATCTTCAAGCATTTTCTTTTGGTTTATAATCGAATTACTGTCCCCTACCATTTCATCATCACGAGAAAGTCTTTCGTAGAGGGCAGTTATTTTTTTGTTTGTAGCCATTGACTTTTCCCCCTTTTTAATTTTCTAATCTACACTTCATAGAATATAACCTCTGTAAAGTGCTTCGGCGGCTCTGTGTACTTTTCCTTGATTTCTTTCTCCTTTATTTCAAGGACATTTCCTACATTTACATATGGCAAAACAGATTCTTCCTTCCTCTTGGACTTATATTCTCTCAAATACTTTGTAAAGCCTTCATCTACAATTACCTTACCTGAGCTTGTAAACTCAAAGCCGTCAAAAGTTGCTACAATCTTAGTAGTATTCTCGATTAAAGGATACCCAACACTTGCGTGTAGCTTGCTTAAAATAAGCCGATAAACTAAAGCTTCACTTTCCGGAATGCTCGATAAATCTTCATTCAATGAGCTTGCTGTCGGAATAATGGCATGGTGATCCGTAACCTTACTTGAATTAAAAATGACCTTAATACGCTCTTTATCAAAGTCATTTTGTCCTAATATGTTATTTATCGTACTTGTAATCATATCTGTTGTAAGGTATCTGCTGTCCGTTCTTGGATAGGTAATAAGTTTCTTTTCGTATAAACTCTGAGCATAGTCAAGGGTCTGTTTTGCACTATATCCAAAGTATTTATTGCACTCTCTTTGCAAGGTGGTTAAATCAAAGGGCAAGTCAGGCTTCGTGATTTTTTCTTTTGTGATTACATCAGTGATTTCAATTTTTTCTCCGACTAAATTTTTAAGCTGCTCTGCTATCTCCAAATTATCAATTCTATCTGTCGATAGCGTAAAATCATTCATAGAAAGCTCAACCGTGTAATATTTTTCTTTTTTGAAATTTTCTATCTCATCATCTCTTTTTACAATCATGGCAAGAGTAGGGGTTTGAACTCTGCCAACGCTGTAATTTTGCTTATATAAACAAGAATAAAACCTGCTGATATTCATTCCGACAAGCCAATCGGCTATGGTTCTTGCTTGTGCCGATTCAAAGAGATTGTCATAATCTTTTCCGTCTTTTAAATTCTCAAATCCCTCTTTTATTGCACTATCTTCCATTGAGGAAATCCAAAGTCTTTTCATCTTCTTTTTGCATTTTGCCTGCGTGTATACAAGTCTAAATATGCTTTCTCCTTCTCGTCCTGCATCGCAAGCATTTATAACTGTATCTATCTCCTTATCATTCATCAGTTTTTTTAGAATAGCAAACTGCTTTTTTGTTGCCTTTGATACTTCATACTTGTAGTGTTTTGGAATAATCGGCAAGTCCTCTATATTCCATTTTACATACTTTTCATCGTAAATCTCCGGATTTGCCATCTGAATTAAGTGTCCCACGCACCAAGAAACCCTGTATCCGTTTCCTTCATAATATCCGTCCTGTTTTTTTGTTGCCCCAAGTACCTTTGAAATAGATAGGGCAACGCTCGGTTTTTCTGCTACCACCAATTTATGTTTCATAAATTCCTCCTTTTTCCATAAAAAAAGAGCGAAAGATTTTTCTCTCGCTCAAAGTTTTCTCTTAAATACTGCACCATATTTAAGAACGTTTATATTTACTTATTACTATTTATTTCTTTACTGTCCAATAGCCGTCTTTGGCACCACCGACATATTCGATGACTTTTTCTTCAGTTAATTTTTTCAAATCCCTCTCTATTGTTCGCTCTGAAACATAGAACATTTTTGATAGATCAAGGGCAGTAACTTTTGAATTTCCCTCAATAATTTCAATAATATGTTTTCGCCTATCATCAGGCTTTAGTTTTTGACCGACACTTTGACCGACATTTTGACCGACATTTTGACCCTCATAATTTAGATTTTTCAAAATCGTAAAAAATGCACTTTCTGTTGACCTGAATTTAGGTTTCAATTCTTCTTTGTAATTTTCTTCAAATTCATAGGCTTCAATAATT
>OGXX01002831.1_pt1 | contig 15169 bp, 11 predicted proteins | sample 1576301 | NCBI WGS metagenome assembly OGXX01 (sample SAMEA3541469, study PRJEB24748) | human gut metagenome | biome: human gut; feature: human-associated habitat; material: faeces | place: China | collected 2012
CACTTTCGACAAACGAGTTACTCGCAATCTTAATCCGTTCGGGGAGTGGAGGGGAATCAGCCTTGGATTTGTCTCGCCGGATTTTGACGGATGCTAGTAATGATTTGAATACGCTGGCTCGTCTTTCTGTATCGGATTTTATGAATCGCTATAAAGGAGTTGGAATGGCGAAAGCGGCTTCGATTATTGCTGCCATGGAATTGGGGCGCCGCCGGGCATTGTCGACGGCAAGGGAGGAACCGGCGTTGACAACCAGCAGGGATTTGTACGATTATCTCCAGCCGTTAATCGGTGATCTGGATCATGAAGAATTTTGGGTCGTAACTTTATCAAGCGCTTGCCGAATGAAGTCATGCGATCGCTTGTTTTCAGGAGGAATAGAGAGTACTATCATTGATATTCGTATGATATTCCGGAAGGTGCTGGAATCAAAAGCTTGTTCCATTGTGATAGCTCATAATCATCCCAGTGGTAATGATCGTCCGAGTTCCCATGATATTACTTTGACCAAGAAGGTACAGGAGGCTGGGCGTGTATTAGACATCACATTGCTGGATCACATTGTCGTTTGCCCTAATCGGTATTATAGTTTTGCGGATAATGGGATGCTTTAATCCCATTAAGTGCTGAAAAGTTGAATCGGAAGAATATCTTTTTACTATCTTTGTGGCAGCTATTTGTGCCACATTGGCACTCGTAATGCTTGTCAATGTGGCATGTTGACGGTTGGCAGGGATTTTGCTTGGAAAGAGTAGCTTAAAATGTTTATTCATAAAAAAATTATAATATAAATTATGTTTTTCTACAAATTATATTATTTTTAAAAATATTTTTTATTAATCAAGGTTTTTATTATTGAAATTATGAATTTATAGTAGTAGAATAAACTAAAAATATTACGGGGGGTATTTTAAAATGAAAAAAATAGTATCTCTGTTGCTTTGTGCAATGTTAGCGGCCATGGTGGCAGGTTGTTCTAATTCTGATAAAAAAGCAGAACCATCAAGCTCCACTACTTCTCAAACATCATCAGCTAAAATTGAAACAAACAGTAAAGCCTCAGAATCTTCAGAAGCTGAGGTTTCAAAGGCAAGAGATTATACAAAAGAAAAAGCCGAAGGCGAAATTACTGATGACGGACTTCTTATTGTCAAGCAAGATGACCACTGGAGAGCTATGGAGCAATTCGGTGGCGGCTCTGGTGATAGCTATGTTGAAAGCCTTAATAACCTAAGAGATAAGCTTGATAGCAGCGTTAAGATTTATTCTATGCCTGCTCCTCTTGCCTGCGAATTTTATACACCATCAAACCTTTCTGATAACTATGTAAGTCAGGCGGATTGTTTTTCGAGCATAGCTAAAAGGCTTAATTCAGAAATCACAAGCGTAGATATTTGTTCAGTATTAAAACAGCACACTGAAGAAAACATTTATTGCCGTACAGACCACCACTGGCAGCCACTTGGAGCATACTATGCTGCTAAAACCTTTGCTGAGGCGGCTGGAGTTTCTTTTGATGATATAAGCAAATATAACAAGGTTACTGATGAGGGCTATGTTGGAACACTTTACGCATTCTACGGCGATGAGCGTATAAAAAATGACCCTGAAAGCTTTACTTATTACGAACCAAAAACAGAATACTCTACATACTATTATGACCAAAGCTTTGATTATCAATATGAAGGCTCACTTTTATATGATGTAGATGTTGCAAACTCATATATTCGCTTTATGGGCGGAGATGACAGCTCCGTAAAGATTAAAACTGGTGTAAACAATGGCAGAAAGCTCCTTGTTGTTAAGGATAGCTACGGAAATGCTGAAATTCCATTCTATACAAATTCATTTGAAGAAATCTATGTTGTAGATATGAGATATTTCAAGTGTAATCTTGTCAACTTCATAAATGATATGGATATAACAGATGTTCTCTTTACTATGGCAGCATATTCAGTTGTCGGTGGTAATGCAGAAAATATTGATACGCTTATAACTCAAGATGCAGATAATCAAGTTGTTGATGGTCAGCTCACTGCAAGTACAGAAGATTCCGAAGAATAAATTATACAAAAAATGACACAGTTTTAAAACTGCGTCATTTTTATTTTACTTATCTTAAATCAATTATGTAAAGTCATAAACCTGATTAATATCATCAACAGCATTATCTCCATCATAATATTTATCTGGAATATAGCCTGTTGATGGAGTTGCTTTAGCATTTTTAATATCATTTATTTCAGATTCGCTAAGCTCTACCTTTGTATTGCCAATCTTTGAGATTGAGAAATCAATCTTAGCACCAAAACTATTAAAAGCAAAACCACTTAAATAACCGGCGTTATCAACTGTAATATCAAATTTTAGATTTATACTATTCAAATAGCTTTCTGCCTCTGGAAGTTCATTTTTAAGCTCATTATACTTGCTCTTATCCTTGAAAAGTGGCTCTATCTCATTAACAATAATTGAAATAGTTTTGTATGTGTTTATATCAAAGCTGTATTTTGTACCATTATCAACAGCACTTTCTTTTATACCAAGAGCCTCTTTTCCATTACCATTCTCAAATGTATTCTTGAGCGAGTTGGAAACTGCGTCTATTTTTGTTGTATCTATGTAATCTTTAAGATCAGCATCTTCAAGCAAGGAGTTCCAATCAAGCTCTTGCTCTGCATTTGTTTTATTAATGCTGTCAAAGAAATTATTAAGTGTTTCTTCATCAATCTCTGTATATGTTGTATTGCCGTTTGCTGTAGTTGCTGATTTGCGTACACCATCTTTGCAGTAAATAACACTTTTAAATGTATCACTTGAGCTTAAACTATCATACGAGCTCGAACCATTTATAACAAGAACAATTTCTTTCTTGCTTGCGTCAAGCTCATAGCTTATATCGCACTTTGTTTTTTCTCCGTTTGCCTCTACACTCGCAGAAATCGTTGCACTGTTAGCCTTTGCAAGCTGTTTTGCACTGTCGGCTATCTTTGTGATAGGACCGCCCGATGGCTTCAACATATTTAATACCATTACACCCGCAACTGCGACGGCTGCAACACCAACAACAGATACACCCGCAATAATAAACGGCTTTTTAGAGCGTTTTTTAGGTGCAACAAGATTTTCACTTGCTGTCATACTGGGTGCATAAGGATTGATAGGTTGTGAAAAATCGTTATCAGCAGAATTTTTCTCAACAGAATTAACTACGCCTTGTGTTGATTGATTATTAATATATGGGTTAGTCTGCTGAGCTGGTTGCTGTTGTTGTGCGTATGGGTTAGCTTGCTGAGCTGGTTGCTGTGGCTGTGCGTATGGGTTAGCTTGCTGAGCTGGTTGCTGTGGTCTTGCGTATGGGTTAGCTTGCTGAGTTGGTTGTTGTGGTCTTGCGTATGGGTTAGCTTGCTGAACTGGTTGCTGTGGTCTTGCGTATGGGTTAGCTTGCTGAACTGGTTGCTGTGGTCTTGCGTATGGGTTAGCTTGCTGAGTTGGTTGCTGTTGTTGTGCATATGGATTAGCTTGCTGAGCTGGTTGCTGTTGTTGTGCAAGCGTAATATTAGTTCCACATTGACTGCAAAAGTTTTTGCCTGCGATTAATGGTGAACCACATTTCGGACAAAATTGTAGCTTATTATTGTTTTCCATAAAATTTCCTCCTTAAAATAGATGCATCTTTCATAATAAATCTAATTTTATCATATCATAAAAGCACCAAAATTTCAATGATTTATACAAAATATTTTATTAAAAACTATCAGCAGATATTTAAATTCTTACTTAAAATTTTTCTTATAATAATATACTCAATACTGATAACAACAAGAAGAAAAAACCAATCTACTATTGATACAACAGAATTTATAATTGGAGCTACATCAGTATTCCAGCTTGTAACTATATCTGAAAAAGATATATCCTCGCTATAAGCATTATATACTCCTGATGGAAAAATCTTTTCTACAATATTCATAATTAAAATAGCAAAAGCATTAACAACTATAAGCAAGCCTATATAGAATGTAGCCGAAAAAATAAGTCTGTGCTTATTAAATAATGAAGCAAGAGAAATTGCACAATATATAGACATAATCTCCTGAAAGGTTGATATTAATATATCTAAGAAAAGATAAAAAATTGCTTTTATTCCGTCTGCTGTTAATGATGATAAAATATTGCCAAAATATGAAAAATTGATAATATTGTCATCAACATTGCGGTTAAATATCATCAAAAAAATACCTAAAACTGCAAAGACGGACATAAGAAAGCCCCATATCAAGGCACAAAGAAACTCACTTATAATTATATAATCCACTTTAACGGGAAGCGTAAAAAGCAAATATCCCTCATCGCTTGAAGCATTTCGATAAAATCTCCATATTATTACAATGGCAGTAGCAACAAACATTGCTATAGCAGAGATTATAAAGACAAAAAGCCCCATACCATTGATAAAACTCCAAAGAGAGCCTTCATCAACCTGAAGGTCTATAGATACTCTTGAAATGATTGTAATTGCTATAAAAGCAATATATATCGGAACTAAAACCTTTGAAGTAGCTTTTAGCTCATACTTAAAAAGCCTTCCTAACATCTATATTATTCCCCCTAAGCATATATATGTTTCTCTGAAAATTTCATCAACAGATTTTCCACGCTCCTCTCTTAAATCTTCAACTGCAGAATTTAGTTCTATTTTACCTTCATTCAAGAAAATAACATCATCGAGAATTTTTTCAACATCAGCTATATGGTGAGTTGTAATGATTACACTACTATCTTCGCTATAATTGGATATGATTGTTCTAAGTATGTAATCTCTTGCGGCTGGGTCAACTCCAGCAATAGGTTCATCAAGAAGATAGAGCCTTGCAGCTCGGCTCATAACAAGAACAAGATTCAGCTTTTCCTTAGTGCCTTTGGACATAGTTTTAATTCTATCATTAACCCCTATATTAAGAAGCTTAAGCATTTCCATAGCCTTTTTCATACTAAAATCTCTATAAAAATCAGCAAAAAAAGCTAAAATATCGTGAACCTTCATCCAGTTCGCAAAATATGGCCTATCTGGTAAAAACGAAACAATCGCTTTCGTTTCTATGCCAATTTCTTTATTATCAATAAGTATATCTCCACTTGTTGCTGTAAGCAAACCTGCAAGAAGCTTTATAAGTGTAGTTTTTCCACTTCCGTTAGGCCCTAAAAGACCAACTATCTTTCCTGAATCGACATTCAGGCTTATGTTATCTATTACATTTTTTGTATGATATTTTTTTATCAGGTTTTTAATTTCAAGAATCGGCATTATTCATCCTCCATAGCCTTTTTAAGAAGTTCAACAGCTTCATTAAATGAATATCCAAGATTATTTACATTTTCAAGATAAAGCCTTGCATTACTTCTTGCAATATCCTCTCGAATCTCCTGAATAAGCTTAATATTATCTGTGACAAATCTGCCACTTGTTCCCTTAGCATAGAGCAAGCCTTTTTTCTCAAGCTCAACAAGGGCTTTCTGCATAGTATTCGGATTTACTCCAACCTGAGCGGCAAGTTCACGAACAGACGGGATATTTCCCCCAGGCTTATATACACCAGAAACAACATCAAACTGAATTTTTTCCATAAGCTGTAAATATACTGGTCTGTCAGATTTTATCTCCCAATCCATTCAGGTCACCTCAAAGCAATATCATACCATTTTAATACAATCATAACACATAAGCCTATTTTTATCAAGTATAAATCCCTTTACATAGCACTATCGGCACAACAACATTGTTTATATATTTAAAAATTCATTAGCTAATTATTCTGGCAAACATTTGGTATAAACAAGATAAGATTATTAACTCAATTAAAGAAATTACCAATGACCTACCGTAGCGGCGAACTGCGTTCGCCTAAAGAAAAAACAAATGTTGGGCTTCGCCCAAAAGTGTTTCGCTCTCTGCGGAGAGCGACCAAAGGCCCTGCCTTTGGAAACTGCGAGCCTTTGAAAAGGCTCGAGCGAAACTTTTAACTGTCTTAAAAAAGTGCGTTAGCTAAACGGCAGAGCCGAACGGCGTAGCCCGTTCGGCTACGGTAGCTACTTCATCCGCGGCAACCAACTTCCCCTACTCACTACGAGCGAGGCAAGGCCGAGCGATTCCGCGTCTTCGCCGTGGGTCGGCACCCACACTTGAATAAATTTTTGAAATGAGGTATTATATAAGGGTAGAAAATATGATGAAATTAGAGGGAATGAATTAAATGTCTTTGAATAATAATGAAATTATTGAGCTTAGAAAAAGAATTATTGAAAACGAATTTAATCGTATGAATGATATGCAAAAAAAAGCTGTACTTAGTGTTAATGGTCAACTGTTAATTCTTGCTGGTGCAGGAAGTGGAAAAACTACCGTTATCGTAAATCGTATCGCTAATATCCTACGCTTCGGTGAGGCTTATGAAAGCGATAAACTCTATGGAAATTATTCTGATGAGGAATGTTCAGAAATCATCTCCGCCGCAAGAGGTGAAACAAGCTTATCTGATGAACTCGCTGAAAAACTCTCCGTTGGCAAAGTAAATCCTTGGAGAATACTCGCTATCACCTTCACAAATAAAGCCGCTAATGAACTCAAAGAGCGTATCTGTAACAAAGTTGGTGAAAATGGCTCTAAAATCTGGGCATCAACCTTCCATTCCTGCTGCTCAAGAATACTCCGCAGTAAAGGAGAACTTCTTGGCTATACTCCACATTTTACAGTTTATGATACAGAAGATACCAAAAAGCTTATTAAAGACTGTATGAAAGCATTGGAAATTGATGACAAGACCTTGCCTGTCAGAAGTGTCCAATTTTATATTTCTCGTGCAAAGGATTCCATCGAAACTCCTGCCGACTTTAAAAACAAGGCTGGCGAAGACAGCAAGCTTGTTTCCGTTGCCGCTATCTACGAAATGTATCAGAAACGCCTTAAAGCTGCTAATGCAATGGATTTTGATGATATTATCCTTAATACTGTCCAACTCTTTAAGCAATATCCTGAAGTTCTTGAAAAATATCAAGAACAATTCAAGTATATTATGGTTGACGAATATCAAGATACAAACAAGCTTCAATATGAGCTTATAAGACTTCTTACTGGTGAAAACGGCAATCTTTGTGTTGTTGGTGATGATGACCAGAGTATATATAAATTCAGAGGGGCTACTATCGAAAACATTCTCAACTTTGAGGATAATTACCCAAATGCAAAGGTTATCAGACTTGAACAGAACTACCGTTCTACAAAGATTATTCTTTCTGCGGCAAATGGAGTTATCGAAAATAATGAACAGCGTAAGGGCAAGACCCTTTGGACAGAAAATGACCACGGCGAACCTATTCATATATTTACTGCCTTTGACGAACAGGGCGAGGCATCATATATCGCAAGAACTATTACAGATAAGGTTTCTAAGGGTGCAAAATTCTCAGATTTTGCTATTCTCTATCGAATGAACTCTCAATCTCAGAATATAGAAAGAGCTTTCACAAGAATGGCTGTTCCTTATAGAGTTATAGGCGGACACCGTTTCTTTGACCGTATGGAAATTCGTGATATGATAGCCTATCTCGCTGTCATCTGCAACCATGATGACAATGTTCGTTTAAAGCGTATTGTCAATGTCCCTAAAAGAGCTATCGGTGAAGGCAGTATTGCTCGTGTTGAAAATATTGCTGGCAATCTCGGCGAAAGTATCTTCCATATAATGAATACAAGTGATGAATTTTCGATACTTTCGAGAGTTTCACCAAGCTTGCTTGAATTCTGCAAGCTTATAGATGACCTTACAAGAATGCTTGATGAGGGCAAAGCCATAGCTGATGTGTATGATTGTCTGCTTAATAGCATAGGATATAGAAGATACCTTTTAAAAACAAGCGACCACGCAGAATCCGCTATCGAAAATATCGAAGAACTTAAATCAAGCATTATGCAATATGAGGAAGAAAACGGTGAAGACGCAAGTCTTGAGGGCTTCCTTGAGGAAATTGCATTGCTTACTGATATAGATAACTATAATTCCGAGTCTGATAGTGTAGTTATGATGACACTTCATTCTGCAAAGGGACTTGAGTTTCCATATGTATTTATTCCTGGTATGGAAGACGGAATATTCCCAGGCTATCATGCAACACTTTCTGAGGAGGATTTACAGGAGGAACGCCGTTTGGCTTATGTTGGCATTACTCGTGCAAAAAAAGAAATCTACCTTGTAAACGCTGAATCAAGAACCGTATTCGGCAAGACCTCAAGAAACCGCCCATCACGCTTTATCTCTGAAATTCCTACAGAATTCGTAAAATCTGAGCGTGTTGAGCATACAAGAACCTCTATATCTGCCGCAAAGAAAAATCGTCCTAAGCCTACATATGATGTAGAACGCACCATAACACCGACAACTGCTAAATCAAGCAGTGCAACATTCAAAGTCGGTGACAAAATCAATCACAAGATTTTTGGCCCTGGACTTATCGTTTCCGCAACAAAGACAGCCAGTGATATGCTTTTAGAAGTTTCTTTCGAGAAAGTCGGTACAAAAAAGCTGATGGCAAACTTTCTTTCAAACAGCTTGAAGAAATAATAAAGGGGCGAACTATATTCACCCCTACATACGCCTGAACAATAATTCATTGGTGATTTTTTCGACCGCATTAACAATCCTTCCCGACCCACTACGAACAATTCTGCTTTTTGCTGTGGGTTGGTTTCAATGGAGAGGAGAAGCCCGATGCCAGCCGTTGTTTCACATTATATCATGTCCGAAAGGCTGATTGATGATATACACGAATTTTACCCATCACTAAAGCTCAACCGAACCGCCTTTATCTGGGGTGGAAATGGCCCTGATTTTTTCTTCTGCCACAGAATTATGCCTTGGCAAAGGGGTAAAAGCTATAACAAAATCGGCACGCTTATGCACAAAATGCCTGCTGAAAATATTCTTGGTTATCTTGTTGCATATGCGAAAAACCACGAAAGCGATACCGCTCTCAGCTATGCCCTCGGATTTATTTCACACTATGCTTTTGATAGTACCGCTCACCCATATATACTATGTCGTGCCTCAGAGCTTGCAAAATCTGAAATAGGTCTGCACGAATCAACTTGTCACAATGATATAGAGGCAAACCTTGATGTTCTTCTATACGAACATTTTTATAACAAGCCATTAACAACTATCAATCTGAAAACACTCTCCCCATTAGATTCTAATGTTATGACGGTTATTGCCGATATGATGCACAGTCTGATGGTAATGTATTCCTTGCCAACTATGACAAAGCGTGAAATAATAACCGCCCAGCACGATTGGCACAATGGTCTTGCATTAATTAACGACAAAACACATTTTAAACGCAAGGTTCTTTCTATCGGAGAAAAGGCTGTAAAGCTTCCGCCTGTACTTTCATCTCTTCTAAGACCAGCAAACAATAAAATTGAGTATGATTATGCAAATTTATCTCATAAGGAATGGCGTTCACCATTCAACCCTGATGAAATACGGACAGATAGCTTTTATGAATTATTTGACAAAGCACACCTACGCTCAATAGAGTTAATCTCTACCGCTATGCGTGGAGATTCTCTAAAAGAACTTGTACATGGAATACCTTTCGGATAAGAAAATTAATTGATAATTTTTTGAATGAAATTTCCTAATAAGGGCGGACAAGGTCCGTCCTTATTAACTAATATCGCTAAAAAGCCTTTCAAAGGCTCAAGCAAAGCCTTTAGCTATTTCCAGGAGAGGCACTTTTTTCAAGACACTCTGCTAAGGCATTGCCGAGCAGACTGCCTGCAAGCTTGACTTCATTCAGGCTATTGCCATCTGTGCCGACCTCTATAAGCAATGAACCTGTATTCGCATTCATATTATATACGAAATCTCCGAAATTCAGCGGTCTGGTCATACCCGGATATAGTGTTTCTGCTGTCTGCTGTAGCCTTAGTGCAAGACGAAGATTATATCGCCATTCTGGGAAATCTCTCACTCCGTCAACATCACAGCCCGCCATAATCATTATCTGTGCGGCCTTCTGACCATCTGCTGTTTTAAAGGTTGGCTTTTTCATTGCACCGTCCTCATCTGTACTGAAAGCATCTCTATGAATATCTAAAACCACCTTTATAGATGGATATTTCTCAAGATAGCTCTGAATAGTTTCCATACTGTTATCATATGCTCCGTTATAGCTTTCATCGTGCTTTGTGGTATCGTGTATAGTCTTTATGCCACGCTTATTGAGAGATTTCGTTATCGCCGCACCAACAGCACATACATTTTCGTTATTATCATCTGTTCGTGGATAGTAGCTTTCATAATAATATCCTGTATCGTATTTAAGATAGCTTTCGCCTGTGTGCGTATGTACTATCAAAACTTGTGGTTGGTCGCTTTTTTCAATAGTAAAGCCAAGCTCTCCGCTCAATTCCTCTCCTATATCTATATCAGCTGAGGCATTATTTTTGACATAAAAATTATCATACTTCTCCCCTGCACCTGTTATATTTGTTTCATAGACAGTATATTTATTCTCGCCTTCGTGGGCTTTGTCATATTCAGCAAGCTCTTCCTCAGTAGGCTCTGAAAGCTCCGCATTCACTGGAACAGCCTCTGCTTTTTTCTTAGGCTTTTCTGAGGCTTCTTGCTTTTTATCTTTTGATGTTTCGCTTGTTTCTTGGCTTTCAGCCTTGCTCGCTTCTTTGTTATCGCTCATTGAGGTATTGCCTGTTGGCAAAGAAAGCTTTGCCGCAAAAACCATAGCCTCGTTATAATCAGGAGGAGAACTCATTACTCTGAATATTACACAAGCTACTGCAAGAATCGACAACAAAGACGCTGATATATGCGGAATGAATTTTTTTATACTTTTAATTTGTTGTTTCTTCATATTGCTCCTCCTCAAAGATATATCCACTGCTTATATCATAGCTGAAGTATTCTGCGAAAAACGAAAATTTATGTATGATATGAAATTTATTTTAAATGTATGAAATTTTTGGGAATATCTTCCGCAAAAGAACGGTTTTTATTGTCTTTTATCTTATGATGTGATATTATTTAGTAAAAGCTAAGGGGAGATTATTATGAAAAACTCAAAGAAAAAAGACACCGGCGGTGCTATGAAATTATCTGTCTGGTGTTTTGTTATATTTCTGCTGATTACCGCTTTACAGTTTGTTGCTAAGACTATGTTGCCTATGGTCGGCGATATTTATTTCTATGCACTCAGCATTTCTTTCGTTCTGCAAATGCTTTCAGGAATTATAAGCGTAATCGCCTTTATAATAAGCTGTATAAAGCGAAAGGTACTATCCCTTGGATTTGCAGTCATTACAATAGTTATGCTTGGCTGTGTTATCGGTGAGGGCTACTTAGGTATGCCTTATATAAACGATTTCAAGAGCAAAGCTGTAAGTGTTATAACGAGCGATTATTCAGTAATCGGCAAGGAAAACAACAAGAGCATATATTTTGCCGATAACAAAAATAATGAAGAGGCTCTCAGACTTGATAAAGATACACTCAGCTATCTTGAAAACAATAACGCAGTAGATGTAAATAACTCCTATGTCAACAATACTTCATATCTACACCATATTAGTTATATTGATATAGAGTACTATCCAAACACAGGAATACTCAAGAAAATCACAGTTATTGAGCAATAAGGCAAGCCTTGCCTTGCCTTGACTTATATGCCAAAATGTCGTAAAATTAGTGCGTGGTGGTGCGTGCCGCCACTGTCAAGACGCGTTCGAAGAAACTACTGAGCGGGCGAACACAGTTCGCCCCTACAATTAGCTAACGCACTTTTCTAAGACACTTAAAAGTTTCGCTTAAGCCTTTGGTAGTTCATTGGGAATTACTTTATCCGCGGCAATAAGCTTATCCTGCAAATGTCGAGTGAGGCTTGCCGAACGATTACGCGTCTTGGGGGCGGCGGCTCGCCGCTTAAGGGCAACGCCCTTAACATCTCTTGCCCCCAAAGGGCGGACAAAGTCCGCCCTTATTGACTAATGTTGCTACCAAAAGAGAATGAATCGGCGGATAAAATCCGCCGATTTTAAGAAAAAATAATGTTGGGCAAAGCCCAAAGGTGTTTCGCTCTCTGCGGAGAGCGACAAGGGCATTGCCCTTGACCTACAAGCTTTTGAAAAAGCTTGAGCAAAACTTTTAAGTATCTTGGGTAAGTATATAAGCTAAGCGGTAGTTCATTGGGAATTTCATCGACCGCGGCAACATAAGGCAATTAAGAGTGTCGAGCGAGACTTGTCGAGCGATTACGCGTCTTGACAGTGGCGGCACGCCACCTTGACCTAAACTTTGAATGTCTAAGAAAAGTATGTCAGCTAAGTGGCAAATTAAATGCAAAATCAAGGAGAGGATTTATAATGATAAGTTTAGCAAAAGAAGCATCACTTCTGATGTCGTCACTTTCAATATATAGAGGAATATTAAACCGCACTGTGCCTAAAGCTTTCTTTAAGCTTCTTTGCTCACTCGATAAAGAGCCTATCGAATTTGCTGGTGCTTGGGGAGAATTCTTTCAGGTTCTCAGTGACAGAGGCTTCGCAAGCAATTTCGCTGGCTGTATAACAGAAACTGCTCTCTTTGACGAGAACCGCTTCTCTATGCTTGCCGCAGATAACCGCATAAATGAGCTTTCCGCAGAGGCTTTATCCGCAACTAAGCGTGATATTGCTGCTATTATCAAAATAAGCCGAATAACTCCTGAACAAATTCTCCTTGGCTATGAACACAGAGATGAGCTTGGCTCTTTTGAACATTCCCTGCCAAGATGGGGCGCTGGCAAGCCTTGCGAGGAATTCGCCACACTCAGAGAATGTGTAGACAGGCTCGTAAATTATTATGCTAAAAATGGCTGTGGTATGTTCGCAAGATATAGAGCCTTTATATGGAGAAACGGCAACATTGAACCTGTCGTACACCCTGATAAAATCTCTATCTCCTCACTCAAGGGCTACGAGATACAGCGTGGACTTGTTGTTGATAATACTAAGGCTTTCCTCAACGGAATACACTGCAATAACTGCCTGCTCTATGGCGATAGAGGAACAGGTAAATCTTCAACCGTAAAGGCTATCCTCAATGAATTCTATAAGGACGGCCTTAGAATGGTAGAAATGCCTAAGGACAGGCTTGGCGACTTCCCTATACTCGTAGATAAAATCGCGGCTCTGCCGCTTAAATTCATCATCTTTATAGATGACCTTTCATTCTCTACTGACGATAAAACTTATGCACAGCTCAAGGCTGTTCTTGAGGGTGGTCTTGCGGCTCGTCCTGACAATACTCTCATCTACGCAACATCTAACCGCCGTCACCTCATCAAGGAAACATATTCCGACAGAGGCAGTGATGACCTGCACAGAAATGATACTATGCAAGAAACTCTCTCACTTTCAGATAGATTTGGTCTTGCAGTTAATTTCAGCGTTCCTGATAAGGAAAACTATCTTGAGATTGTCCGTTCTCTCGCAAATGAAAAGGGACTTGAGATAGACATCGAAACTCTTGAAAATGAGGCTGAACAGTGGGCTTTAGAGCGTGGCGGTCGTTCTCCGAGATGTGCAAAGCAATTTGTCGCTATAGCAGAGGCAAGACAGCTTAAAAACAACTAACCTTTTTCGGAAAGGAAATGTGAAATGTTTAAGAAAATTGTTGCATTGGCACTTGCGGCAGGTATGGTACTTTCAGCGACGGCTTGTAACTCAAGCCGTTCTGAAGAATATCCTGTGAAATTAGCCAATATCACAATAAGCAAAGCTCCAGACAGAGTTATCGTACTTTCTGATTCTATCGCAGATATTCTCGTTTCCTGCGGATTTATCAAGAAGATAGAGGGCAGGTCTGACGAGTGTACTCAGGAGGAAATCTCTGGTGTTAAGACTGTTGGCTCTAAATTAAAGCCTGACCTCGAAAAGATTTCCGCTCTTAGCCCTGATGTTATCTTTGCCGACAGCGATATGCCAAAAGAACAGCTCACCAAGCTAAATGAATCGGGCTTTACAGTAATCACCTTCGTTCCTGCTACAAGTATGAGCGGTATCAGCGACCTTTTCGGCAATGTTGGTGCTGTTATGGCTGGCGAAACAACAGGCAGAGAAATCGGCGAGGAAAGAGCCGAAACTCTCTCTGTAACTATGGACGACCTGCAAAGGCTTATTCCAGAGAGCAAGGTTCTTGTAACTGCCTGCTATCTATATGATGAGAAAGGTACTTCTCTCAAGGACGATACACCCTCGGGCAAGCTCTTTGAATATCTCAACGCTGTTAATGTCTGCAAGGCTGGTGTTGCTGATGACGAGGCTTTCAATGCACTAAAGCTTGCCAATCCGCAATATATCTTCTGCGATATAGGCGTTAAAGATAAGATTATGAAAAGTGAGCTTTTCAAGGATTTTTCCGCTGTTAAAAACAAACAGGTCTATGAGCTTTCATCAGAGCTTTTCTCTCGTCAGGGAAATTCTCTTGTAGAGGCTCTTACTGATATGATTGAAATTATGTATCCTTCGGTTTCCATCAATCCAGAGGACCCTACAAAGAGAACTGAATCGAGTAAAGCTGAAACAAGCAAAGCTGAAACAAGCAAAGCCGAAACAAGCAAAGCCGAAACAAGCAAAGCTGAAACAAGCAAAGCTGAAACAAGCAAAGCTGAAACAAGCAAAGCCGAAACAAGCAAAGCCGAAACAAGCAAAGCTGCTACCACAAAGGTTAAAGCTGATACCTCCCTGAAAATAACCAAAGATATGTTCTTTGAATTTGGCGACATTAAGGACGATATTAAAAAGGTTCAGAACCGTCTTGAGGCTCTTGGATACTTCAATGAGGAAAAGTCTGGCTACTATGGAGAAGTCACTCAAAAGGCTGTAAAGGCTTTCCAAAAGGCTAATAAGCTGACTCAATCTGGTAATTGCGATTACAAAACCTTAACACTTATGTTCTCTGCTAAGGCTAAAGCTGCTGGATAATTCCTACTCTATTTTTATAAAATATCTCAAAAAATTCTTGACAAACCACGCCGAATATGATAATATTATATTCGGCTCACATAGGGGTATAGCTCAGTTGGTAGAGCAGCGGTCTCCAAAACCGCGTGCCGAGGG
>OGXX01002834.1_pt1 | contig 15158 bp, 14 predicted proteins | sample 1576301 | NCBI WGS metagenome assembly OGXX01 (sample SAMEA3541469, study PRJEB24748) | human gut metagenome | biome: human gut; feature: human-associated habitat; material: faeces | place: China | collected 2012
TTGCTGGCGACAAGCCAATACCTGTTCGTGACAGGCATTGATTGAACCGTTGTCCCTAACTAATAATGTGCCGACGATGCAGGTGGGACCGTGGTCCCAGGGAGATAACCTGACCGGCGATACAGGTGGGACCGTGGTCCCAGGCAGATAAGCTGACAGACGATACAGGTGGGACCGTGGTCCCAGGCAGATAAGCTGACCGACGACGCAGGTGGGACCGTGGTCCCAGGGAGATAACCTGAGCGGCGATACAGATGGGACCGTGGTCCCAGGGAGATAACCTGAGCGGCGATACAGATGGGACCGTGGTCCCAGAGAGAATATTCAGGCCAGTTATGTTTTCTGGCCTGTGAGAAAGGAAATGAAGTAAAGGGAGATCACCGTAGACTAAAGCGTGTCCGCATCAGACTCCTGGTTTCTCAAGCTCCTTAAGAATGGCTTCTATTTTCTCTATACACTCCGCAGGAATGCGGGACCTATCCAGGTTAAGCACCATTTTATCGCCCTTATACAATGCTGTTGCCCCTGGAGCAAACTGATGACGTGAGCTCAGATTAACTCTTGATGCGGGAGATTGTTTCAGTACGGATGTTAAAAGACTAATGACCTCTTCAGCTTCAAAGATTAGTCCCGCTTTCTTCTGATCGTGGAGAGTCTCAGCCTGCTGCTTCAGTAATTCTTCTTTATCTGCAAAAGCCTTCTGAAGGGCTTCACCTGACCGGGCAGACAGTTCTCCAGGATGTGCAAACAGGGCAACAACGGATTTAGGCAGTTTGGCCGTATTGATACAGCGGGTAATGATCTTACGAGAGATGTTTTCCGCATCGGCAAGCGCAGAAATATTTCCTGCAAACTCATTCTGCAGCCGGCTTGTATAACGCAGGCCACGTTCATAAGCACTCGTCGGCCGATAATCGTTACCCAGTCGGGACAATGCAGCCATCTGCTCATCGTCCAGTTCACCAACCAGAACGCGATAATCACTTTCCGTCAGGATTGCGGCTTTACGGCGACGGCTGCCGTCGGCAATTTCTATGACATCAGAAACCCGGCGGCCGAAAGCTGGAGTCTGCTGACCGGTCAGTAAAAATGAAGGAATGAGATCATCCAGAGCATCTTCGGTAAGTAGTTCCTGATCGCGCTCATTGCCTGACCATACGCGTGAAGCGCTCTCAACAGAGTCTCCCCGGAGCACCTCAAGGGTAAATTTTACTTCCCGTCCACATACCGGAAGAGAGATTGCATTACCGCGGGCCATAGCACCCACGCGCGCAATTAATGAATCCACCATCGGCGCGGCCGGCGCCGGTGATGAAGTATCTTCAGTCGATTGAGTATGTGTGGTATGTCTTGGAATGACAGGAGCACGCTTCATTATCTAATCTCCCAGCGTGGTTTAATCAGACGATCAAAAATCTCATTGCAAACAGGCTCCCAGATAGAGAGGGCATTACGCCAGGCACCGGTTGAAGAACGTTGATCAATAGCCTGTTCAAAAACGGTTCTCATACGGATCTGACCTTTACCGACTTCATCCGTTTCGCGCACAACATTTTTAAGGACCATGCTTCCCCAGGCATCCCGAATTTGTTCTTCCATCCACGGGGACTGTGAGCCATTATTATTACTGTATTTGGTAAGCAGAATACGGACATCTGGCTCGAAGCCTTTAAGATCCACGTTCTTAAGCAGGTCACGAAGCATATCGAAAAACTGCAGTGCGGAGGTGTAGTCGAACAGCTCTGCCGGAGTAGGGACAATCAGAACATCAGCAGCGCATACAACATTTATCGTACCGATACCAAGGTTGGGTGCACTGTCGATAACTATCACGTCATAATCATGAGCGACAGTTTCAATGGCCAGACGGAGCATCAGGTGCGGGTCAGCAGGTAATTTGCCTTCGTCAAATTTCCCCATCAGCTCGGTTTCAATGCGGTGCAGTGCCAGACAGGACGGGATGATATCAAGGCCAGGCCAGCAGGTGGGCTTTATAGCGTAGCTGGCGTCATCCTTTTCCCCAAGATAAAAGGGCAGGAGAGTGTCCTCAGCATGAATATGAAGATCGGGCACCCATCCGTGATACATAGAAGCAGTTCCCTGTGGGTCATTGCCTTCAACAAGCAGAACACGGAGTCCTTTCAGAGCAAGATCCTGAGCCAGGTGAACGGATACTGAGGTTTTGTAAACACCACCTTTGTGAGCTGCAACGCCAATCACCGGCGGAAACGCATCTTCAGCACGGCGCAGTCGTGTACCAAATACATCCCGCATGTGATTGATTTGTTCGATGGTATAACCAACGCGTTGCTCAACTCTCCCACGGGTTTCCATATCAGGGTGCGGCAGCCGGCCAGCTTTCTCGGCATCCCTGATAGCCTGAGATGACACGCCAACTAAATCTGCCGCTTCACCAATCCTCCAGCGCCGGGTTATTTTCCGGGCTTCCGGACTGTCATCATTAAACTGTGCAATGGCGATTGCTTTCGTCATTTCATGACCAGCACTTATGCACTGGTTGAGTGTATCCATGAGTCCCATACTGAACATCCTTTAATCATCACTTTGCATTATTTTATTAAATCTTGGAATTTATTGCAAAGCAACAATAAAATCGCAAAGTGCACGAAAAAGTGCAAAGTGAACCACATTGGGTAATGAAAGAACGCAGGGGATTACAAAAGAGTACATACCGCAGTCAATATTAATCACTGCCGCTCGCCGCAGTAAGCGATCTCCCACAGTGAGAAAGCGGCGAGGAAGCGGAAAATCACAGAATTCACAGATTGCACGTACGTCGGGTTGCTAAAGATGGCTCGGGATCAGCCAGTTATAATGAAATTGACTGCGGTATGTAATATATTGACTATGGTATGATGCTTACCGCATCTGTGTCGAGGAAGAGGAAAGACGACTCAGCATACCGCAGTCAATGTTTCATTGTTGTACCTGTAGATCTCAATCTTCCAGAGCGTATTCAGGAAAATCAGGCCAGGGTTCTGGATATCTGGTATGGCGCTTCCGGCCTTGTATCTGGGTTATTCATGGTCTCGATCCAATAATTGATCCCAAGGAGATCATAGTGAGATCCAAAAGAGATCCCCGGATCGCTCCAGCATGCGCTGTAACTGGCTTTAACGTCTGTCTGGATCGACTGTGGAATGTAAAATGTTGACTGTTATATGCATAATCTAATACTGTGATATGCAACGGTATTTACTGAGGTATGTATATCCGTTGACTGCGATACGTATTACTACATCCTTTTGTGGATAACCGTTGAGGATCAAGATGACGAGCGAAAATAACAGCTTACTTCTGAACCTTCAGGAGGTTGATAAGACAACCGGTGAAGTTGTTAAGCTGGATGTCAACAGCACCAGTACCGTGCAGCCAGTAGCGCTCATGAGACTCGGTCTCTTCGTCCCAACTCTGAAATCAACAGGGAAGAGCAAGGCGAACCGGAAAAACGTTACAGACGCGACTGAGGAGCTTGTACAGCTGTCCATTGCCAAAAGCGAAGGATACACTGACGTTAAGATCACCGGTTCGCGTCTTGATATGGACACGGATTTTAAAGTCTGGCTGGGGATAATTCGCTCCATGTCGGAGTATGGGGTAAAAAGTGACACCCTGGAACTGTCGTTCGTCGAATTCGTTAAGATGTGCGGATTTGACTCCCGTCGTTCAAACAAAAAAATGCGCGATCGCATCAGTAATTCCCTGTTTAAACTCGCCTCGGTTACGTTGAAGTTCCAGAGCGAGACCAAAGGATGGACCACCCATCTGGTGCAGTCAGCCTATTATGACATCAACGAGGATATCGTTGAGATCAAGGCTGAACCTAAGCTGTTTGAGCTTTACCACATGGACAGAAGGGTACTGCTGCGGCTGAAAGCCATTGACGCCCTGCAGCGCAAGGAATCAGCCCAGGCGCTTTATACCTACATCGAAAGTCTTCCCCAGAATCCTGCACCTATTTCCATGAAACGGATGCGTGACCGGCTGAATCTCACCTCAAATGTCTATACGCAGAACCACACGGTGCGTAAGGCGATGGAGCAGCTGCGGGATATTGGTTATCTGGATTACACCGAGTTTAAACGTGGCCGAGCCACCTATTTCAGCGTGCATTATCGCAACCCCAAACTCATCAGTGGTCCTGTGAAGGTTCCGCGCAAAGAGGAAGAAGAGAAGGCGCCAGAGCAAAATTATGACGAAGTCATTAAGGCGCTGAAGGCTGCTGGCATCGATCCCCTTAAACTGGCCGAAGCTCTCTCAGCGATGAAGCCAGAAAATTGACTGCGATATGCATAACATGACTGCCGGATGCCGCTAAGAACATTCCATTGACTGTGATATGCATCACGCATACCGCAGTCAATATGTGTTCTTCATCATGTCTGCCATGATCGAACAATATTGACTGTCATATGTGATTTCAGGCCGTGATGCGCAGATATTGACTACGGTATGCGGGTTTAACGGCGGTATCCCCTGGTCTGTGCACTGTTCCACACGTGTTAACATGCCACAGTCAATTTTTCAGTAAAGCTCTAAACCCCTTACGAAAATCTCAATCGGATGCTGAGACGGTCATGTTACCTGACGGTATCCGTTCCCCTATGTATTGCAGGTTTAGCCAGGCAGGATGAGACTGCAGCTGTCTGTATAACCCGGCGCCAGCTTCACACTGCTAAATGCGATCAGGAGACCGATGGCAGAAAGGAGTGAGCCACAGGGGTAAATGACTTTCGCAATTAACGGGATGATTCACTGAGCTTTCAGGTAACAATACACTGTGGGATGTACGGCCTGTGTCCTGTCTTGTCTGCGGTATGTCGATGCCTGCAGGCTTGCAGGTCACGGGCAAGACCACGGCGGTTCAGTCATCCGGATGATGTCCTGGTGTGCTGGAGCAGGGAGGGGCACTGAATGCGCTCTGCTCCTGTATTCCGTATTAGCGGAATACAGGACGTCATGCCAGGTCCGTCAATCTCAGCCGGCCGGGGGCAGGGAGCGAAGGATCTCCGCGGCATCGCGACCATCACCGGTAAAGGGAACGGCCAGGGTGGCAGCCATGTCCAGCGCAAATACCCGGGTATAGACTTCCATCGAGCGCGGATCCTTATGCCCGGCCAGTGCCTGGATGACCTTCCTGGGCTGCCGGTGATAAAGCATGTGCATAATATAGCTGTGACGGAAAGTATGCGGCGTCACGGGGATCGAAAAATGCACGCCGTCAGCTTCAGCCCGCTTCACCGCCTGTTTCAGCCAGTTGCGCATTGTCTCATCCGTGACCGGCCATAACGGCTCACGCCGGCGGGGGCGGGTGGTGACCATCCAGCTTTCCATCTGACGCACAAAACTGGCATCCGTCAGCGGCACCAGTCGCACTTCATCTTTTGGTGGCCGCCCGCGCCGCGCGCGCACTTTCTCCGACAGCACCCTAACAAACGGGCGCAGACCATCCAGGTCGAACGATTCCGGGGTGAGCGTCCGGGCTTCACCGATACGGATCCCGGTATTCCACATGGTGGCGAACAACATGTGGTGACGCTGGTCAGGCATATACCAGAGGAGGGCGCTCACTTCCGGCGCCAGGAGGTAAGCCGGCGTGGCACCTGTTGAGGTGGCCATCCGCCGGAGTGCCACCGCGGTCGCAAAATCAACGCCCGGGGCGATCGGCAGCAGGGAGACGCGTTCTGGTGAATTCTGCAAGGGAATGATGCTGTTCATGAGTTATTTTTCACGTAGCGCACGCACTGTTTATGGATACAGGTATTTTGCACCTGACGGGCCGATCCTGCCATGACAATAAATCGCAGCGCGCGGATCCTTTTGTTGTCTTATCCCGCATTATTGCGGGTAAAACCAAATGCGTAAAGGATCCTTTTTCTGCTCAGATCCTCCATGAAGCCAGTAATGACGCGGGTTGATGGCTGTTTTACGGTTTTTGGGAGAATTGGGGTAATGCCAGGACAAACAGGATCTAAACCAAAAAGGGAAGTGAGCAGAGAAGGAGAGGATGGGCTACGTGAATTCTGACCGGTGATGTAGCCCCCTGAAACACCGGACAGTAGCTGTATCTCCAGATAAGAGATAGGCTTGAATATATGTCTAACACTAACGCCAATTTTGAGATGACCGGGATCCTGTTAGGGCAAGAAGCCCGTAAACGTAAAACTCCTCAGGAGAAGATCGCCATTATCCAGCAGACGATGGAGCCGGGCATGGATGACGTAGCACTCCGAAAGCTCGCCCATATAGAAGAAGATGTTCTCGCCCATCTCGATGTGCTCGTCAAAGACGAGATCCGGCACGAACAGGCGAGCGCTCGTGCGCTTGGGCCCCTTGACGGTCAGCCCCTCTGCCGTCGGGTGGTCGCGCAGCTGCGCGGCCGCCGCCGTCAGGCCCGGGAACTTCAGCGCCTTCTGGGCAAGAAGACGATGGAAGTTGAGATCCTGAAAGAAGCCGTGGAGTACGGCCAGTCGCGAAAATGGATAGCGCACGCGCCCTTGTTGCCAAAGGACGGGGAATAGCCCTGGTCAGCCGCACCATGGGCGTGTCGCGTGCGCAGCTGTCACTGCGGATTAACCGTTCTGCCGACTGGCAGGACAAGCGCTGTAACCGGCGTAATGACGAAGCAGACGAAGAAATACTGTCGGCTATCCTCGACATCATCAGCGATATGCCGAGTTATGGTTATCGACGCGTGTGGGGCATCCTGCGCAAGCAACGTCGCACAGAGGGACAGCCACCTGTGAACGCCAAATGGCTTTACAGGATAATGAGCGAGCATAACCTGTTGTTGTTGCATGACAAACCAGAGCGACCGAAGCGTGAACATAAGGGCAAGATAGCGGTGGCAGAAAGCGATATGCGCTGGTGTTCAGATGGCTTCGAGTTCGGCTGCGACAACGGCGAAAAACTGCGGGTAACATTCGCGCTGGACTGCTGCGACCGTGAGGCCATAGACTGGGCAGCAAGCACGGGAGGCTATGACAGTTCGACCGTGCAGGATGTGATGCTGAGGTCGGTGGAAAAGCGCTTCGGCGACAGGTTGCCCGATACAGCGGTGCAGTGGCTGACGGACAACGGTTCAGCGTATACCGCGTATGAAACGTGGAGGTTCGCGAGAGAGCTGAATCTGGAGCCCTGCACAACAGCGGTGAGCAGCCCGCAGAGTAATGGCATGGCCGAACAGTTCGTGAAGACGATGAAGGAAGACTATATCGCGTTCATGCCAAAACCGGATGTGAGAACAGCACTGCGAAACCTTGCAGTAGCGTTCACGCATTACAATGAAAACCACCCGCACAGCGCGCTGGGATATCACTCCCCGAGGGAATACCGGCGGCAGCGGACATCGTTAACTTAAGATACAAAAGCTGTTCGGAGATGGAGGGTCAAGATCAGGGTGACCTGCGCCATGATGTTATCCGAGCCCTGTTTCCTAATCACTACACCGGTATTTGATTACCCAGGTCAACTTCAGGCTGTTACAGGGACGGCAACCGTGTCAGCACATCCTTGAGATAGGCATACGGATCGTGCCCATTATTACGGGCCGACTGGATCAAACTCATGATCGCAGCAGCGCGCTTGAGTATGCGAACCCACGCCGAGCATTTGAGAAGGCAACGGGATGAACGCTGGCTGGATAGCCGTGGTTTTCTGGGTAGGCAGCCGAATCCATTTGTGGTCGAGGTTGGCATTGAGGCTGTAGCCCAAGGCGATGTTTGCGATGGAGGCACCGGGTTCAGAACACTCCTGAATGACCTGAGCCTTGAAAGATTTGCTGTAGGTACGGCGCTGAGGGCGCATGGAAAATCCGCTTGATGGGCCATGGCCTTCGGCGGCGGTGTCGGGAAGGTGTGTTGGCCGGACGGATACTGTTGAACTACGTTGTCTGGGGCAACGGAAGTGTTTCGGCCCGACTCTGGAACGCGATCCGCAGCGACGACTGGGCAATTCCGCACGTTAGCCTGAGCAGCCTCGGGGAAATCGTCGTCTGGGCGCGCCCAGACGAGTTTCCGCCAAGGAACATGCAGACGAGCAAGGGGCTGCGGGCACTCGGCTACAACGTGAGGATCGGTGTTTGATCGAGGCGCCAGTGGTACACGCAGGCTGACGAGCCAGGCGCTGTCCATTGCCTGATCAGACCGCCCCGCTGCGCCTTGCCTGAGCAGTTGACCTGCATCAATGGGGCGGGAGAACGCTGTACATTGACTCTTGAAGGCTGTCATGGTAAGCGTAATATCTTACAAAGTATTACAAGGATTTCCTTGGCCGGAACCGCAAAGCGACGCGATTGGAGAGGGTGAGATGAAAGCGCACCTACAGGTGATTTTCACGCTCGATGAATTGGCTGCGTACTTGAAAGTCGGCAAGCGGACGCTTTATCGGCTCGCCGCGCACGGGGAAATTCCGGCTTTCAAGGTGGGCGGGACGTGGCGGTTTCCTCAAAGTGAAATCGATCAGTGGATCAATGATCAGACCCGAGCCGGAGCAAAGAAGGAGGTGATGCGCAAGCGTGAACAGCAGAAGTCATCCGAGCAGCCCGTGTCGCCTGGGCGCACTGCCCGTCACAGCAGGCAAAGGGCTTGAGTAACTCGTTTTCCAATTTTTCTGGAGGTATGACATGGACATCGATTTCAAGAAGTTGGCTCCCTGGAACTGGTTCAAGAACGAGCAGCAAGAGCAGCAGACCGTCTCTTCCCTGCCGGTGCAGCGCAATGACCTGCCAGCGGCGAGCGGGCCAGTCAGCCCGATCCTGCAACTGCATCGGGAAATCGACCGGCTGTTCGATGACGCATTCCGGGGCTTCGGTTTTCCGGCGTTGAACATGCCGCAGTGGCCATCCGATTGGTCGGGCATGCTGAAGCCGGCCCTGGACATCCAGGAAACCGACAAGCAGTACAAGATTGCCCTGGAAGTGCCCGGTGTCGAGGAGAAGGACATCCAGATCACTCTCGACAACGACGTGCTGATGGTGCGTGGCGAGAAGCGCCAGGAACAGGAGAAGAAGGAAGGTGGCTTCCACCGTGTGGAGCGCTCCTACGGCAGCTTTCAGCGTGCCTTGAACCTGCCTGACGACGCCAACCAGGATTCGATCAAAGCATCGTTCAAGAACGGGGTGCTCACGGTCACGATCGACAAGCGCGAGGTCAGCGCGCCGAAGCAGGGACGCTCGATCCCGATCAACGGCTGACGTCGCCGGCTCGTTCGTCACAAGAAAAACCCGGCACGAGACGAGGAGTCGCGGTTCGCGATGCCTCGTCGCCTCAACCTTGTCAACCTTCTCAGGAGCATCAGCATGGCCAGAAAACAATGCCAGGTCTGCGGCCAACCCGCCACCGTGCGGGTGGAAGCCAATCTCAACGGTCGTCACAGCACCATGCTGTTGTGCGACGACCATTACCGGCAATTAGTGCGCCAGCAAAAGCGCACCGTTTCACCGCTGGAAGCCTTGTTCGGCTCGCGCAGCGGCCTGTTCGAGGACTTCCTCGGCAGTGACTTCTTCCGCATCGGCGACGACGCGACGCCAGTTGCCGCCGATACCGATGACGTGGTCGATGCCTCGTTTGGCGAGCCCGCCGCCGCAGGTTCGGGTGCGCCGCGCCGTCGCGGCAGTGGGCTGGCCAGCCGCATCAGCGAACAGTCGGAAGCCTTGCTGCAGGAGGCCGCCAAACACGCTGCCGAATTTGGCCGCTCCGAGGTGGATACCGAACATCTGCTGCTGGCGCTGGCCGACAGCGACGTGGTCAAGACCATCCTGGGTCAGTTCAAGATCAAGGTCGATGACCTCAAGCGGCAGATCGAGTCTGAGGCCAAGCGCGGGGACAAGCCCTTCGAGGGCGAGATCGGCGTGTCGCCGCGCGTGAAGGATGCGCTCAGCCGCGCCTTCGTGGCCTCCAATGAACTCGGCCATTCTTATGTCGGTCCAGAGCATTTCCTGATCGGTCTGGCTGAGGAAGGCGAAGGGCTGGCCGCCAACCTGCTGCGCCGCTACGGCCTGACGCCGCAGGCGCTGCGCCAACAGGTCAGCAAGGTGGTCGGCAAGGGCGCCGAGGATGGCCGCGCTGAGACGCCGACCAACACGCCAGAACTCGACAAGTACTCGCGCGACCTGACCAAGATGGCGCGCGACGGCAAGCTCGACCCGGTGATCGGCCGCGCGCAGGAGATCGAAACCACCATCGAGGTGCTGGCCCGGCGCAAGAAGAACAACCCGGTGCTGATCGGCGAGCCGGGTGTGGGCAAGACCGCCATCGTCGAAGGGCTGGCGCAGCGCATGGTGGCGGGTGAAGTGCCCGAGACCTTGCGCGACAAGCGCCTGGTGGAACTCAACATCAACGCCATGGTGGCCGGCGCCAAATATCGCGGCGAGTTCGAGGAGCGCGTGCAGAAGGTGCTGAAGGAGGTGACCGAGCACCAGGGCGAGCTGATTTTGTTCATCGACGAGGTGCACACCATCGTCGGTGCCGGCCAGGGCGGTGGCGAAGGCGGGCTGGACGTGGCCAACGTGTTCAAACCGATGATGGCGCGCGGTGAACTCAACCTGATCGGCGCCACGACGCTGAACGAGTACCAGAAATACATCGAGAAGGATGCCGCACTGGAGCGGCGCTTCCAGCCGGTGACGGTACCCGAGCCGACGGTGGCCCAGGCCATCATGATTCTGCGCGGCCTGCGCGACACCTTCGAGGCGCACCACAAGGTCAGCATCTCCGAGGACGCGATCATCGCGGCGGCCGAGTTGTCCGACCGCTACATCACGGCGCGCTTCCTGCCGGACAAGGCGATCGACTTGCTCGACCAGGCGGCCGCGCGCGTGAAGCTGTCGGCCACGGCCCGGCCGGTGGCCGTGCAGGAGCTGGAGTCCGAACTGCACCAGCTGCGGCGTGAACAGGATTACGTGGCCGCGCGCAAGCAGTACGACCAGGCCGCCGAGCTCGGGAAGCGCATCGAAGCCAAGGAGGCCGAGCTCAAGAAGCTCGTCGAGGACTGGGAGCGGGAGCGGGCCTCCGGCAGTGCCGAGGTCAAGGCGGAACACGTGGCGCAGATCGTCTCGCGCCTGACCGGCATCCCGGTCAACGAGTTGACGGTGGAAGAGCGCGAAAAGCTGCTGCACTTGGAACAACGGCTGCACGAGCGCCTGGTGGGACAAGACGAGGCGGTCCGTGCCGTGGCCGATGCCGTGCGGCTGTCCCGCGCCGGCCTGCGTGAAGGCAGCAAACCGGTGGCTACCTTCCTGTTTCTGGGCCCGACCGGGGTGGGCAAGACCGAGCTCGCCAAGGCATTGGCCGAATCGATCTACGGCGATGAGCACGCCCTGTTGCGCATCGACATGTCGGAATATGGCGAACGCCATACCGTGGCGCGATTGGTGGGCGCGCCTCCGGGCTATGTCGGTTACGACGAAGGCGGTCAGCTCACCGAGAAGGTGCGGCGCAAGCCCTACAGCGTGCTGCTGCTCGACGAGATCGAGAAGGCACACCCTGACGTATACAACATCCTGCTGCAAGTGTTCGACGACGGTCGCCTCACCGACGGCAAGGGCCGGGTGGTGGATTTCACCAACACCATCATCATCGCTACGTCCAACCTGGGTTCGGACATCATCCAGCGACGGCTGAAGGCGCGTGGGGCGGCCGACGAGGAGTACGAAAAGACCAAGGCCGAGGTCATGGACGTGCTGCGCGGCCACTTCCGGCCCGAGTTCCTCAACCGCATCGACGAGATCATCGTCTTCCATGCGCTGGGCAAGGAGGAGATCCGCCACATCGTCGGCCTGCAGCTCGATCGCGTGGCGCGCAGCGCCGCCAGCCAGGGCGTGACGCTCACTTTCGATCAGACGCTGATCGACCATTTCGCGGAAGAAGGCTACAAGCCCGAGTTCGGTGCGCGTGAACTCAAGCGCCTGATCCGCAGCGAGCTGGAAACTGCGCTGGCGCGCGAGATGCTCGGCGGCGGCATCGGCAAGGGCGATCACGCCAGCGCACGCTGGGACGACAAGGCCGAACGCGTGGTGTTCGAACGCAAAGAGCCACCGCAGACCCCGGCCGAGCCGGAGCTGCCGGATGCCGCGAAGGCGACCGAGACGCCGCACGGCGACGCTGGCAAAGGCTCGCGCAAGAAGAAGTCGGCGAGCGACGCATCTTGATGGCGGGCGAGGCTGCCGTGTCCGACCCCATCGGCCTGGCACTGGCATGGGCAGCCTCCCTGGCCTCGATCGCGGTGGCGGTCGTGGCCGCGGGTCACACGGTCGTCTACAAGCGTGATCCGCGGTCGGCCACGCCGTGGGGGCTGCTCATGAGCGGCGGCACTGCTCTCCCGCTCGCTGGCCATCCGTTTGCGTGACGGTGCGGCCCGTCTGTTCACCTGCTCCTCTGGCAACTCGACTTTCGAGGAACAAGGCCCATGGCTGGGTGACGCGGGCAGGCAACTGATAGTCGGTACTCTGTTCGACATCTCTTCTCGCAAGGAAATAGAGCAGCAGTTGCTGCGTATGGTGATCACCGACCCCTTTGTTTCACGGTTGAGGGAACATGTTCGCGCAACCGACATGGCTGCCCGGATTGGGGGGAGGAATTCGCTGTGTTGTTGGAAGCGGCATCGATAGAAGGCGCCCAAGTATGGGCGGAGCGATTTCGTCAGGACACTGCGGCGACAGCGGTGGTGTGTGGAGAGGTGTCGATCAGCTATAGCGCCAGCATGGGGGTGGCTCTCCTTGACCCCCGTTTGCACTCTGTCGAGCAGGTGATGCTGCAGGCGGACAGCGCGCTCTACCAGGCAAAAAAGACAAGGGTGCAACCAAGTTGTGGGCGCACAAGTATTTCAGAATTGAGAGGAGTGGCGATGAAGGAAAAGCAAGCAGACCCGATCAAAACATTTCGCGCCCAATGGGCAGTGATGACGTTCTACGAGCGCTTTGAACAGGTGATCGCGCTCGCGCTGTCCGCAATCATTGCCGTTATCATCGTGGTCTCGCTGCTGCAGCTGATCTCGATCGTCTTCAGCCTGCTGATCATTGATGCATTCAATCCGCTCGATCACAAGGTCTTCCAGACCGTGTTCGGCATGATCATGACGCTGCTCATTGCCATGGAGTTCAAGCATTCCATCGTGAGGGTGGCCTTGCGGCGCGACAGCATCATCCAGGTCAAGACGGTGATCCTGATCGGGCTGATCGCCCTGGCGCGTAAATTCGTGATCCTCGACCCGGAGACCGGCCCCGCCAAGGTCGCGGCGCTTGCAGGCGCGACACTGGCCCTCGGGGCGACTTACTGGCTGCTGCGCGAGCGCGATGACCGGACAGCCGGGGAAAGCTCAGATGATCAGTCGTGATCTGCGCCACGCGCAGAATGTCGGCGCGCGGCATCGCTGGCACAATCGCCTGCAAACCGTGCTGTTGGTGCTGACCCTGCTCGGAATTGCCGCCGTCGCTGGCAGCCTGCTGTTGGGTGACGGCGGGCTTTGGCTGGCGCTTGCGGCTGCGGGGTTCACCCTGCTGCTTGAACCGGCGGCCGCCTCCGGGCTGACCTTGCGGCTGTATGGCGCACGCCCCCTGCACCCGGATGAAGCGCCCGATCTTTGGGCTGTGTTGCGCGAACTGGCGGCGCGGGCCGGGCTGCCTACCGTGCCGGTACCGCACTACGTGCCCAGCGGGGTCGTCAACGCCTTCGCCACCGGTTCGAAGCATCACGCGGCCATCGCGCTGACCGACGGCCTGCTGCGTAGCCTCACGCCCCGCGAGTTGACCGGCGTGCTCGGCCACGAAATCGCGCATATTGCGAACGAGGATTTGCGTGTCATGGGCTTGGCCGATTCCATCAGCCGGCTCACCCATCTTCTGGCCTTGTTGGGGCAGCTTGCGATCGTGCTCAGCTTGCCAACGCTATTGCTTGGAGTCACGGAAGTCAATTGGCCCGCGTTGCTTCTACTTGCGGTCGCGCCACAGCTGGCCTTGCTGGCTCAGTTGGGCTTGTCCAGGGTGCGCGAATTCGACGCCGACCGGCTCGCTGCCGAATTGACCGGCGACCCGCACGGGCTGGCCTCAGCGCTCGCCAAGATCGAGCGGGTGAGCCGCTCCTGGCGCGCCTGGCTGCTGCCCGGATGGGGCAATCCGGAACCCTCCTGGTTGCGCACGCATCCAGCGACGGCTGAACGCATTGAGCGCTTGCTGGAACTTGCTCCGCCGCCCGCGATGCCGCCGTTTCCATCGGCCCGTTTCGACCCCGAAGTGACCGTATCACCACGTCCGCCACGCTGGCGTACTGGCGGCCTTTGGCGCTGATTTCAACATGGAGAATGACGTGACCTACCCGACCCCTACAGCCGCCCGGCGCCGGATCGATTCATCCGGCGCTGGCTCGTCATCACTGGCTGCATCGCCGCACTCATGCTGCTGTGGCAGTTCCTGCCCGCCATCGAAGCCTGGTTCAGTCCCCACGAAACAAATGCTTCAGCCCGGAAGAGAGGTCTCAGGCCGTCCGGGAGCTCTGTAACCGACGTGGAACCGCGCGTAAAGTTGCACAAAGCATAGGCGTCAGCGTCCCGGTACTGTACAAATGGAAGAAAGACCTTATCAGTGACGAGGCTTATCAATCCATGCGCAAACAAAAGTCAGCCCCTTAGGATAAAAATCAGGATGCTTTACTCGGTGAAATCCAGCGTCTCAGGAAGCAGGTTCATCAGCTGCAGCTCGAACGTGACATACTGACAAAGGCGAATGAACTGATAAAAAAAGATCTGGGCGTCAGCTTTCTGAAACTGAAAAACAGGGAGAAAACCCTGATAGTTGATGCCCTTAAGAAAAAGTACCCCGTTGCTGAGTTGCTAAGCGTCCTGCAACTTGCCCGCAGCTGTTATTTTTACCAAAACGTCTGTACGATAAGTATGCGGAAATACGCGTGATCATGGCCGATATCTTTGAGGAGATGAAATTACCGCTGTTACGGCTATCGGCGCCTTCACGCGATGCTTCGCGGTAACAACAGGGTTATTTCTGAAAAGGTTGTCCGCAGACTGATGGCAGAAGAGCAGCTCGTTGTTAAGCGCACCAGGCGACGACGATACAACTCTTACTGTGGCGAAATCGGGTAATGACTCCAACTTACTGATAGTGTTTTATGTTCAGATAATGCCCGATG
>OGXX01002839.1_pt1 | contig 15121 bp, 19 predicted proteins | sample 1576301 | NCBI WGS metagenome assembly OGXX01 (sample SAMEA3541469, study PRJEB24748) | human gut metagenome | biome: human gut; feature: human-associated habitat; material: faeces | place: China | collected 2012
AAAGTTAAAATCTTTACTGCTTTAAAGTGCTAAAGCGCGCCGAATTTCCCCCCAATATCTCACGGATTTTTGTGCACAATGCCCGAACGTGCAAAATCGGCCCCGGTGCTTCACTGCAGTAAAGTAGTGATGCAAATTGTTCACAGTTTATTAACATATGTGCACGCCACTTGTGCTATAATAAGTATAGAAAGGAGCGTGTACAAGATGAAAATAATTAAACTGCCAGTTGAATACATCCGTTTTCTGAACGAAGAAAATCATGTAATATATGGACGCTATGAATACTGGATGTTTCTGAAATCATATAACGGCTTTGGCTGGCGTGTTGGGTACATGCGCCGCAATATCAAGACCGGAGACACAGAAGAGGTGAAAGACTATTACAAGTTTACTTTAGGCACGTCCGACCACCTGACCCGCTGCCGCGTGTTGTGGGGCGGGTCTGAAATCCTGAACGATTATTTCAGTCGTTTGGGCGATATCGGGCAGAACATTAAAATCCGTTTGGCCCGATACGATGAAAAGCACGATATCTTGACCGCGTATGCGTCGGATAAAGGATTTATTGAGTATCGCAATGCGTTGCGACATTGGCAGCATCGAGAAGGGAGATATAACAAATATGACCACAAGAAACAAGGCGGCATTTAAAGTATGTCACATTTACGTGTACCAGAGCGATAAAGATGCATGGTGTGCGTCAAGCTGCTTGTATGTAGACCCCCGCGAGATTCGTAAATTTTATGATTGCATCCGCACATGCACGGTGGGGGCCGCTGAGTGTGTGTTGACAGAGACGCGAGACGGCTTTAGAATCGAGGTGTATAAATAATGGCACGAAGCGCTAAACATTTACCAAAGTACGCACCGCAAACGTGGAGCTATTACAGCCCCAATGCGACAGACCCGAACCAGCTTACAAAGGCGGAGCTTGTAAAGGTCATTCGCAAGGCCGCAAAAGCAGCAAATCAGCGGTTGCGTGCCCTTGAAAAAAGCGACGTTATTAACACGGCGAAAACAGGAGCGTACAAGTACGCACAAAGCCAGATGCCCGGAAAAATCAAGCCGCGATTCAACGAGCGGCCCAAAGAAACCGCTGACCGTTCGACGCTCAAGCATCAATATCTGCAGTTACGTGAATTTATGACGATGAAAAGTAGCACCGTCACAGGCGTGAGAGCAATCAAAGACGCACGGTATCAGACCGCAGTGCAACGGGGTTTCAAGGGCACACAAGAGCAATGGGATATGGCGGTGCAGAAGTTTTTTACCAAAGCCGCCGAAAAACTTTTCGATAGTGATAAAATTTATGACGCTATCACTGGAAACAAGTCGGATGTGCTGGAAGATATTATAGCGGCAGACCGTGACGACCAAATGACCAAAGGTCAAGCGCTGTTAGACTATATAAGGAGAATCACATAAATGAGAGAATCACAAGGCGTGCTTGTTAGCGAATGTTTAGATGAATATTTGCCGCGCCTTGCCTGTCCGCGAAAAGTCAAGCGCACCAAAGGCCGTAAATACATGTCAAGCTATCTGGACGTTACAGCGACGTTTGATATTGAGACCACAAACACTGATACCGACGGTTTTGCATACAGCTGGCAAACCTGTATTGGCGGTGAGGTTATAGTTCCCCGTTACTTTGAGGACTGGGCGGAAATGCTTGAGACTTTGGTAGATAAATGGGGTATCAATGAAAAGAACCGGTTTGTGTTGTATGTGCACAACTTAGGCTATGAGCATCAATACATTATGCAGTTGTTAACGGCGCGTTGGGGGCTGGCTGATAGCTTGTACACGAAAAGCCGCAAGCCCTTGTATTTGCGCTTTGATAATGGCGTTGAGTTTCGGGACAGTTTCAAGCTGTTCCAAAAGAGCCTTGCCAGAGCAACCGAAGGTTGCCAGCACGCAAAACTTGCAGGCGACCTTGATTACACGGTATATCGCACTCCTGACACGCCGTTGACAGATACGGAATTTGCGTATTGTGTCAATGATGTGTTGGGTTTGTACGAAGCAATTGAGCGATTGAAAGCAGAACACGGGTACAATCAGGCGACAATCCCATACACCAACACCGGAATGGTCATTGAAGCGGTACGCAAGGAAATCATGCCAGACCGGCGATGCATGGCGGCTATTAAGGCGCTGCAGCTTGACCGTGAACAGATGGCGCTTGCATATCACTGCATGGCAGGCGGTGACACGCACGGCACGCGCTGGCGTGCCGGTCGTACTTACATCAATTGCAATTCCTACGATTTCAAGAGCGCACACCCGTCGCAGCAGCTGCTTTGGAAATTTCCAGCCGGTGTACCGGTGACGCTGCCTGCTGATTTGTCGGAAGAGGATTTGCAAAAGTTCATCAAGGCCGGGTTTGGCTGGATTGCTAAACTTTGCATCATCAATCCCCGATGCAAGCCCGAATGCCCTGACCCCTGTATATCTTTCAGCAAATGTTCTGATGTGTCGGGTCTTGATGAACTGGACAACGGTCGTGTGCTGGGTGCGGATGCTTTGTTTTGGTATTGCGATTCCAACGACTACCAGCGGTTTACTGATGGATACACCTACGATAAAATAGTTGCAGTTGAAAGCGTGGCGTTTCGGCTGGATTACTTGCCGGATTCTTTCCGCAGGACGATTTATGAAAAGTTTCGTGTGAAAGAATCTGAAAAGGGAAGTCCGGACTATGCTTTTGCAAAAATTTGCGTTAATACTATTTTTGGCGCGTGTGCACAGAAAACTGTTCGTGATGAATACGGATGCGACCCCGACACGTTGGAATGCACGCACAAGAGCTGGATTATGAACTTGCAGAGCAAAGATGATGCAGATATTCAGAAGTCACAAGAGAAGAAATTTCCTTTCTTGTGGGGCCTTTGGACTGCATCAATGTCCCGTCTCAAGCTGTGGGATATGCTGAAACGTGTTGGATGGGAAAAGGTCATTTACTGGGACACTGACAGCTGCAAATTTGAGGGCGAAAAACAGCCCGCCATTGACGACTACAACGCTGCCATTCGTGCGCAATGCGTGCAGCGTGATTGCGTGGTAGAAAAGAAAGACGGCAGCAAAGTCTATATTGGCGTTGCAGAGGACGAACACCCGCAAGACCGGTATGGCATGCAGGCATTTAGATTTTTGCATGCAAAGTGCTATGCTTGTGTCGATGCCGACGGAACGATTGAAAGCACCATAGCAGGAGTAAACAAAAAAGCCGGTGTCAAGGCCCTTGACGGCAGCATTGATAACTTGCGCGATGGTTTGTTGATTTCACCCGCTGGCGGGCAGTGTCTGGCATACCATGACGAACCTATCCGCACCCGAACGGACTTTGCAAAGCCCACAGTTTCCGCGTCGTGGGTCGTCATGACCGAACGTGAATACCGGGTATCTGACGAACGTTCTTTACTTATGGAATGTGAGGTATCTATTTGATAGTTTCACAAATTGTTCACAGTTTGTTAACACATCGAAGCGGAGGATGTGGTATTATATAATCACAGAAGGGAACATACCAATACAGACGGACAGAAAGGACAATACCATGAAGTACTACGATTTGACTAACAAAGAACTTCTGAACTCCTACAACGCAAGCACTGAATATGATGAAGCGCTGTGTTGTGAAATTTGTACCCGGGTCGGTATGCATACTGATTATTACTATGCAGACGGTGAGAGCATCGACCGGGTTATGGAAGAAGCAGTCGAACAGCTTGAAGCATGCTGTTAAATAAGCCGATACCCGCGCAAGCGGGTTCATTATAACAGACAGAAAGGAAAACATTATGAAACTGACAGGCTATTACATGACCGCTGTAGCAAAAACTGAGCTGGGTATCACTGATATCATCGTTTTTGATGTTAAGACCCGCGCAGAACTGGTGAAGCGGCTGAACGAAGAGCATCCCGACGTGTGCCGTCTGTACGATTTTGAGCGGCATCCGTTCAAGCTGGACATGAAACCGGGCGACGCAGTGGACGCTGTAACGTTGGCCGGACGGCTGGAACTTCCGTCGGATTGTGAGGTGTTTTAACATGGCAAGTATCACGAAGGTTGAAATTTGGGAAGATATCGCGGGGAACATTATTGGGCTTGTGTTCGAGCCTACAGAGGGGCCGTTGGGACAGCTGATGAACGCGGTGCAGAATCTGGGTGCGCAGCAGCCGCTGCCCCGTCCCGCGCTGGTGGAAGCAGCGCGGCAGGCTTTTCCGTTCGCCCCCACGTATGACCCGCACGCGTTCGGTGAAAGGTCTCTTGCTGATTTGTATGGTTATTTGCAGGCATACAATCACCACATTGCGGACATCTTCCCGGAAGCGCCTACAGCGCTTTATCCGGAACGTGCTACCCCTGCAGGGCTGCAGTTCCTTATTCGCTGGATGTTCTAAGGGGGTGAATTTATGCAGGACATCAATAACAAGTTGAAAGAGATTCTCGAAAAGCTGATTGATTTTTTCGAGAACTTTGTGGATGAAATGGCGGAGAGTAAGACAAACCAGACCGACGCAATTTCCCATCTGCAGACCATCGAACAGAAGCAGGACACCATGATAGACCTGTTGCGCACCATCGCAGCAAACACCACAAAGTAAGATGTTTCACGTGGAACAAATCACACTGACAGACGACAAAAGGAGAAAATACTATGTCATTCGCAAAAAAGGAAAACGCGTCCACCTCTAAGAAAGCCGCAGACGGCCCCCGCGTCACCGTGGAAATGCTGCACAATCTGCATGCCGTCGTGCGCAGCGTGCGGCAGGTAGCAGACAACTGTTTGACTTTTACTCTTAGGCTGTACGGTATCGACCTCTACGGTATGCGGCTGGTTGAGGGCGAGAAGAGTACGTTCATCACTGCCAGCGCCAACAAGGGCAAGAACGGCAAATACTACGACAATTTCCGTGTCTACTTTGCCGAAGATGCCGCGCAGGCCGTGGAAAACGCCGTGCGAGAAGCATACGCCACAAACGCGGAAGAGCTTGAGGTATAAATATGAGCAAGCGCAACAAAGATATTGCGCTTGACCTGTACACCGGCGACGGCTGGGTTAACATCCCATCCGTCGCCGCTTTGGGTTGCTGGTGCAATATTATTATCGGCAAACGTCAAGTTGGTAAAACGTTCGGAACGCTTAAATACATGCTTGATGAAAACAAATATTTTTTGTACATGCGCCGCACCGTGAACGAATTGCAGGCCGTTGCCGCTGACCCGGATTTGAACCCGTTCAATGCTTTGCAGTCTGTGGGCTACGATATCGGCATTCTGAAAGCGGGCAAAATTTCCTATTCAATCGGTGATATTGAGTATGAGGACGAAGAGGACAAAGATGGGCGCAAGAAATGGCACATCGGCAACAAACGCGCTGTTGGTATGGCGCTGCCGTCCATTGCAGGCATTCGCGGATTCAATGGCAGCGTGTTTTCAGACCTTGTTTTTGATGAATTCATTCCGGAGCGCATTATTGCAAAACGCAAGGCCGAAGGCGAAGCGCTTTTGAACGCATATGTAACGGTGTGCGGAAACAGAGAGCTGGAAGGAAAGCCGCCCTTGCGCATGTGGTTGCTTGCAAACGCTTTTGACATTTCTAGCCCAATTCTTGAACAGCTGGGATGCACCGACCTTGTGGCGAAAATGTCAAGGAGCGGGTGCGAATGGTGCATGACCGATACGGGAGTGTTTATTGCGATGCCGCATAGTGACCGTATCAGCGACCGACGCAAGCAAACGGCCTTAATGAAACATCTTGCGGGAAAAGGCGACTTTTACAAAATGGCGATGGAAAACCAGTTTGTGTATAATAACCTTGAAAACGTGCGCCCCCGCAGTTTAAAAGGTATGTCCCCCTTGTTCGCATTCGCTGGGCTGTACGCATACCAGATGGACGAACTGCACTATTATATCTGTGAAAGCCCCCACAGCGGAAGGGAGCACTACGGGAGCAGCCCGCAGGCAGCAACGCAGCTGCAGGCCGTGCATCCTGAATTACGCCCTATGATATGTTTAGGGCAAGTCGATTTTTCATCTGTCCCCGCTCTGCTCAAGACCCGGAACTATCTTGACATTAAGGACTAAAGGGTGTATGATTAAGGAGCGGGGGAGCCGCACAAAAGGAACACCCCGGAAGGGTGCGCGGCTGGCTTTTCCTTTTCCATGCCCCCGCGTTTCTGAGTGTTCCGGCAGGCGAATACCGAATGGACAGGTTTCAAGAGGTCAATAGTAGTCGGAGCATTCAGAAACAAGAAAGGGGGTGAATCCATGGTAAAGGTATATTTTATGAGCGTGGACGGCAATGCCCGCTTGTCTGAGCATTTTAAACTTTCAGAGTTTCAGTGCAAGGATGGGCAGGACTTTGTAGCAGTCGATACCCGACTTGTTGAACTGCTGGAAAACATTCGCAAGGTGTGCGGCGACGCTGTACACATTAACAGCGGGTTCCGCACTGCAAGCTGGAACCGGCAGCAGAAAGGCAGCGCACCCCGCAGCAAGCATCTTTATGGGCTGGCTGCAGATATCTGGGTAGGTCACTACGACAAAATGCACCGGCCTGTCCGCACAAAGACCCCCGCCGAAGTCGCCGCTATCGCTGAAATCTTTTTAGGGAACAGCGGCGGCGTTGGTATTTACAAGACTTTTACACACGTCGATGTAAGAACCGGCTCCAGCCGGTGGAAAGGATGATTCACATGACTATCAACGATATTTTGGCTCTGGGTAAGATGGGATTCACGGCACAGCAGGTGCAGCAGATGCTTTCTCTTGAACGCGCGCAGCAGGGCCAGCCTATCACGGCCCCGGCACAGAGCGCGGCCCCTGCAGCGCAGTCTATCACGACACCGCAGCCTGTGACCCCTGACCCTATGGCGGCAATGGCGCAAAAGATTGCGGACTTGACCGACGCAATCAACGCTAGAAACGTTCCGACCGCTGGCACGGTGGGCAATCCCGTCCCCGTTACCAGTGTGGAAGATATCATTTTAGGGCTGGTGCAGCCTGCCGAAGCGCCTGCAAGCCCCGATTTTAACGCCGTGAAGTAACGGCAGAAAGGAGCAAACAATGGCAAAATCCCGTACTAACATGCCGGAGTTGAAGGGCATGAGCGTGTTCCGTCCGACCGACATTTACACCATTGCCAATGCGCTGGTGAAGGAAGTGACCGGACAGACTGCAACCATTCAGGCCATCAACACCGCGAGTTTCATTCAGGTTGGCCAGATGTGTCTTGACCAAAGCATGGAAGGAACCCTGCAGGCGCTTTCTAACATGATTGCGCGCACGGTCATTTCCAGCCGTTCCTATGCAGGCCGGTTTACCAGCATCGAGACCGACCGGCAGGAGTGGGGTTTGTTCGTCCGTGAAATCGCTTTCTTCTCTGGTGATTTTGACGAATCCAAATTCGTCAACACCGCGCAGAATAACGACATTCTGGTGGACGGCAACAGCGTGGACATGTACAAAATCAAGAAGCGCTATCCGCTTGAGATGTTCTATGGCGGGCAGAAGGTGCTGAACCAGCGATACACCACGTTCCGGAACCAGCTCAAGACCGCATTCACCAGTGAGAGCGAGTTCAGCGCGTTCCTTGCCGCCCTGACTACTGAAATCGCAAACGATATTGCACGATGGAAAACCGCAGAGAACCGTGCACAGGTCATCAATTTCATGGGCGCGCTGTACAATTCTGACCGCGACGAATGCCACGTGAATCTGACCAAAGCATTCAACACGGCCCGTGGTACGACCTACACCACGCATGATTTGCTGACCGCCCATCTGCAGGAGTTTCTTTCCTTTTTCGTGTCGTGGCTGGAAACTACCAGCAGCCTGATGGAGAACAGCAGCACGCTGTACCATCAGACCCCCGTGTGTACCGACGACAGCGGCAACACCCTGCATCTGTTGCGGCACACCCCGAAGAGCGAGCAGAAGCTGCTGCTTTATCAGCCCCTTATCAACGACGCGCGGAGCTGGGTCTATCCTGCCATCTTTGGCCCGGGCTATCTGAGTTTCGGCAACTACGAAGGTGTTGATTTCTGGCAGAACATCAACGACAAACCCGCTATCTCCTGCATCCCGTCGCAGTTCGACGTGGACACCGGCAAACAGGTGACGGGCGGAGCGGTTGCTCTGTCCTATGTCGTGGGCCTGCTGTATGACCGCAAGGCCATGGCAACGACCTACTATCAGGATAGCGTGTACACCACGCCTTTCAACATTTCCGGCGAATACTACAACACTGAACACCACTGGAAGATGAACTACACGCAGAACCCGACGCAGAATGCAATCCTGATGTTCATGTCCGACGAACCGTAAAAAGGTTCCATTATTAACCCCGGCAAACTGAATGTACAGGGGCGGCTAACCCCGCCCCCTGTTTTATTTTATAGGAAAGTGAGGTATTTTATGGCAGACCATAACGAAGGTATTGAACACGGATATCATGCGCACTTGGGCAAGGTCTCGAAACGTCTCAACAGCACAAAACGCATTCCATTATCTGAGCTGCCGGACGAGTTCCCATTTTACATGAAACGGGCCTGCAGCATGGAAGCACCGGTATTTTACGTGCGTCTGAACAGCCTGAACATTTCCCCGCAGTACAATTACTGTTACATCGAGGAAACCCACGCATATTACTGGATTGAGGATATTACCGCCTTGAATGCCAACAATTGGCAATTTTCCTGCACCATTGATGCATTGGCGACCTTTGCGGACGATATCAAGAAAACTAAAGCGTACATCGTATACGGGCACAACAGCTTTGATGCATCCGGCGACAGCTACCGTGTGCAGGACAGCCGCCAAAACGTTGCACAGCGTCCGCAAGTGGCAAGTGTCGCACTCGATGTAACAGACGAATGCATCGACAGCACGCAGGGCGCGTTTATCCTATCGGCAGTTGGTAAGAGTTCTGGTGTTACCACCTATGTCATGAACAAAACGGCGCTTTCTCGTCTGATTGATAGCATTCAGCAGGATATCACCGCCGATTTTGGGCAGATGATTTCTGACCAGCAGACCAAAACGACGCAGGTAAACACCGTGGACACTTACCCGCCTATGTTGGATTCAAAAGGCGGTGTTGTTTCCCGTGTTGGCAGCACGACAGAGACATACAGCGGCGCGGACACCGCCACCGACAAGGCTATCAAGTATCTGGCAAAAAATTTTGTGTATGGTGGTGCGGCTGTGGATTGCATTCGTTCTTGCATCTGGATTCCTATTAAGGCAAGTGTTATTCCGCAGAGCAATCAAAACGTCTTTCTGGGTGACTTTGACACCGGTGTCTCTGGTGGCGTTATGGGGCATTCACAAATCAAGCGAGAAACCGCAATTCCGATTCCGTGGCCGGTGTCGGACTGGAAACGGTTGAACTGCCAAATGCTGCTGTATGTGCCATTCATTGGAACAGTGTCAATCCCTGTCGATAAGGTTAACAACGTCGCCGCTCTTACCGTCACATGGTGCTGTTCGTTCCTTGACGGCAATATCTCTGTCAAGGTCGATGCAGGCACGTACACGGTATATGTGGGCAGCGCTAATATCGCGTCGCAGTACGCTATTGGTGCAAGCAATATCAGCCTGACCGGCAATCAGGCTGCAGCTACTATTGGCGCAATCGGCATTGGCTTACAGGTGGGCGGTGGTGCACTGAGCAGCGCAGCAAGCTTTCCTATCGATATCGGCCCCATTCACGGAGAACTAGTTAAAAGTCCGTCTGCCGGAGCTAGGAACATGGGTGCTGCAATGCAGTCACTGGGTGGTGCGGTCATGCAGATGATTCCACCCGTCGCACAGTGTGCGGGCAGCATGACCGGAAACGCAACTGCATTACAGTCCATGGAAGCGTGCCTGACCCTGCTTTACTACCCGCCCACGGATGATACAAACTTTCAATCTATGTACGGGCATCCCGTGATGAAGATTGACACCCCCGCTGCAGGATACTGCCAGACGCGCGGTTTTTCCGTCGCTGCACCCATGGCGACCAGCGCAGAAACCGCTTACATCAACGCCGCCATGGACGGCGGTGTGTTTATTGAATAAGGAAGGAAAGGTGATACCATGTATCAGTGCTATCAGGGAATCTATAACGTGCAGGCATGCGGTGGGTTTCGTCCCCCGTCTTTGAGCACGGACGTGCTCAACTACTGGGAGCGGTCGTTCTTTCAGCGCATGCGCGCCCTCTATAAAATCCATGGTCTGCCGGAAGCGGGGCCGGGTCAAATCGGCTGGGACTATGACGCTTTTCTTTACCAGCTGTTACGCATGGGCTATGCCGTGGTGTTCAACTCCAAAACATACGGCCTTGTTGTGCAGCCGGGAGCCCCTACGGGTTTTGGTTTGCAGTTCCAACCGCGCGGCATGATGGTGCAGACCCCGTTTTTCCAGTTTGACAGGCCGCTTGAAATCGGCACGGAGTGCGCCGTTATCAAGCTGACACCCGACTATCGCGGGGTCTGGGATATCATTGAAAAATACGCCGTCGAAATGCAGCAGCTGGAAGTTTCAATTCGACAAGCCGTCGTTAACAGCCGATTTGCCTATGCTGCCATCGCCAAAAACGACAAAGACCGCCGCACCCTTGAGACAATCTTTGAACAGCTGGAAAACGGTAAACCCGCTATTGTCGTAAACGGAGAGCTGCAAAAGCCTGTTATGAACAAAAACGACGCGCAGTATCAGCTGCCTATCATGCAGCTTGACCGCGATTTGTCGAAAAACTTTATCTTGCCTGACCTGTACGACCTGAGACGCAAGACGCTGCAGGACTTTTACAAAGAACTGGGCATTCGGGTGCAGCCCGATAAGAAAGAGCGGCTTGTGACGAATGAGAGCGCCAGCGCGGACGCTGAGACGTACAATCGCCGGGAAGTTTGGAAAATTTCTCTTGACGAATCGGTGAAAGTGTGCAATGATATGTATAGAACACATATTGCTATCGAAATCAACGAGCCGCCAGAGCTGAGAGAAGGGGGTGCAGATGATGCCAATGTATTGGGGGAGCATGACGAACCAAAACAGCACGAACCAAAACAGTGACGCAATCGACCTCGCGTGCAAGCTCCTGTGCAATATCCCGGAAGGTCTGTTTCGTGATTTCAAAGTGCCCGTTGGCATGGATAGAAATCTTGCCATTCACATCATCATGCGGGAGCACGGGCTTGCACCTCTGTACCGGCCTGACCCGTATTGGATGGTGGATGCAATAAAGTATTGGGTGCAAGAGAGTATGCCCATCTGGGAAAAGCTCTATAGCACTACACAGCTGAAATACAATCCCATCTGGAACACGGACGTGCAGGAGCGCACCACCGACATCCGTACTACCGACCGCGACACCACGCAGGACAGAACCGCAGTCAATCGCGGCAAGAGCGGCCAGACCGTGGGACAGGTGACGACCGGAGACTATCACGAAACCGGCAGCACCGAACTGCACGACGAAACAGCCGGAACCGGGCACACTGAGACCGAAGGAAAATCTATCACAGACGATACCAGCACCACCACGACCACGAATAAAACGGGCGTGGCAGGCACGGACAAAAAGACCACGGAAAGCACAAAGAAACTTGACCAGACTGTGACCCGCGATATTTCCCCTGAAAACGCGCCGGACTACCAGCCCGACGACCAAACGCACACCGTGGCAGAGGAAACCTTTAAGAGCACCGAAAACGGTGAGCATAAAGAAACTACCGATTTTGCCGGAACGTCTGCCACCGTCGCCAATTCGACCACCAACACCACCGGCACATCTGACACAGAGACCCACGGGCACGAAGACCAGACCACCGGAAGCCAGACGGACAGCACGACCAAAGGCACGACCGACACAAAAACAAAGGCTCACGATATCCGGCACGAAGATGCCAAAGAGGTGGGTAAAGAGAAGGTCACAGACATGTACAATCATGGCTGGATTAAACAAGGTAATATCGGCGTTACCACCACTCAACAGATGATTGATGCAGAACGCGAAACCGTTCTGTTTGACGTGTATATGGCAATCGCCAATGACTACCACGCAAAGTTTTGCTTAGATGTGTACTAAGGGGGCGATACCGTGGACGCAATTATAGCCGCCCTTGTATCTGGAATTGTGACCCTTGCGGGTGTCCTGATTGCTAACGGCAAATCGCAGGCCGTCACCGACGTGAAGATTGAAGAGCTGACCCGGGAAGTCCGCAAGCACAATTCCTTTGCTGAAAAAATCCCCGTCATCGAGGAGCAAATCAAAGTCGCAAATCATCGCATTGATGATTTGGAACATATCAACCAACTGAAAGGAGATTAACCATGGAAAATCTGCACATTTCTGCCGGTACTGTCGCACGCACCCTTGTTCTGATTCTGGCTATTATTAACCAGATTCTGAGCGCGTGCGGCAAAAGCCCCCTGCCCATCGAATCTGAAACGCTTGAACAGCTGGTAACGGCTGGGTTTACCACCATTGCGGCCCTGATTGCATGGTGGAAGAATAATTCTTTCACCACCAATGCACTGAAGGCTGACGCTCTGCTTGCGCAGCTGAACGGCAAACACTAATTGACCGACCCCCCGCACAAGCGGGGGATATTTATGAAAGGAGTAGCTCATGGCTGACGAAACGAAGAACACCGATATCAGCACCCCGTTTCTTTTCCAGACATCGCCCCCTTATGCTGCACCCGGCGATCACTACCAGTACGATTTGTATTGGCTGGTGAACCAACTCAAGCAGGCCCTGACCAACACTGAAACTTTGCGGCTGCATGACATCGGGCAGGATACCCGCCTTGACGGTCTGGATATCTTGACGGCGCAGCTGAAAGACGCAACCGACCAGCTTTTTGCAAAGCTGAAAGCGGGCGACTTTACCAAAGACACGTTTATTGAATGGGTCAATACCAATATGACCGATATCATCCATCAAATGGTGCGGTTTGTGTTCTTTGGCATTGACGACGACGGGCACTTTGTCGCCTATATCCCCGCAAGCTGGGACTTCCTGCATTTTGATACCCTGCTTGACCCCGATAAACCGGGCTATGGGCATTTGGTCGTTTACTACTAAGAAAGGAGCATTCTATTATGGCAAACTGTAACTGCAATGATTTCCCTATTTCCTGTGCACCCCACGCGCCGGGCGGTGACTGCTGCCACCCGCACGGATGCCCCCCGCATCCGCACCCGTGTCCCCCGCCCCCGTTCAAGGGCGGCACGAGTATGTACATCGGTGCGCGGTACGTCCCTATTTTCGCAGACCCCGTGGAGTGGGACGACGAGCGCGAGTATGAACCGCTGACCATTGTGACCCACAACGGCGACTGTTACACGTCTAAGTGCTATGTGCCGAAGGGTGCACAGCTGCCCCCGTACCCGGAAGGACAGACTAAGTATTGGGTCAAAACGTCCGACTATAACGGGCAGTTCGCTGACCTGAAGAAAACCGTGCTTGACCTGTCCCGACTGGTTGAGCAGTTCCAGAAAGATAACAAGGAGTTTACCGACCTTATCAACGGTTGGAACGAAAAGGTGCAGCAGTGGGAAACCAAAATGACGGCATGGGGCGAACGCCTTGACACTGTCGAATCCCACATTACCGACCTAACCGCCAGCCTGAACGCCGAAATCGACCGCGCAAAGGCCGCAGAGCAGGCCAACGCTGCTGCCATCGCGCAGGAGACCACCGACCGCAAGCAGGCTATTTCTGAGCTTGACGCGGCTTATAAGGCGGCAGACGCTGCCGAAGCACAGGCACGTGAAGCCGGGGATGCCGCAAACGCTGCTGCCATCGCGCAGGAGACCACCGACCGCAAGCAGGCTATTTCTGAGCTTGACGCGGCTTATAAGGCAGCAGATACCGCGCTGAGTGACCGCATCACCGCCAACAAAACTGACATTGATGCCCTGAAAGCTGAACAGGCCATTCAGAACACCAATATCAGCAAAAACGCGAAAAACATTTCTGACAACGCGGCAGAAATCGCAAAGCACGCTGCCCGCCTTACCAGCCTTGAAAGCAATGCATCTGACTGGGACGACGTTTTCCCCGACACGACAATTGCGCAGGAAGTGCAGAAGGAAGAGCTTGCACGCGCCAACGCTGATACTGCCCTGAATGGTCGTTGCGATACTATCGCGGCAGACGTGGAAGAGGTTCGGGATATCGCAAACCACAAAGTTGATGCCACGACCTACACGGCAGAACAGGCGGCACAGGATACCAAAATCAACGCGGCACAGGCCGCAGCCGATAAGGCGAATACCAATATCGGGGACTGGGAAACCGACCACCCGAACCAGACTATCAGCCAGTGCGCAACCAGCCTTGAAAACGAAACCACCGCGAATGCTGCCAAAGCTGACGCGAACGCCGCAGTAATCGGCGACTGGAACGCAGAGCACCCCGGCAAGACCATTGCACAGGAAGTCACCCGCCTGAATGGCGCAATCCCTGATGTGAGTGGGTTCGTCACTGAAACCACCTATGAACAGGAACAGGCCGCGCAGAATACCAAAATCAACGCCGCACAGGCTGCTGCCGATAAGGCAAACGCCAGCATTGGCGACTGGGATGCACAGCATCCCGGTAAGACCATTGCGCAGGCGGTGACGGATGCCGGCTATCTGGATTTTCTGAACGACCTTTATCCTCAAGGCAGTGTCGTCCCCGGTGGAAGTTTCTACATGTTCAACGTTTTCCCCTCTTATTATAAAGAAAGTACTACAACTGGTTCCCTATCTTTTCCTGTTTTCGTCCCTGATATTGTCGCTCGTTTCAGCCAGTGTTGGACACCTAATTATACTTTCCCTACATCTATCGTTCTTCATGATGCAGCAGGAAATAGTGTTGCAACAAATAGCGTTGTAACCGCCGAAATCCGCAGTGCATCCGATACCCCCTACCTTTATATTCAACTTAGTTCTCTCTTTAATTTTCCCGTATCGGGGATATACTACTTTGAGTTTTCGCCTGACGTTTATTTTGGGTACAGTTGGACAAAAAACGCGACACCGTTCCCTAGCCTTGAATAACATTCATGCCCCCGGTTTTCCGGGGGCTTTTCTTATGCAGCGTGCACATATGTTAATAAACTGTGAACAATT
>OGXX01002841.1_pt1 | contig 15120 bp, 13 predicted proteins | sample 1576301 | NCBI WGS metagenome assembly OGXX01 (sample SAMEA3541469, study PRJEB24748) | human gut metagenome | biome: human gut; feature: human-associated habitat; material: faeces | place: China | collected 2012
AAGGGAGAGCGTTTTCAAAGCGGCCATGACATAGTAGGCTCCGTCGGCGGCAGCGGCCACATCGTAGGTGTTGCCCATAAGCAGACGGCCCCCGTCGAGCACAGCCACGTCCATGCGGCGGCCGCGGAACGAGGCATAAAGATGCACCCCGTTGCCGCCGCGTGCGCCACGTCCGGCAAAATAGCGTATGAGCACGGCCAAGGGGTGGGTCACAGCAAGATTGACGAATGTGCGCCTGAAAAACGACAGCATCTCCGCATCGGCTTTCATAGCCATAGACACAGGGAGATCACCTGCCATAACGGTAACGGAACCGTCGGACGGATAAGCCGCCGACATAAGTGCCTCGGCCTGTGCCGGATCCGCAGCCTCAGGAGGGAGGAACAGAAAACGCCGGGCATCGATGCATACTGTGACCCGACGGAAATCGCTCAGCAGCAGCGGATGGGCATACACGGCATCCTGCAACGGAAGCGGGCCTTCAAGGCTTATCTCGCGCCACACAGGGGCCACATCGCGTGCCACAGGCAACAGCGCCACGCCGAGACTGCCATGGGCGGGACGCAACACCAGATCCCACTGTCCGGGATCGGACACGAGAGTCTTGTCAAATATTTCGCGGTCAGACTGCATGGGTAAGTCACGTTGCATTCTGACCGCGAAATTACGAAAATTATTTCTAAACCTTACGTTTATTTCTTCACATGCTCCATTATCAGTCCGTGGCGGTAGGCATACAGCAGTTCGCGCAATTCGTCGATCTGTGCCTGAAGCTCACGCCCTTTGTCGGTGTCACGCACCAGCATGCGGTTGGCGTTAAGTTCCACTATCTGGGTGGTCGACATGATGTCGGCGCCGCTCTGTATGGCGTCCTCGGTGGAGGTGAACGGCTCATGCTGCACAAGCTGGAAGCCGCGGCTGTGGAACACAAGCGTGTATCCGGCTATGCCGGTAGTGTTGTGGTAGGCCTTGGAGAACCCGCCGTCGATCACCATCATACGCCCTTCGGCTTTTATAGGCTTCTCGCCCTTGCCGGCTTTCACGGGCACATGGCCGTTAATGATGTGGCGGTGCTGCCCGGTCACGCCGAACGCATCGAGAATCGCGTCGCATACCTCGGGTTTCTCACGCAGGGTGTAATAATGTCCTTTCTCCTCATGATGGGTACCCTTGTCGGTGAGTAGATACCGCTCGAATGTAGCCATCTTGGCTTTGTCGAACAGCGGCGAATCGGGACCGCACCACAGATACCAGTAATAGTCGATGGCCCGCTGCCGCTCGGCCGGGTCGGTGTCGTCGTTGAAAGCCGAGCGCATGAGCATGCCTATGCGGTGGAGCAGCGCAGGGCCTGAATATTTCTTCCCTTCCACCTCGACTTGTTTGAGCGATCCGTCGGGATTGAGCGGCATTGACGCATGGAACAGCAGGTTGGAATTGGTCACGAGATACATGCACCCGTTGGTGAACATGCAGTTGATATGGCGCCGCAGGGCCTCGCTGACACAGAACGAATGACGCAACTTCTCTATAAGCTCGGCCTCCTCGGCTGTAAGCGCATAGGGATCGGCGGGGTTGACGGTGGGGAACAACGGGTCGAGAAGCTCATGCTCGGCACCGTCAAGGGTTATGGTGCCTTTTTCGTAATCTATGAGGTGGAGCAAGTTGCGATCCTCCATCTTCCATTCGGGATGCTGCCGGATAAGTTCCGCTTCAATTTTGAACTGTATAACGGATATGGCCTTGTGCATCTTGGCTATGAGCAGTCGTGTTTTTTCGCTGCAGGCATCACTGCTGCTGCCTATCTTGGGCATAAAGGGCTTACAGGGATCATCGGCATAGGTCTCCATGGCGAATGTGGCAAGCGGCACCATGTTTATGCCATAGCCCTCCTCAAGGGTGGCCATATTGGCGTAACGGAGCGATATGCGCAGCACATTGGCTATACAGCATATGTTGCCGGCCGCCGCACCCATCCAGAGTGCGTCGTGGTTGCCCCACTGCATGTCGAAGCCGTCGTGGGTGGTGAGGGTCTCCATTATGATGTGCGCCCCCGGTCCGCGGTCGTAGATGTCACCGAGGATATGAAGGCGGTCGACACTCAGGCGCTGTATCACATTGGATATGGCCACTATGAATTCGTCGGCCTGGCCGGTGGATATTATGGTCTCCACAATCCTATTGTAATAAAGCTGCTTGTTCTCGCCCTCCGGAGCCTCATGGAGAAGCTCCTCAATAATATAGGCGAATTCCTTGGGCAGAGCTTTGCGGACTTTCGAGCGCGTGTATTTCGACGAGATCTTCTGAAGCACCTTCACCAACTGATGGAGAGTGACGTTATAGAAATTGTCCATGTCCGTCTCGGTGAGCTTGATGTGCTTGAGTTTGCGGCGCGGATAATAGATCAGCGAGCACAACTGGCGTAGCTCCGGCTCACGCATGGAATTTCCGAAAAGCTCATAGACCTTGCGTTTTATATTGCCGGAAGCATTTTTAAGTATATGCTGGAACGCTTCGAACTCGCCGTGTATGTCGGCCACAAAGTGTTCCGTGCCTTTGGGCAGATTGAGGATAGCCTCAAGGTTGATTATCTCTGTGGATGCCGCACTGACAGTGCCGAACGTCTGCGACAATAGTTCAAGTATGCGCCGATCCTTCTCAATCCGGGCCGGAGTGAAATGCAGTGTGTTGGTCGTGTTCATGCTCATAAATATTTGGTCGTTGGCAAATATAGAAATTTTTTAGTTATTTTTGCAAAAAAATCCAACCATTATGAACCTTATTATATCCAAGCTCAAAAATAAAGCCCTAATATACTTATTCACACTACTTTGCGCACTCCCGGCCGGTGCCGCCGAAATGGAATATCCCGCCAAGGGTGAGAAAACAGTGTGTGTAGGGGCCGGATATGTGTCGCGCAACAAGTCGGCAAGCGCCGGTGTTGCGTTCTCATATCGCTTCAGCCGCGTATTCTCACTGGCGCCATCGGTTGACTATATTTTCCGCCACAACGACTATGACGGCATGATAATCAATCTGGATACACGCTACTCCCTGCCGCTTACAACTCCGCGATGGGACATATATCCGCTTGCAGGAGTAAACATCACATCATGGACCTACCACCATCCAAAATTAGAGGATGAGAGCGATGACGTGACCTCCCGCACCAACCGGCTCGGACTCAATGCGGGCCTCGGAATAGCGTTCCGGGCCACCAACACCCTGCGGCTTGTGCTTGAAGGCAAGGAGTCGTTTGTCAAAAGCGCTTCAACAACATTGGTAAAATTCTCCATAGGATACACTTTCTGACGACAGAAGATATGAACAACGGATATATCAGAGTGGCCGCCGCAAGCCCGCGAGTCAATGTGGCCGATGTAGAGTTCAACGTAGGCGAAATACTGAAAATAGCGGAACGCCTTGAGGAAGCCGGAGTGGAGATAGCCGTTTTCCCTGAGATGTGCATCACGGGCTACACCTGCGGCGACCTGTTTCACAGCGACCTGCTGCTTGAAGCGGCCTCGCGGGGAGTGGAGAGGATCAAAGAGTGGGCCCGAGGCCGTAAAATACGGCTCATAGTGGGTTTTCCACGCATAATCGACGGACAGCTCTACAACTGCGCCGCAGTGCTCCCCGACGGCCCGAAGGAGGTGCGCAAGACATATATCCCCAACTACAACGAATTCTACGAGCGCCGCTGGTGGCGCCCCGCTCCGGAGGAGGAGCCCGGCATGGTGTTCGAATGCGCCGGAATAAAATTCGGCATAGAGATATGCGAGGATCTCTGGGCGCCGGTGGCTCCGTCGTCACATCTCGCCCTCGCCGGAGCCGAGGTCATATTCAACCTCTCGGCCTCCGACGACATAGCCGGCAAATACAGCTATCTGCGCTCCATAGTCACGCACCAGTCGGCGGCATGCCTGTGCGGGTATGTCTATGCCGGCGCGGGATTCGGCGAATCCTCCACCGATCTTGTTTTCGACGGCAAGGCTATGGTGGCCGAAAACGGCATAATGATAGCCGAAAAGGCCCGCTGGGATGTTGACTCAGAGCCTTTCGTGATAGCGGACATAGACATTGCGGCACTACGTCACGACAGGTTGCACGACACCACTTTCGGCGATTGTGCCGCCCGCGAGCCGCGTAAATACGAGACATTACAATGCAGCGCCGATGGAGACCTTGCGGATGACACCACATTCATACCGCGTTTCCGTCCGGTGAACCCATGGCCTTTCGTACCGCCTGAAGGAAACGAAGGCTTCGAGCGCTGCGAGGAAATACTGAGCATACAGGCGGCCGGACTCGCGCGCCGGCTCGATTTCATAAAATGCCGCAACGCCGTGGTGGGAATATCAGGAGGACTGGACTCCACCTTGGCCCTGCTTGTGACCGTGCGCACATTTGACCGCCTCGGACTTGACCGCAAGGGGATCACCGGCATAACAATGCCTGGATTCGGCACAACGGGGCGCACACGCTCCAACGCCGTCCGGCTAATGGAGGAATTAGGAGTGAGCATAGCCGAAATTCCTATAGCCGAAGCCGTGAATCTACATTTCCGCGACATAGGTCAGGATCCCGAGCTGCGTGATGTGACTTATGAAAACTCACAAGCCCGCGAACGCACGCAAATTCTCATGGACTATGCCAACCGCAAGGGTGCGATAGTGATAGGCACGGGCGATCTTTCCGAACTCGCACTCGGCTGGGCCACCTACAACGGCGATCACATGTCGATGTATGCCGTGAACGCAGGCGTTCCGAAAACTCTTGTGGGGCGCCTTGTGCGTCATGAAGCCGGGTTGGAAAGAATGGCTACTGTGCGCGACACCCTGCTTGACATTCTCGACACTCCTGTAAGCCCCGAACTTATTCCGGCCCTTGAAAACGGGGATATAGCACAACGCACCGAGGACATTGTGGGCCCATACGAGCTCCACGACTTCTTCCTGTATCACACCATACGGTTCGGCGCCCTGCCACGGCGCATCCACATGCTGGCATGCATGGCATTCGACGGACGCTATGACCGCGCCACGGTGCTGAAATGGCTGCGCACCTTCTACCGCCGCTTCTTCTCCCAGCAGTTCAAGCGCTCATGTATGCCCGACGGCCCCAAGGTGGGCAGCATATGTCTGTCGCCACGCGGCGACTGGCGTATGCCGTCAGATGCATGCGGCGCTCTGTGGCAGCACGACTTAGCGGCATTGGAAGAAAAATAACACACCTGAAATTTGCCACTGCGTATATTTATTGTTAAATTTGTGGCAACTATCTTATACCATCATCCCTGCACACAGGGGCCACGCCCCTTTAAGCAATTTAAAAATCCGCGAACAGTATAATGATTGTACGAAGTAAAGCCCCGTTGCGACTCGGTTTAGCCGGAGGCGGCAGTGATGTAGCGCCATACAGTACCACCTACGGAGGTCTTGTGCTCAACGCCACCATAAATCTCTTCGCCTATTGCTCGATAGAATCACTTGATGAGAAAAAGATCGAAATACATTCATTCGACAATAATTTCAGCAAAGACTATCCTGTAGACCGGCAAATCACCCTCGACGACAATAAAGCCATACTGATAAAGGGAGTCTATAACCGCCTTATGCGCGATTACGGGTGCACTCCCGAACCGATGCGCATAACTACCTACAGCGACGCACCGGCCGGATCAGGCCTCGGCACATCCTCCACAATGGTGGTGGCTATAATAAAGGCATTCTGCGAATGGTACTCCCTTCCGCTCGGCGATTACGAGATATCACGCCTCGCCTATGAGGTGGAACGCATAGACCTGAATCTTTCAGGAGGCAAGCAGGATCAGTATGCCGCAGCTTTCGGCGGTTTCAACTACATAGAATTCACTCCCGAGGACAATGTGATAGTAAACCCGCTGCGCGTAAATCCATGGACCATCGAGGAACTTGAATCATCGCTGTTGCTTTACTTCACCGGACGTTCACGCATGAGCGCCGCCATAATCGACGAGCAGAAGCGCAACACGTCGCAAGGTGTGAACAGCGCCATCGAAGCCATGCACAGGATAAAGCAAAGCGCCATCGACATGAAGACAGCCATCCTCACCGGCGATATAAGCAGTTTCGCCGATATCCTCGGACGCGCGTGGGAGGACAAGAAAAAAATGGCCGACGCCATCACCAATCCCGTTATACAGAAAGCTTTCGACGTAGCATGCGGTGCAGGGGCCTATTCAGGGAAAGTGTCAGGCGCAGGAGGCGGAGGCTTCATTATGCTGGCCATAAATCCCACAAAGCGCAAGGCCATAGAAGCCGCCCTGCGCGAGCTCGGAGGCTTTGTACTGCCTTTCCAGTTCTGCCCCAACGGAGTGCGGAGCTGGCGCATCAGCGAGGACAAGGCCGTAAACTGACCTCTCCTTATTTCGGCAATCCTTTTATCTTCAATCTTCCACCCTAACAGCACAAAAATCTATGGACAATATTGAAATAATAAAAGAACACATAAAAGCATCGGCCGACGCCAAAACAGCTATGCTCGCCGACAACAAACTGACTGCGGGGATCGAGACTGCCGCTCTCCGATGCATCGAGGCATACCGCACGGGGCATAAGACCATATTTGCCGGCAACGGCGGAAGTGCAGCCGACGCCCAGCACCTTGCCGCCGAGTTTGTAGGCCGGTTCTATTACAACCGTCCTCCTCTGCCCTCTTTAGCGCTGCACACCAACACCTCGTCGGTTACGGCCATCGGCAACGATTATGGCTACGACACAGTGTTCGAACGTCAGATAGAGGCATTCGGCAACGAAGGCGATGTGTTCATAGGCCTGTCCACATCGGGCAATTCAGCCAACCTCATAAAAGCTGCCGAAGTATGCCGCCGCAAAGGGGTAACCCTGATAGCGCTGACAGGCAGCCGTGAATGCAAAATGGACGACTGGGACATAGTGATCAAAGCCCCGAGCGCCGACACCCCACGCATTCAGGAGTGCCACACTACCATGGGCCATATAATATGTCACCTCGTGGAGGAAGCTATCTTCCCCCAATATAAGCCGCAGAAATGATCAGGGAAGCCATAGTTCTGGCCGGTGGCCTCGGCACACGGCTGCGCAGTGTTGTAGCCGACAGGCCCAAATGTATGGCCGAAGTGGCCGGACGCCCGTTCATAGCTTATCTTACCGAATGGCTGCGCAGCGAAGGAATTGACCGCATAGTGTTTGCGGTGGGTTATATGCGCGAATGTGTGGAACAGTGGGCCGAGACCGAACGTGACGGCATACTCCGGGGCATAGAGACAGCCTGGAGCGTGGAGACAGAACCGCTCGGCACAGGAGGCGCCGTGAAACAGGCGTCGGAAATATGCCGCGGCAGGCGTGTGGCCGTGATCAACGGCGACACTATGTTTCATGCCTCATTGCAGCAGCTCGGACGCGAGAGCGAAGGAAGCGGACGCCCTGTAACCATAGCCCTGAAAGAGATGACGGATTTTGACCGCTACGGAACGGTGAATTTCGACAGCCTGACAGGTGCCGTAACCTCCTTCAATGAAAAAAAGCCGTGTGAGCGGGGCCTCATAAACGGAGGCATATATGTGATAGACCGCGACAGCTCTTTATTCGACGGCCTGCCGACCAAATTCTCATTCGAGACATCCGTGCTCGAGCCGCAAGCGGCGGCAGGCAATGTCGGCGGAGTTAGATCCGACGGATATTTCATTGACATCGGCATTCCGGAGGATTTTGCCAAAGCCCAGGAGGACTTCAGAAAATGAGACTCGAAGATATCGACATAACCCCCTACGACACGCTGCTGCTTGACCGCGACGGCGTGATTAACCGTTTAAGGGTAAATGATTATGTGAAATGTCCCGGCGAGCTGGAGCTTCTTCCTGAATTTATGGACATAATAGAACGCTGGAGCCGTCATTTCAGCCGCATATTCGTGGTTACAAACCAACGCGGGGTGGGACGCGGGCTTATGACCGAAAAGGATCTCGCCGAGGTTCACGACATGATGTGCCGTGAAATCGCCGCACGCGGAGGACGTATAGACCGGATATACTATTGCACGGCAACAGATCCCGGCGCTCCCCGCCGCAAACCTCAGCGCGGAATGTTTGACGAGATACTGGCTGATTATCCTGCCACGGATCCGAAGAAGTGCCTGATGGTAGGTGACAGCGACAGCGACATGGAATTTGCCCGCAACTGCGGCATAAACGCTATTAAAGTATGAACGCAGGCGACAGAATAAAGATACTGGATGTGGGGTTCGACAACGTAACCCTTGAAGAACTGTTGCGCGACATGAAGCGCGGTGTGCTCGTAACGCCGAATGTCGACAATCTTATGATGGCACGCCGCAATCCTGAATTCAAGGAACTGCTGAACAAAGCAGAATATTCCGTGTGCGACAGCCGCATAATCCAGTCCACAAGCTCATGGGTAGGCCCGCAGATAAAGGAGGCCATTCCGGGCTCATCGCTTTTCCCCGCATTCTGCCGCTATCATGCCGACAACCCCGACGTGAGGATATTCATGCTCGGAGGCAAAGATGGGGTGCCGCAGGAAGCAATGCGCCGCGTCAACGAACGGGCAGGGCGCCGCATGGCCGTGGGTGCCTATTCTCCCCCCATGGGGTTCGAACACGATGAAGCGGAGTGTGACAGGATAGTGGATCTCATCAAGGCTTCAGGAGCCACGGTGATACTGGTAGGGCTCGGCAATCCCAAACAGCTGATATGGATCGACCGTTACCGCGACCGGTTGCCGGAAATAGATCTGTTCATGGCGCTCGGAGCTACTATCGATTTCGAGGCCGGCAATATCAAACGCGCTCCTAAATGGATCCAGAAAATGAGAATAGAGTGGCTGTTCCGGTTCATATTGGAGCCACGCCGCCTGTTCCGCCGCTACTTCATCGACGACCTCCCCTATTTCTACCACCTGCGTAAGGAACGCAACAAACTGCGCAACAACAAATGATCACTTTAGAACTCCTGATACTGATAATCGGCGCCGCAGGATTCATCCTCGGACTCAGGCGGGGCATAATCATGTCGCTTGGCGGAGTGGCCGCAATAGCATTGGGGGCGATAGTGTGCCACGCAGTTGGACCGGAAAACAATTTCTGGGCATGTGCATTGATTTTTATTCTCGTATATATAGCCGCCCGATTCCTGTGCCGCATGCTGAAAACCCTGTCGCACATGCTCCTGATGGGGCCTCTTGACCGCATAGCGGGAGGGTTGTTCGGAGCCTTCGAAGGGCTGACCGCTGTGAGCATAGCCCTGAATCTGTGGTGGGAAGCCACAGGAGCCGACCATGCCAATGTTAGCCGCACAGTCAGTGCCGTAGGCGAAATAGCGCCATGGCTCATGGGATGCATTTCAACTTTGACACAGGCTCAATCGTTTTAATTGTCAGTATATTTCCATATCTACCCATAATCATGGCATCAGATAACGAAACAAATCCCCGGCAAAACCGCGACAATGATATAATCGACAGTGTTACAGCCGGAGAATATAAATATGGTTTCACTTCCGACATTGACACCGATATTATTCCACGCGGGCTCAATGAGGATGTGGTGAGACTTATATCGCGTAAAAAGGGGGAACCCCAATGGCTTCTCGATTTCCGCCTCAAGGCATTCCGCCACTGGCTTACCCTTACCCCTCCTGACTGGGCGCATCTCGACATACCTGAAATAGATTTCCAGGCCATAAGCTATTATGCCGCACCCCGCAGCAAAGAGGCCAAAAAGCCCGGAGAAGTTGATCCGCAGCTAATCGAGACTTTCAACAAACTCGGCATACCTCTTCATGAACAGGCCGCACTTGCCGGCATGGCCGTGGACGCCGTTATGGACTCCGTGAGCGTCAAGACCACCCACCGCGAGAAACTTGCGGAGCTGGGGGTCATATTCTGTTCGTTTTCCGAAGCGGTAAAGGAACACCCCGACTTGGTGCGCAAATATCTCGGATCGGTAGTGAGCTACCGCGACAACTTCTATGCCGCACTAAATTCGGCTGTGTTCTCGGACGGATCGTTCGTCTACATTCCCCGCGGTGTACGGTGTCCGATGGAACTGTCGACATATTTCCGTATAAACGCCTCCGGAACCGGACAATTCGAGCGTACACTTATTGTTGCCGACGATGACGCCTATGTAAGCTACCTGGAAGGATGCACCGCACCGATGCGTGATGAAAACCAGCTTCATGCCGCCATTGTGGAGATAATAGTCGAAAACCGTGCGGAAGTGAAATACTCCACCGTGCAGAACTGGTGGGCCGGCGACAAAGAGGGACGCGGCGGAGTCTACAACTTCGTGACCAAACGAGGATTGTGCCGCGGCGAATACAGCAAGCTGTCGTGGACCCAGGTAGAGACAGGATCAGCCATAACCTGGAAATACCCCTCCTGCATACTCAAGGGCAACGGCTCCACGGGCGAGTTCTACAGTGTGGCGGTGACCAACAACCGGCAGCAGGCCGACACCGGCACAAAAATGGTGCATGTGGGCCGTGACACCCGTTCCACAATAGTGTCGAAGGGTATCTCGGCAGGACGTTCGCAAAACTCCTACCGCGGCTTGGTCAAGGTAGTGGAAGGGGCAACAGGATGCCGCAACCACACCCAGTGCGACTCATTGCTGCTCGGGTCAGAGTGCGGGGCACATACATTCCCTTATATCGACGTACACGACGATTCGGCAATAGTGGAACATGAGGCTACAACCTCCAAAATATCGGAGGATCAGCTCTTCTACTGCAATCAGCGCGGCATTCCCACCGAGGAGGCCGTGGGACTCATAGTCAACGGCTATGCCCGCGAGGTGATGCAGAAACTGCCTATGGAATTTGCTGTAGAAGCACAGAAACTCCTTCAGGTGTCGCTTGAAGGATCAGTAGGATAATAGAAAAATCACGATATATGACCAATATGAACGAATATCCGTTATTGGAAGTCAAAAACCTGCGCGCCGGAATAGAGGGACGCGAGATACTTAAAGGCATAGACCTTACGGTAAACGCCGGCGAGGTGCATGCCATAATGGGGCCTAACGGCTCGGGCAAAAGCACCCTTTCGGGTGTGCTGGCAGGTAATCCGGCCTACACGGTCAACGGGGGCACGGCATTGCTCGGGGGCACCGACCTGCTGGCCCTCAGCCCGGAGGACCGTGCCCACGAAGGCCTGTTCCTCTCATTCCAGTATCCTGTAGAGATACCCGGAGTGTCAATGACCAATTTCATGAAAGCCGCGGTGAATGCAAAGCGCAAATATTTCGGCGAACCGCCTATGGGCGCGTCCGATTTTCTGAAGATGCTGCGCGAAAAGCGGGCCATAGTCGAATTGGACGCAAAACTCGCCTCGCGGTCGGTAAACGAAGGATTCTCCGGAGGTGAGAAAAAGCGCAATGAGATATTCCAGATGGCCATGCTACAGCCCCGTGTGGCAATACTCGACGAGACTGACTCGGGTCTGGACATAGACGCTCTCCGCATAGTGGCATCGGGAGTCAACAAACTCAAGACACCCCACAACGCCACAATCGTCATAACCCACTATCAACGCCTGCTCGACTATATAAAGCCTGATTTCGTGCATATCCTCTACAAAGGCCGCATAGTCCACACCGGTGGCCCGGAGCTGGCGCTTGAACTTGAGGAAAAGGGCTACGACTGGATCAAGGAACAGGTTGACAACGAATAACAGAAGATATGTCAAGCCTAAAGCAATACATAGAGCTATACCTTTCACACCGCGACACCATCAATGCCGGAAGCACGGAGGTAATGAACCGGCTCAGGCCACAGGCACTTGCCCGACTTGAGCACGCCCGCCTGCCCCGGCGTGGCGACGAAGGCCATGATGCCGTGGATGTGGAAGCCGTTATGGAACCGGACTATGGCGTGAACATCTCACGTATGGACCTGCGTGTGGATCCGTCGCTGTCGTTCCATTGCCATGTGCCCAACCTATCCACCCTGATGGGTATAGTGGCCAACGACACATTCCACCCTTCGGCCACATTGGGCGCCAACCTTCCGGAAGGTGTGACATTCGCATCGCTGCGTAAAACCGCCGACACCGACCCTGAACTCGTGGGAAAGGTATATGGCCAGATAGCGCCCATCTCGGATCCCTGCGTGGCACTCAACACTCTGCTGGCCCAGGACGGAGTATGGATCAGGATAGCCCGGGGCGTAAGACTGGAAAAGCCTCTTCAGCTCGTCAACATATTTTCGGCACTTACCGATATCATGGCTGTGCGACGGATAGTGATAACCGTAGAGGAAGGTGCCTCGGCACGGATACTCGTATGCGACCACACACAGGACAACGAACGCCGTTACCTGTCGTCGCAGGTAGTGGAGATAGATCTCGCACAAGGAGCCTCATTGGAATATTGCGACTTGGAAGAGTCCACCGCACTCACTTCACGCATAAGCCAGATATACGTACGCCAGCGTGAGGGATCGGAACTCCGCATCAATTCCTCGGCTCTCAGCGGAGGCACCACACGCAATGAGCTGCACGTGGATCTGTCAGGGCAGAATGCCTCGGCCATGTTGTCGGGCATGGCAATAGCCTCCGGCACAAGGATAATCGACAATGCAACCGATGTGGTACACTCCGCCCCGCGGTGCCACAGCAACCAGCTGTTCAAGTATGTGCTCGACGGGCAGTCACGCGGTGGTTTCGAAGGGTGTATCAAGGTGTGTCCCGGCGCATACCTCACCGAGGCCTACCAGAGCAACCGCAACATAGTGGCGGCCACCACCGCCAAAATGCACTCACAGCCGGCCTTGGAGATCTACAACGACGATGTGAAATGCAGCCACGGCGCGTCGACAGGGCAATTGGACTCCGACGCCCTGTTCTACATGCGTTCGCGCGGTATTCCCGAAGCTGAGGCCAAAGTTATGCTGATGCAGGCATTCATGGTCGATGTGATCGACACCGTAAGGATAGACGGACTGCGCGATAGGCTGCGGCACTTGGTCGACATGCGTTTCTCAGGCCACGAGGTGACCTGCCGAAGCTGCGATGCCGCTGCCGGAGTAAACAACATTCAATAACCTCTTTTCTCAATCATACAAACCTAAGAATGGATATAGAGCGACTCCGAAAAGAATATCCCATACTTGAACGCGAGGTTTACGGCCACGGGCTTGTATACCTCGACAATGCAGCCACCACCCAGACTCCGCGCGAAGTAGTGGAGGCTGTGGAAAACGTATATTACCGGTCCAAGGCCAATGTACACCGCGGCGTGCACTTCCTTTCGCAGGAAGCCACGGAAATGCTTGAGGCCACCCGTGAGCGCGTCAGAAAATTCATAAACGCCGGAGCTGTGGAGGAAATCATATTCACCCGCGGCACTACCGAGGCCATCAATCTCGTGGCAGCGTCGTGGGGCGAATCATTGGCCGACGGTGACGAGATTCTTCTCACCGTGATGGAACATCATGCCGACATAGTGCCGTGGCAGCTGCTCCAGCGCCACAAGCGCATAACAATCCGTCCGGTTCCCATACTCGCCGACGGGTCACTTGACATGGACGCTTTCAGAAGCATGCTTTCACCCAAGGTAAAGATGGTCGGTGTGACCCATGTGTCGAATGTGCTCGGCACAGTCAATCCGGTGGCCGAGATAGTGGCCGAGGCCCATCGCCACGGAGCGCTCGTGCTCGTGGACGGTGCCCAGGCAGTAGGACACATGCAGGTGGATGTCAGAGCCATCGATGCCGACTTTTATGTGTTCTCAAGCCACAAAATGTATGGCCCGGCAGGAGTGGGAGTGCTCTACGGGCGCCGCGAACTGCTTGAGGCAATGCCCCCATATCAGGGAGGAGGCGAAATGATAAGCCATGTGTCGTTCGACCGCACCACTTTCGCCGAACTGCCCTATAAATTCGAGGCGGGCACCCCCGACTTCGTGGATATAGCGGCTTTCCACACAGCAATGGACTATATGACGCGCATAGGCATAGACAACATAGCGGCCCACGAACACGAACTGCTCCAGTACGTGACCCCGCGCATGATGGAAATTCCGGGAATGAGGATATTCGGCACGGCTCCCGGCAAAAGCGCCATAGTGTCATTCCTCATAGGTAAAGCCCACCATTACGACACAGGTATGCTGCTTGACAAACTCGGCATAGCCGTGCGTACGGGCCACCATTGCGCACAGCCGCTGATGCAGGCTCTCGGCATTGAGGGCACAGTAAGAGCATCCTTTGCCCTCTACAACACTTTCGATGAAGCCGACCGGTTCATTGCCGCGCTTCACCGCATAGTTCCCCTGCTAAGCTGATCGCTTACAATTTTATACTTTTACGGGGTCAGGACAACGGCGTTATCCTGACCCTCTTGTTTTTCAGCTTGTAAGGCGCCACCGAAGCCAGAACCTCCTTCAGTTTTGCGGCAGGCACTGCGGCTATCGCCCCATGGTCCTTGACCACTATCTTCCCTACCTCGTCGCGCGAAAGATTTCCGCGGGCCATCAGAAAGCCGGCTATATCGCCACGTGATATCTTTTCTTTGCGGCCCGCATCGAAATACAATGTAGCCGTGACAGGTCTCCCCGGGCGTTCACTCTTAGGCTTAGGCGAATAAGCCCTGTCAAACGACATGAATTCCGGAACATTATCAGCGTCGGAAATTATAGCGTACACCGTTCCGGCGGCTCCGGCACGTCCTGTGCGGCCGTTGCGGTGCGTCCATGCCTCTGCCGACGGAGGAATATGATAATGTATGACATTGGCCACACCGGCAATGTCAAGACCGCGTGCCCCAAGGTCAGTGGCCACAAGCACAGGGGTAGTTCCGTTGTCGAGAAGGTCTACAGCCAGTTCACGCTGCCGCTGGTCAAGACCGCCATGATACAGCCCTGCGGCGAATCCCTCACGCCTGAGCGCGTTATATACACGCTCGGCGCTTTCGCGGTGGTTCACAAACACTATCGACCGCCCATCGGCGCACAGCAGCAGATCGCGCAATGTATCAAGCTTGTCCTTGGCCGGGGAGTCCACTCTTACGGTGTCTACCGATGCGGGAGCAACCGAAGACGCACTGCGAAAATCAGCTATGACGGGTTTGCCCGGCAAAGGCAGAT
>OGXX01002844.1_pt1 | contig 15103 bp, 14 predicted proteins | sample 1576301 | NCBI WGS metagenome assembly OGXX01 (sample SAMEA3541469, study PRJEB24748) | human gut metagenome | biome: human gut; feature: human-associated habitat; material: faeces | place: China | collected 2012
ACAGATGTTTGGATACTGTTATTTATTGAGTATATTCTATTCATTTTAAACACCTACTTTCTTCTATAACAAATAATTCACAACTAAATATGCAAACTATTTATATATCTACCTTATTTATATGATAAATATATCATATATTTTAAAATAATACAATATTTTTTTATTATTTACAATTTTTTACCTTAAAAAAACTATATATATTAAAATATAAAGTAAAAAGAAACAATTACTTTATATTTTTAATCATATCAATCTTTTCCTTTGTCTCAGTACTTAAATAACTACCAATTACTACCATATCTACTAAAGAACTAAGTTTATATATATTATCTTGATTTATACCACCATCAACTGATATAGTTATATTCTTATATTTATTTCTTAAAGATTCTAATTTATTATAAATACTATTTATAAATAATTGTCCTCCATAACCTGGCATAACACTCATAACCAATATTAAATCTATATTATTAATATATTGTTCTAAAACATCAATATTAGTATTTGGATTAATAGCTAATCCACATTTATATCCCATACCATGTACTGTATTAATTAAATTATTTATATCTTTATCTATTTCTACATGAAATATTATATATTCTATATTCATATTATTAAAACTATTAATATATTTAATAGGATCATTAACCATTAAATGAATATCTAACTTCTTATTACTAATCTTATTTATCTCATTAATCTCTTCTATTGAATAAGCAACATTATTAGTAAAAGTATTATCCATTACATCTATATGAATATAATCTATATCATAATCATTTATCTTTTTTATAAATTCTAATCTATTCTTAATAGATAATAATGATATTGATAACTTCACTAAAACCACCTATTTCTCTATAAAATTTTTATAATTCTCATATCTACTTAAAAGAATCTCTTTATTATTAACTTTTTCTTTAACCTTACATCCATCTTCTTTTATATGCATACAATCTCTATACTTACAATATTCTAAATTATCAAACATCTCTTGCATATTATCCCTAATATCTATTTTAGACATACCATCAAATGTTAAAGAAGAAAATCCTGGTGTATCTACGATAAAACCATCATATATTTTATATAATGATACACATCTAGTAGTATGCTTTCCTCTACCTAAAGCATGTGATATACTATCAGTCTTCAATTTTAAACTAGAATCTAAATAATTTAATAAACTAGATTTTCCTGCTCCACTTTGCCCAGTTAAAACCGAAACCTTATTACTAATTATCTCTCTTAATTTATCTTTATCATGATTTAAAACAACAATATATCCTAAACTAGAATAATAATTAATATATTTATTAATTTCATCTAATTCTTTTTCATTAAGTAAATCTAACTTACTCAAACAAATAATTGGCTTAATATTATTATAACTTATAATAGTTAACATCTTATCAAGTAAATTAGTATTAAATATAGGTTCCTTAACACTTACTACAATTATAGCCTGATCAACATTACTAACAGGAGGTCTTACTAAAACATTATCTCTTTTTTTTATATCTATTATAAACTTATTAACTTCATCAAAGATAACATTATCTCCTACTAAAGGAATAATATTATTTAATCTAAATTTACCTCTTGCTTTACATATATATTCAACATTATTAGCAAGTACTACATAATCATTACTAATATTCTTAACTATTTTACCTTCCATACTACTCCTGTGGTAATAAAGGTTCTATTGGATCTACACTAATAGATTTAGCAACAGTTAACTTTAAAGTAGTTCCTTTTACGATTGTATATCCCGCAGGCTTACCCTGACTAAGTATAGTACCCTCAGGTTTCATTTCTGTTTCCTCATAAGTAATACTTAACTTAATACCATATTTTTCCGCAAAAGCTTCAGCATCCGCTAAAGTATAACCCTCTGCAATCATATCTGGATATGTCTCCACAATATCAGGAATATATAATGTTATCGTATCTCCCTTTACTAACTTAGTTCCTTCTTTAGGATTTTGTTCTATAATAATATCTGCCTTATCTCTATATTCATCAACATTATCAACAGTCTTTCTTTCTACCAAAACATATAATTCATTAACTTTTTCTAAAACCCCTTTAACTTCTAAATAATTCTTACCTACTAAATTTTCTACTATATAATTACTAGTACCAGCAGATTCAATAATAGTTATAGTAGTCCCTTTTTTAACAGTTCTTCCCACTCCAGGAGATGTCCCAATAACCTTACCTTCAGCAATCGTATCACTAGTTTCAATCTTAGTATCAACTGATATTAAGAAACCTTCTTTTTTAAGTTTTTCTTCCGCTTTAACAACAGTTAAACCAGATACATCAGGTATTTTAACATCAGGCACCGCAGTTAGACTAGGTAAAATAACAAAAACAAAACCAAAAGTTATTACAAGCAATCCAAAAATAGATAATAAAATATATAATAATTTGTTATTTTTTTTCTTTTTCTTATCTACACTAGACATATCATTAATCTCCTCATCTAAATCAGTTACCGTTTTATCTTTCTTTATCTCTTTTTCTTTAGGTAATTCTTTTAAAACTAAAGTATCTTCTAAATCAGTTTCTGGATACGGATAAACATATCTCTTTTCATTTTCTCTACTCAAACAAGTATCTAAATCATTATACATCTCTCTAACATCATTATATCTATTTCTTGGATTCTTTGCTGTTGCTTTTAAAATAATGTTTTCAACACTTTGAGGAATAACTGGATTTATTTTTCTAACACTAGGTATTTTCTCCTTCATATGTTTAAGTGCTATCTCAACAGCATTATCACCCTTAAATGGCACCTCTCCCGTTAAAAGTTCATACATCAAAATACCTACTGAATATATATCACTCTTAATCGTAGGCCCCTTACCATTAGCCAGTTCAGGGGGTAAATAATGAACACTACCCATAACTGAATTAGTTTGCGTTAAAGAAGTTGCATTCATTGCCACGGCTATCCCAAAATCAGTTATTTTTAAAAGACCATTATCAAGAATTAAAATATTTTGAGGTTTAATATCTCTATGAATAATATAAGCATCATGAGCATGAGCAAGCCCATCAGTTAATTGCTTCATAATATCAATCACTTCAGGAATAGTTAATGCTCCACGTTTTTGAACTAATTGCTTTAAAGTCTTACCCTCAACATATTCCATTACGATATAATGATTTCCCTCTTCCTCACCTACATCATATACTTCAACAATATTAGGATGTGATAAATTAGATACTGACAAAGCTTCTCTTTGAAATCTACGAATAAATTTCTCATCACCAGATAAATCACCACGCAACACCTTAATTGCTACTTTTCTATTTAAAATAGTATCATTAGCTAAATAAACATTAGCCATTCCACCTTCACCAATCGATTTAATAATCTCGTAGCGATCATTAATCTTTTGCCCCTTTACTAACATTAAAAACCACCACTTTCTGTTTGCATATATGCAATAGATATATTATCAGTTCCGCCTCGACTATTACTTTTTCTAATTAGCCTAACTACCTTTTCTTCAATATCTAATTTACCATTTAAAACTTTTTCTATTTGTTCGTTAGTTATCATATTAGTAAGTCCATCACTACAAAGAAAAATGCCTTTTACAGAAGTATCAACATCAAAAATATCTGCTTCAATTGGATTATTAGCCCCAAGAGCTCTCATTAAAACATTCTTTCTAGGATGATACTTAGCCTCCTCTTCCGTAAGTTCTCCTGTTGACACAAGTAAATTTACTAAAGTATGATCTTTCGTTACTTTAACCATTTTATCATTCTTAATAACAAAACCGGAACTATCACCAATATTACCAAATAAAATATAATCATTAGTTCTAATTGCTAAAACTAAAGTAGTACCCATCCCTTTACTTTCGTCATGCTTTTTTGTGTAATCAAATATTTTATTATTAATTTCAGTTACAATACTTCTAATCCATTCTATTGCTTCCTCTTTACTACCCATTGTTTTTAATTTATTAAAAGATTTCTTTATATGTTCCGTTGCTATTGAAGAAGCCACCTCCCCTGCTTTATGTCCTCCCATACCATCAGCAACAGCCATAATATACTCATTATTATCATTATGTAAAATGATTACACTATCTTCATTATGTGTCCTTATCTTTCCTGCATCAGTTAAATAAAATGTCTTCATATTCTCATTCCTTACCTTTACTATAATTAGCCCTCAATTGTCCACAGGCTGCATCAACCTTACTACCAAACTCCCGTCTAACAGTAACATTAATCTTACTTTTCTTAAGTATATCATAAAATCTCATAATTTGCTCATTTTTTGTTCTTCTAAATGAAATATTATCAGTTTCATTATATGGAATTAAATTTACATATGCATTCATTCCTTTTAATAAATTAGCAAGTTCCATAGCATCTTCTAAAGAATCATTAATACCACTTAATAATATATATTCAAAAGTAACTCTTCTATTATTATTATCTAAATATTTCTTCAAACTATCAATTAACTTAGAAATATTATAAACTTTATTAATAGGCATAAGCTTATTTCTTAATTCATCATTAGACGCATGTAAAGAAATAGCCAAATTAACCTGTAAATTCTCTTTACTAAACTGTTCTATCTTAGGTACAATTCCACAAGTAGAAACCGTTATATGCCTTGCACCAATACTAATACCCTTATTAGAATTAATTATTCTAATAAAACTCATTACATTATCATAATTATCAAATGGTTCTCCAATCCCCATAATAACAACATGACTAATTCTTATCCCAGTAATCTTTTCTACTTCTAATATCTGTAATACCATTTCATGTGTAGCTAAATTTCTTACTTTTTTTAACCTTCCACTTTGACAAAAAGCACATCCCATGTTACAACCCACTTGCGAAGAAATACAAATGCTATTACCATAATCATGATACATTAAAACCGATTCTATTTTCTGTCCATCACTTAATTCAAACAAAAACTTCTTAACTAATTTATCACTTTGTACCTCTAATAACTTTAACTTATCAAAACTAAAATCAGTTTGTAATTTATCAATCGTTTCCTTACCTAAATTAGTCATCTCATTTAAATTATCTACTCTTTTTTTATATAACCACTCAAATACTTGAGTAGCCCTAAATTTTGAAATATTATTATCAACAAAATATTTTTCTAATTTTTCAAACTCTATTCCATAAATATTCATATTATTATATCACCTATTACTAATTATTATTATAACATTTAATTAGAAAAAAAACATAAAATTTAAAGAAAAAATATAAAATTTACATACCAAAATTATTTCTTACATAAAAAAAGACTAGTTATCCATAAACTAATCTTTAATTGAGTAAATCGTTTAGGAAGTGTATTCTACCAATTATTTTAATTTTCAAGCAAAATTAGGCTTTATATATTATTATTTTCTAATAACCAATCAATAATGTTTTTGTGAATAATGCCATTTCGTGAAAAATCCATTTTATCAAGAGAAAGAACATATCTTGGGTAATTATCATCTATTGCTTTAAATGCTCCAAATTCTCTTTCTATAACATCATCATTTGCAAGCAAATATGCTACTTGGTAATATTCCTTGATATTATCTTTAGTTGCAATAAAATCTACTTCTCCATCTTTAGTTTTTCCTATATATACATCATATCCTCTTTGTAAAAGTTCATTATAAACAACGTTTTCAATTGCAAAACTTTTATTTATTTCAAAAGCATTATTTTTTATTTGTGCTATTCCTAAATCAGTCATATAATATTTATTCAATGTTTTTAGTATTGCTCTTCCATGTATATCATATCTATATATTTTTCTTATTATTAAAGCTTTACATAAAGCATCAAGATAAATATATAAAGTTTCCGTAGATATAGATTTGCCTTCAGTTTTTAAAAAATTAATAACATTTTCGGCTGAAAATTCTCTACCTGTAGTATCAACAATATACTGTAGTAACAAATTAAACAAAATTGTATCTTTTAATCCTAATCTATCAACTACATCTCTTAATATTATTGAATCAAATACACTATGCAAATAATCTTTTATATTATTTTCATTTTCAAATTGACATCTATTAGGAAGCCCACCCCATTTTACAAAATTCCAAAAAGTTTCTTCATCTTTTGGTTTCTTTTTTGAAAGTTCTATAAACTCCTTATACGATAATGGAAAGATATTAAATAAAACATATCTACCAGACAAAACTGATGATAATTCTTGAGATAATAATTTACTATTCGAACCAGTAATAAAAATACTTATATTATTAGTTGATGCCCTCAATGAATTTACAACCTCTTCAAAGTTTTCAACTTTTTGAATTTCATCTAAAAATATATAATATTTGTTTTTATCTAATAATTGATCTTTTATATATTTGTTAAGCTTTTTATAATCTTTTAATTCTTCATATTCGATATATTCAAAATTTATATAAATGATATGATCATCATCACATCCACTTTCTTTTAATTCATCAATAATTTGATTTAGTATAACTGACTTACCGCATCTTCTTATTCCAACTAATATTTTAACAAGATCGCTTTCATAAAAGCCTCTTATTCTAGATAAATAATTTTCTCTTTTAATCATTTCAATCACCTATATAAATAATATATTATTTTTTACATTTTGTCAAGTTATTTCTCGTTTAAGAAATAACTTCTTATTTTTCGACATTTATTTCGCAAAATTAGCAATTGGTTTCGGTAGTAACAATACTGAAAGTAACCTCCGAAAACGATACCAAATAAAAAAGACTAGTCATCCATAAACTAATCCCCATACAATTTTAGTAGTGTGATTTCTTTCATACACTGCCAATTATTTTTCTTTATTATTTTTTTTAAAAATGTATCTAAATACTTAACATAAATTCAATTAAACTTATATCAAATTTTATATTTTTAATTAAGCAATAAATGTTAGTTATAAATCATAATTAATACTTATTAATAACATAATCCCTATTACCAAAACCATTACCAAATAATTACAACAGCATAGCAAAAAACACATAAAACAAAACTTATATTATGATAAACTATTTATTTAAAACCTGCATACTTCTTAAAACTATTTGATATTTATCATATCTCCTTTGAACCAAACCCTTAATTAATACAATATTCCCTTTTACCAATAACCTCTTATACATTTCATATTGATTTTTAAACACCGTTAAAGTTATCTCTCCACTTTCATCCGTAGCATAAACAAAAGCCATAACATCATTATTCTTAGTAACTATCTCATTTACCTTATCAATATATAACTTTATATTCACTAAAGAATCATAATACTTAGGAACATCATTTATTGAAATATCATTTATATCCTTATAACTAGAAACCGGATGAGTACTCATATAAAAACCTATGGCCAAATTCTCTTTATCAATTAACTCCATATTACTATACTCATCATATTCTTTAATAATAGGTTCTTCAACACTAATAATACTATTTACATCCACCAAATCAGCATAATTATAAATATTATCTAAATTCAAAATCAATGTTTTCTTATTATAAAACTCCCTAAAGCAACCAGCATATATTAAATTAGTAATAATCTTCTTATTTACTATCTTCTTCATTCTAACAACAAAATCAATAAAACTACTAAATTCTCTAATATTTCTCTCTTTTATTATTTCATTAATAGTAATCACACCAACATTCTTAACAATCGAAAGAGGTAAAATCAAGCCATCACTTGAAGCCTTATATTTTTTTTCACTCCTATTTATAAGAGGCATAATAATATTAACACCTCTATTTTTTAATTGTAATAAATAATCCTTTGTTTTTATTTCACTACCAACAACATTATTAAGTAAAGCAGACATAAAATAACTATAAAAATATGTCTTTAAAAATGCCATCTTATAAGCTACAATTGCATAAGAAACAGAATGACTCTTATTAAAACCATAATTAGCAAACTTTAAAATCAATTCATAAACCCTCTCACTTACTTCCTCAGTATAACCATTCAACACAGATTTTTTTATAAATTTATCCTTCTCACTAAGTAAAATATCTTCATTCTTCTTAGATACAGCTTTTCTTAAAATATCAGCCTCACCCAAAGAATAATTAGCCATCTTATTAGCTATTTGCATTATCTGTTCTTGATAAATAATAATTCCATAAGTAGACTTTAATATCTCTTCCAAAGAAACATCTATATAATCAATTTTCTCTTTTCCTTCTTTTCTTCTAATATAACTATCTATATTATCCATAGGACCTGGTCTAAATAAAGCCAATGCCGCGATTAAATCATCGAAAGTATCAGGTTTTAAATTTCTTAAAAAATGTCTCATACCACCACTTTCAAACTGAAATATTCCATCAGTATTAGCCGTCTTAAATATTTCCATAACTCTTTTATCATTATCAATAGGAATATTAGCAAAAGTTATATTTAATCCCTCATTATTTCTTATATTATTAATAACCTCATCAATAATAGTTAAATTTTTAATACTAAGAAAATCCATTTTAAGCAAGCCTAATTCTTCTAAATATTCCTTAGAATACCCCGTAAGATAATTACCTGTTTCATTTTTATACAAAGGAATAACATTATCAATAGAAGTATTAGCAATAACAACACCCGCGGCATGTACCGTAACATGACGTGGTAATCCTTCTAACTTCATACATATTTTATATAAATTAGCTAACTCCTTACTTTGAAGCATATTTTGAAGTTTACCATTTTCTAATGAAGTTTTTAAATCATCACCAATTAATTTAGTCATATTATCTATAATTGAAGGATGTATTTTCAAAACTCTAGCCACATCTCTAATAACTTGTTTAGAAGCAAGAGTATTAAAAGCAATGATAGAAACAACCCTCTTATTACCATATTTTTGTCTAACATAATCTATTACTTCATCTCTTTTCAAAGCATCAAAGTCCACATCAATATCGGGCATAGTAACTCTTTCTGGATTCAAAAATCTCTCAAACAACAAATTATATTTAATAGGATCAATATCAGTAATACCAAGCACATAAGAAACCAAACTACCCGCAGCACTTCCACGACCTGGTCCCACTAAAATATTATTTTTCTTAGCATATTTAACATAATCCCAAACAATTAAAAAATAATTACAAAAACCCATTTTATTAATAACATCTAATTCATAGTTTAACCTATTTAAATAAACTTCTTGTACTTCACCATTTAATCTCTTATTAAGTCCTTTCTTACATATTTTAGATAAGTAATCATAATCATTAATATCATTATCATAACTAGGAAATAAATTTGGGGTAAAACCTAGTTCCACATTGCACATTAAAGCAATATCTAAAGTATTTTTAATATCTTTCTCATCACTTATCTTTATTACCTCTTCATAACTTAATAAATGCTTCCCCTTATCCTTTTTCAGTTCATACTCTCCAAGTACCTTACCATCTTTAATCATCTTAGCATAATCCAAATAGATATAATCATTTTCTTCCAAATAACTAACATCATTAATTAATACTTTCTTATCATTTATTTTCTCTTTTTCTAAGATATTACTATATCCCACATATTTAGTATCATATATATCATAAATAGATTTATCATAATACCTATAAGGCATCACTAAAACAAGATTATCTTTGTATTCCTCTAAATCCTTTATATTAATATTTCTTTCCGTGATAATTGTCGATAATTTAATTAAGTTTTTATAACCTAAATCATTTTTAGCGTAAAGTATTACCTTATAATTATCTATATCTAAAGTTATCCCAATAATAGGTTTAATATCATTTTTAATACATTCATGATAAAAAGAAGGAACTCCAAACATGTTATTATTATCTGTAATAGCTAAATACTTATAATTTAAAGTTTTAGCTCTTTGAACTAGTTTTGTGATATCATTCAAACTTTCTAACATTGAATAACTAGTTTTTACTTCTAAAGCTACATATTCCACATTATCACCTTCCTTTTTTTATTATATAATAATTTTGAAAAAAAAGCCATGTAATAATACATAACTTTATTGTTTTGCTTTTCCTACGGTAGTTTTAATTTTTAAACTTTATATAACTAATTAAATTACAACTATAACTTAGATATATTTTTATTAATTATATCTAAACTATTTTATCATATATCAAACTAGCATTAGTAAAATCAGCGATATTTTTAAAATTATCAATGTATCTACCACGTTCATTTAAATAATTTAAATAATAGGCATACTCCCAAAGGTCAATTATCTTCATTAGGAAATTCATTGATGTGATATACTAATTCTTCCATATCACAATTATAATTAAAATTATTCTAAACAATCTTAATAAGTTTAATTTTTATAAAAAGGTAATATTATAGTTATTAGGTTATATGAGAAACAACAGAAGTTGTAGCCCCTCAAACAAGACCAAAATCAAGATCAAAAGAAAAGAAAAACCCTTGATATACAAGGGATAATTATCATATGGTGCCGATTGACGAAATTGAATCGTCCTCTAAAGCTTACCATGCTTTTGTTTTACCACTAAACTAAATCGGCATAGAAACTAATTAAGAAATAATTAGTTTAATAATAACAAATAATGCTAATACAACACGATATATTGCAAATATACTAAAATCATGTTTTTTAACATAATTAAGTAAGAACTTAATACATATTATACCAGTTATTGCCGCAATTGCAATACCTAAAATAACTTCTTTTGTAAACATTAAATCCTTAATATTTAATACTGTCGCACCAAAGATAATAGGAGTAGATAGCAAAAAGGTAAATTTTGCCACACCTTCTCTCGATACACCAAGAAGTCTTCCTGTTAGAATAGTAATTCCACTTCTTGAAAATCCTGGTATAACAGCTAATGATTGACTTAAGCCAATTAAGAATGTTTGCTTAAAAGTCATTTTTTCATATGTTGTTTCTTTTTTATAATGCTTAGAAGCCCACATATCACCTACATATATTAAAACTCCTACAATTGCTAAACATAATGCAATAAGTAATATATTGCTTCTTAGTACATTTTCAATAACATCTTCAAATAGATATCCTATTAAAGCACCAGGAATTGTCGCACATACCAAGTACCAAAACATTTTATTTTCAAAACTATTCTCGTGTTTAAAAACCTTATTAAATGCTCCTTTAAAAAGACTTAACCAGTCTTTCCAAAAAACAACAATTACTGAAATTAAAGTTCCAAAGTGTAAAGCCACATCAAAAGCTAGCTTTGCTTTCGTGGACATACTAAGTGAAAAATTAAAAAGAAATGGTACTAGAATCAAATGAGCCGACGAAGAAACTGGTAAAAACTCACCAATTCCTTGGATAACTCCTAATATAATAGCTTCAAGTAAACTCATGTATAATACACCCTCTTTTCTATACTACTTCTTTGCTTTCTCTAATGCTTTTTCTAGGGCTCTATATAAACCATCAATACTAATTGTACAACCTGTAACAGAATCAGTAGTTTTATCTTCATTTAACTTAATAAAATCAATGCCTTGATTATTTACCACAGCTTTTTCTAATGCTTCTACTTGCTCATACCATTCTGCTCCATCTTCAATTTTTCCCATATTTGAAGATACACCTTTCATACCATAAGCATTACCTAAAGTTTTTTTGGTGGTTTGTACACCCTCACTAGTAGTATATGTACTATCTAAGTAAACATTAGAAATTTTCCCATTTTTGTCCACCTCAACCTTTGCGGTTACTTTATTATTTTGACCTCCATATTCTTCCATAACATAGTCTTCATAAACTCCTTCTTTATATTTAACGCCACATCCTGTCAACATCAAAACTACGATTATACATAATAATATTTTTTTCATTTTCATCTTACCTTTCTAAATTGATTATAAAATCATCTTCATGATTAGTAAACTTCACACGACTTAAAATCGTATGCTTCTAATATCACTATTAGAATTTTCTCCAATTAATAATATCATTATTAATTTAAAGAGACATAAATTTGGATAGTTCCTACCCCATATATAACTGATACCATATCCAATATAATAATATCATATGCCAGAATGAAAGTAAATACTTTTAAGAATTAAAAAGGAAAAATCTAGCTCAGAAGAAATTCTAAACCAGTACGCTTTTTGGTATGTCAATTATTTGACTAGATTACATATTTTTCGTATAATCTAACAATTTTTTAGTAATAATACCCACAATAATACCAGTTGGAATAGAGAATATTAATAAATAAGGTAGATAATATATGATATTATAATTAATCAACAACATCCCAATTAGTACTTGTCCAATACTATGAAAAATAGAACCTATTACACTTACTCCCACTATAGAAAACAGCTTTAACTTACTAATTAAATACATTGCTACTACACTAAAAGTTGCCCCACTTAAACTAAAGAAAAATGGTATATTAAATAAACCAGTAATTAAAATAGACACCAAAAATACTCTAACTACGGATACATACAAAGCTTCCCTAAAACCATATTTTTCTAATATGTATAAAACTACTATATTAGCAAGACCCAATTTCAACCCAGGAATAATATTACTAAAAAAAGGAATATATGACTCAATAATAGAAATTACTACTGACATTGCTATTAGCATAGATAATCTACTTACTTTTCTTAATTCCATTTTATCCTTCCCCTTTAAACTACAGCATCCAATTCGCTCTCTTCCTCTATTTTAATTATTATCTTATTAGGTAAACAAACAATAGGAACGTTATTACTAACATAACCCTGTTTTGAACATAAATGGTACTTTGAAGTTTCTTCATTAACTCTTACTTTGCCTATATCAGTTTCAATAACAACTTCTCCTAAATAACCCTTGACCCTATACTTCTCATGTTTATCTAATTTAACCTTTAAAATAACTTTATCCTCATAATACACTAAAGCATATTTACTACCTACATTTGGTTTAATAATAAAAATTAAACTAATAATCAAAACTATAAAAATTAATAAGACATCCTTTTTATTCATAACTACTAAAACCTTTTGATGTTATAATGTTATCTTCATTCACGTAAAATACTGCCTCAAGATTATCCTTATTATTTACATAATTTAAAGCTTCTTCTAAAGATAATAAAAACAAATAAGTACTATACATATCAGCATCTTTAGAATTATCACATATAACAGTTACACTTTTTACATTATTTGCGGGAAATCTTGTTTTAGGATTAATAATATGATTATATCTAATACCATTCACTTCATAATATCTTTGGTAATCTCCACTTGTAACAACACTTTTATTTTCAACATTAATTTTTTTATACATTTTATTTGTGTCATTTGGATTTTCAATACCAATAACATATTTACCATCCTTATAAGATTTTCCTACTTTAACATTGCCTCCAGCGTTAATTAAATATTTATCTATTTTCTTGCTTTCTAAATAATTGCCAACTTCTTCAGTTACATATCCCTTAGCAATAGCGCCAAGATCTAATTTAACATCACTTTTCTTAAGAAATTTATTTCCTTCTAAGACAATATCATTAATATTTATATTTAAATTATTAAGCTCTTTCTCGCTAGGTACTTCAGTTCCCTCATTTATATATTTTTTCCAAACACCTGTAACATTACCCATTGCTATGTTAACCAGACCATTCGTATTATTATAAACATCTATTCCATATTGAATAAAATCTGCTAATTCCTTGCTGATTGTTACTTCTTTGTTTACTTCTAAAACATTATTTAAATAATACACATTTATAACATTATCGTGTTTTGTATAAGCATCCGCTAAAATATCATATTTGTTATAAATATATTCCACTTCGTTTAAAATTTTATCTGCTTTTCTATTTTTACTATATAATTTAATATTAATATAAGTATCCATTTTCATAATGTTTTTACTATATTCTAATTTCCTATTCGTAAAAGAAAAATAAAAACCAAATAATAAAATAAGAATTGTAATATAATATAAACTTTTTTTCATAATTACCTCATTTCTACTTCGTATTTAACTATACTATAATCTATTTTATTTGTCAAGGCTTATTCGAAAGTATGTTCTATTTTATAATTTATATTATTTCATTTATCAATATAAAGAACTATAAAATATAAAACAAATTTTAATTTTAACTTCACTTTTTTGGCGTTTTCATATATAATTATAGATAAGAATAAAAGGAGAATGTATATGAGTTATAATGCTTTTTTAGAAAGAATAATTATTTGTTTTGCTCTTAGTTTTTTAATAGGGTTAGAAAGACAATACCGAAGAAGATATATTGGTCTTAGAACGACTATCTTAGTTTGCCTTGGATCATTTCTTTTTGTATCATTTTCTTTTCTAACTATGAATAATGATATTACAAGAATTGCGACAGGAGTTGTTACTGGCATTGGGTTCTTAGGTGCAGGAGCTATTTTAAAAGATGGTTCTAACGTTAAAGGTTTAACTACCGCGGCAACTCTATGGTGCGATGCAGCGATTGGTATCTTATGTGCAGGTGGTTTTATCTTTGAAAGTTTAACCAGTACTTTCTTTATTCTATTTACCAATATTGTTTTAAGATATGTAAATAAGAGCCTACATGTTAAAAAGAATGAAAAAAATATCCCAACATTATATTTAATTAAAATTATATGTGATGAAAAAGATGAGCCTAATATTAGAAAAATTATTAAAACTAACATAGATAATAAGACCTTGCTAAATAGTATTGAAAGTGTCGATATCACTAATGAAAGGGTACAAATCGAGGTATGGATAAAAATTTTAGATGTCAAAAATAATAATTTAGATAAAATATTAAATAAAATATCTATTCACCCTAGTGTTATTTCATTTTCTTGCAAACAAGAAAGTTCAATTTTAGAAATCGATGACGAAGAACTTTGACGTAGATAAAATTAATTCCACCTACGATAATTTCTACAAGTAAAGATAATTTATTTTCACCGTAGACATAATTCCGGTAGTAGCTACCGTACTCAATTTTATTTTTATTTTTTGTTTTTTGCTTTTGCTATGCTGTTGTAGTTCTTTAGTTTTGTTTTATGCAAAATTATCCTTTA
>OGXX01002850.1_pt1 | contig 15091 bp, 9 predicted proteins | sample 1576301 | NCBI WGS metagenome assembly OGXX01 (sample SAMEA3541469, study PRJEB24748) | human gut metagenome | biome: human gut; feature: human-associated habitat; material: faeces | place: China | collected 2012
CAGACGGCCAATACGACCAAAACCATTGATAGCAACTCTAACAGCCATGTTAATAGTACCTCCTAAATGTTCTTACCCTTTTATCGGATAATAATCACGGTAGCTTTATTATAGACCAAATCGCGGAAACCTTCAAGTGTCCGCCAAAAAATTAACAAGGTAATTTCACACTTTTTTGTTTTTGAACGATTTTCACAGCTTTTATGGGAATCTTTTCAGCAATTCAACCAACGGTGTGTCGGGGCATTGCAGGCCTTCCGTCACTTCCTGCCACCCGCGCCACAGTGAAAAGCCCCAGCGCGCCGATGCAGCACATGCCAAAGCCAAACAGCACCTCGGGCAGGTCGGCTGCCGTGATGCCGTGGAACAGCAGCACCAGCACCCGGGGCAGCTCCCAGCAGAAGCAGAGCAGGAACGTGCAGATCCCGGCCTCGCACAGCTGGCGGCCGTTGGACGTTTCCGGCAGCCAAAGGGCGCGGACCATCGCCGAAAGAAACACCAGCGCGGCCAGCATCTGCCAGACCATGGCAGTCGGCTCCACCCGGTGCCAGCTGGAGCTGTTCTCCATAAAGCGGCTCAGCACCCCCCAGTAGAACACCGCCGTGCCAAGCACCGCCGGGGTCATGCTCCGGCCGGGCAGACGGTATTCTCCCTTATGCGTCCAGCTGCGGCCCAGTCGGATCAGCCAGACAGCGCACACCAGCTCCAGCACGGCACGCACCAGCGCGCCAACGCCGGTCATGCCCACTGCCAGACGCACCGCACCGGCCAGGCCGACACACACGCCGCCCAGCACCGATGTAACTCCCACCGGTTTGCAGGCACTGCGCAGAACAAGGGGCTGGCGGGCCAGCTTCCTGGCGGCAATGATACCAACGACCAGCGCCGCCCACAGGCTGCCGTACCGCAGCCAGACAGAGCCCGCTGTGCACAGGCCGGTATTCCAGTCCGTCCACAGGGCCAAGTCGAGCCCGCGCCCAATGGCAAGGGCACCACCACAGGTGAAAATCAGCACAAATAAAGCGTTCATCAGCGTTCCTCGATCGGTTTATATTTCTGGCGCACGCCCAGATACTTATAGGCGGGCCGGATGATCCGGTTGGCAAAAATGACTTCCTCCACCCGGTGTGCGCACCAACCCGGCACACGGGCAATGGCGAACAGCGGGGTGTAGATATCCTCAGAGATGCCCAGCATGTTGTAGATCAGGCCGCTGAACAGGTCCACGTTGGCGCACACCGGCTTGGAGCTGCCCTTTTCCTCGGCAAAGATGCCGGGTGCCAGCCGCTCGATGCTGCACAGCATATTGTACTCTTCCTCAAAGCCCTTTTCGTAGGCCAGATGCTTTGCGCGCTGCTTCAGGATGACCTCACGGGGGTCGCTGATGGTGTACACCGCATGACCCATGCCATAGATCAGGCCGGAGCCGTCGCCCGCCTGCTTGCGCAGGATGCGGCGCAGATACTCGCGCACCTCGTCGTCATCCTCCGGGTTCTCAACGTGCTTGAGGATATCCTGCAGCTGGCGGTTGACCATCAGGTTCGCGCCGCCGTGCTTGGGGCCCTTCAGGGCACCGATGGCCGCAGAGATAGCCGAGTAGGTGTCCGTGCCGGAGGAGGACAGTACGCGGGTGGTAAAGGTGGAGCAGTTGCCGCCGCCGTGGTCTGCGTGCACCAGCAGGCACATATCCAGCAGCTTTGCCTCCTCGTGGGTGAACTTCTGGTCCGGGCGGTAGGTGCTGAGGATGTGCTCTGCCGTGCTCTGGCCGGGCTTGGGCAGGTGGAAGAACATACTCTGTTTATCGTAGTAGCGGCGCTTCATCTGATAAGCGTTCACCATCATGGTGGGCATACTGGCGATCAGGTTGATGCTCTGGTTCAGGATGTTCTCAAGGCTCAGATCCTCGGCGCGGTCGTCGTAGGAGTACAGGCCCAGCACACAGCGCTGCAACTTGTTCATGATATTGGGCGAGGGGGCGTTCATAGTGTCCATGAAGCCGTCCGGCAGGGCGCGGGACTCCGCTAAGATTTCGCAGAAATCGTCCAGCTGCTCCCGGGTGGGCAGGCTGCCGAACAAAAGCAGCCAGATCACTTCCTCAAACACGAAGCGGTCGTTGCGGTAAGCCTCGTCCACGATCTCGTTGATGTTGACGCCCCGGTAGATCAGCTTGCCGGGGGTGGGGATCACATGACCCTCCTGATCTCTTTTGTAACCCACAACGTCACAGACGTTAGTCAGGCCGGCCAGCACGCCGGTGCCATCCGGGTTGCGCAGACCGCGCTTGACCCCCAGCCGCTCGCTGGTCTCCGGGTCGATGTAGTTGTTTGCGATGTACTCCTCGCACAGGGTACGCATAGTCGTCGGGTCCAGCGTTGCCACTTCTGCGTGTGCAAAGTTCATAGGAGTGCTCCTTTCCGTCTCTTACTTTTTTATACTTTCCGTTCCCGTCCATCCTACGCTCTGATGGACATACTTTTATAATATCGCTTTTGTGCAGTAAATTCAAGCGCTAAGTGCGCACTTCTCACCGTAAAGCGCAAAAATGCAGGTTTTTCTCTGCGCATTTCCCGCCGGTTTGCACGCTGCCGGGCGTATGATGTTCCCAAAACCTGCGTTCCGGGAGGAGGTCTAGTATGAAACGTTCCTTTTTGCTGCTGTGCGCCGTTCTGCTGGTGCTGGGCTGCGCCCTGCCGTGTGCTGCCTACCGTCTTGCCTGCATGGCTCTTGCGCAGAGCACCGCTCCGTCCGCAGCAGAAGCATCCTCTGCCGCTTCGGAGGAAAGCAGCAGTCAGCCCCCCTCCCCTGCTGACACAGCCGATACCGTCCGCTTTACGGATCAGAGCACCGGGCAGGCGGTGGAGCTGCCGCTGCGGGAGTACCTGATCGGGGCAGTTGCTGCCGAGATGCCGGTCAGCTGGCCGGATGAAGCACTGAAGGCACAGGCGGTGGCGGCGCACAGCTATGCCCTTTACCGCCGGGATCACAGCACGGAGGAAAACGGCGCATGGTTCACCGCAGACCCCGCCCGGCGGCAGGGCTGCCTGACCGATGCGGTGCTGCACAGCTACTGGGGCACCGCCTACGCGGCCAACTACGCCCGGCTTTCCGCGCTGGTGGATGCGGTACAGACGCAGGTGCTGTATTACGGGGACGCCCCCGCCGGGACAAGCTACTTTGCCATGTCCAATGGCCGTACCGAAGCCAGCGAGAACGTCTGGGGCACTGCCCTGCCCTATCTTGTACCGGTGGACAGCAGTACCGACACCGCCGCCGACAATTATGAATACACCCTGAACCTTTCTGCCGCCCAATTACAGCAGCTGCTGACCGAACGGCTGGGCATCGCCGCTGATCTTTCGCAGCAGGCGCAGTGGTTCGGCACGCCGATGCTCACCCCCTCCGGCTATGTAGACAGCCTGCCGGTCTGCGGGCAGACGGTGCAGGGCACCGCCCTGCGCAAGGCGCTGGGGCTGCGCAGCACCTGCTTTACGGTGGTCTGGCAAAGCGGCACCTTCTCCTTTACCACAAGGGGCTACGGCCACGGCGTAGGCATGAGCCAGTGGGGCGCAAAGGCGCTGGCGGAGCAGGGTGCAGACTACCGCGCCATTCTGGCACACTACTACCCAGGCACGGAGCTGCGGGGGTAATGCAAATAGGGCTGCTACACGTTGCTTCGTGCAGCAGCCCCAAATTATTTCTTTTTATCAGCCGAACAGCTGTGCAAACCAGCTTACGGTGGTCTCGGCGGCGGTCTCTACCGTGGTCTCCACCTGCTGGACCGTCTGCTGCAGCTTGGTGCCCTCGGCGTCCTTGAGCGACCAGTAGGTCTGGGTACTGCTTGCACTGCCGGACACCGTGAAGTCCGATGCAAAGCACAGGCTCTCGCCCGCAGAGTCCGTCACCAGCACCATATAGGTGTAGCTGCCCTCCGGCAGCTCCCCGAAGCGGATCTGGCTGTCCAGCGTGTTCAGAGAGAAAGCGGCGGCGTTCACCTGTGCCGCCGCGCTCTGCACAGTCTGGTCAGCTGCGTCCAGAACCGCCACCTGCACACTGGTCAGGGTAGTACCGGTGGCGCTGTTGGCTGTACCGGTCAGCGTCATGCCGCTGCCGGTGCGAAGATTTACCGGGTAACGCACCCCTTCCAGCCGCAGACCGTCGGCCTGTGCCGCCACGCTGTTATGATCTGCGGTGACGTACCAGTAGCAGGACGCTCTTGCAATGGACACGCTGGAGCTTGTAATAGGGATGCGGCCGTAGCCGATGTTCCCCGCCGGGTCGGAGCAATAGAAAATACCGTTGGTGTAGTCGGTCAGCAGCACCGCATGGGGCTGGGTACGGTCGTAGAGGACGATGCCCTCCGGGTGCTGCTCCAGCAGAGAGATCAGCACCGCCGTTTTGCTTTGCAGGCTGGAGGGCAGGGTGGCGTAGCCCACCTGCATTTCCTTATATGTAAAGCTGTGCGCAAGGCCGTTGGCCCATGCTGTGGAGCGCACACTGTTCTCGGTCACGTTCGTCCAGTCGGTCAGCCCGTCAAAGTAGGCACGGCGGCGCAGCATCATGGCTGCGGAAGCCAGCGTGCAGGTGCCGCCCCGGCTCTGCTTGAAGTAGAAGCCTGCGTCCACGTTCAGATCCACTGCCAGTGCGGCGGGCAGACAGGTAAGCAGAAAGGCAAAGCTCAGTATCAGGGTCAGCAATCGTTTTCTCAGGGTGTGCGGTGCGGTGGTATTCACGGTTCGGTATTTCCTTTCTTGTTTCTTTGCGGATCTCATAGGGATCTACCACTAAAAAGTATACCAGCCTGTAATCCTTTTGTAAACAATCTTCCGTCTATTTTCTCAATATCAACACGTTTTGGGGATATCCGTTGGCTGCTTTTCACAAATTTTTCTGCAATATTCCACGCATCTGACAAAATTTCGTCCTACCCACCGCACAAATATGAAAAGATATTTCTTTTTTCGCCCGTTTTTTGGGTACCAAACTGCAAAAAGCACCCGCAGCATTCTCCCTGCATTTCATTGCAAAAAACGGGAAACTGCTGCGGGTGCTTTATTATTTATGCTTCTGACAGGCGTTCGGGTCACAAAATTTTATGCAGCTCCTGCACAAGGTCGCCGATCACGATGGGCTTGGACAAAAAGCCGTTCATGCCGCTTTCCAGCGCGTTGCGGCGATCCTCGTCAAAGGCGTTGGCGGTCATGGCAATGATCGGGATCGTTGCCCGGGCAGGGTCGTCCAGCGCGCGGATCTTCCGGGTGGCGGTATAGCCGTCCATGATCGGCATCTGCACATCCATCAGCACCAGATCATAGCTGCCCGGCGCTGCGGTGCTCACCTTTTCCACCGCCACAGCGCCGTTTTCAGCCGTATCGACAAGGAAGCCGTACTCCCGCAGAATTTCCTGTGCGATCTCGCGGTTCAGCTCGTTGTCCTCTACCAGCAGGATGTGCTTGCCCTTGAAGTCGGCGTTCTTTTCCGGCAGAAGCCCCTGCGCCGCATCCGTCTGTTTCTGACCGAGGGCGCTCATCAGGGTCTCGCGCAGATCGGACATGAACATGGGCTTGGCGCAGAAGGCGGTCACACCGGCTGCTTTTGCTTCCACCTCGATATCCGACCAGTCGTAGGCAGTCAGGATGATAATGGGCGTATCATCGTGCAGGCTGCGGATCTGGCGGGTGACCTCGATACCGTTCATATCCGGCAGGCGCCAGTCGATGATATAGGCGTGGTAGACATCGCTCATCTCAAGGGCCTGCCGCGCGCGCAGCACCGCTTCCTTGCCGGAAAGCGTCCACTCGGCGCGCATACCCACCTTGACCAGCATCTTTGTCACGCTGTCGCAGGTGTTGAAGTCGTCGTCCACCACCAGTGCTTTCAGTCCTTCCAGCTCGGTGATCTTTTCCACCGTGCGCTGCTCGGTCTGTGTGCGCATGGGCACGCAGACGATAAACTCGCTGCCCTTGCCCTGCGCTGTCTGCACCTCGATGGTGCCGCCCATCATATCCACGATGTTTTTGGTAATGGCCATGCCAAGGCCGGTGCCTTGGATGCGGCTTACCGTGGAGGTGCGCTCCCGCTCGAAGGGCTCAAAGATCTTTTTGGCAAACTCCGGGCTCATGCCGATGCCGTTATCCTTGATGCGGAACTCGTACTGCCCGCAGCCGTGCACCTTACCGGCAAGCTGCCGCACCCGCACCGAGACTGTGCCGCCCGCCGGGGTGAACTTGATGGCGTTGGACAGCAGGTTCAGCAAGATCTGGTTCAGCCGGGTCTTGTCGCAGTAGACGTCCTCGTCGGTCACGTCCATGACGTCCATGTAAAGCTCCAGCTGCTTTGCGTAAATTTGCCCGCTGACAATGGTTTTCAAATCGTGCAGCACATCCGAAAGGTTGACCTCCACCTCTTCCAGATGGATCTTTCCGCTTTCGATGCGGCTCATATCCAGCACATCGTTGATGAGGGAGAGCAGATGGTTGCTGGATGCAAGGGTCTTGCCAAGATAATCCTTCACCCGCTCGGTATCGTCGATATTGCTGAGCGCCAGCGTGGTAAAGCCGATGATGGCGTTCATGGGGGTGCGGATATCGTGGGACATATTGGAAAGGAAGGTGCTCTTGGCGCGGTTGGCGGTCTCGGCGGCGGCAACCGCGTTGGAAAGCGCCTGATTTACCTGCCTGTCGGCGGTGCGGTCGGACACGACAAGGATGTGTTTGGTTCTGCCCTCCACCTCGCTGCCCATGGCAACGATGTGGAACCAGCGCCGCTCCCCGGTTTCCAGATGCACATACTCATCATCCCATTCGCGCTGCTGCCCGCTGAGAAGCCCTTCCAGATAGTTTTTATCGCGTTCCGGGTCATCCTTCAGGTGCAGCGCTGCCAGAACACGGGCATCCTGCCGGACTTCTCTCCATGGGATACCCAGCAGCCGCTCGATGTTCGGGCTGACATAATCCACCTTGGTGGTCTCTGCGTCCAGCATCAGGAAAACGTCGTCCACATTCAGCGAGAGCTTCTGGAACAGCTCGTCCCGGTACGAGATCTCGGTATTCTTCCGGCGCAGGGTCGTATGGCTTCTGCGCACAATGAGTAGAATGATCATCAGAGCAAAACCGGCGGCAATGCCCGCCACGATCTGTATGGTATGGAACCACAGCTTATCCAGACTGGCATTGACGACCCTGACCGGGACAAGCCCCAGCATCGTCCAGTTCTGAACCGATGTGCCCTCGTAGACCAGATAATAGCTGATGCCGCCCAGCGTCACCCTCAGGTTCCCGCCGCTGCCCTGCGCAAAGGCATTGGACAGCTCCGTGATCTGTTTCTCGGAAAGGTCGGAATGGTCGCGCAGCATCGCAATGAAGTTGTAAACGGTCTCCTTGCGGTTTACGGAATTATCGATGATCACCCGGCCGTCCGGGTAGATGACATAGTTGCTGGCATTGCCCTCAAAGGCAGAGTTGTCCAGCAATCTAAGCACCGCATCATTATAATAAGAGATAGCAATGGCATCGTAGGCAAAGCCCCGGTAGCTGCCCTGCGTTTCGGGACAGATGAACGCAAGCATCTGGGGCTTGCCGGGCAGCGCCGTGTTCATGACGATATCCTCGCCGTGGGCGAGTTTTTCGTCCAGATTCGCCTGCAAGCCAAGATAGCCGGTCTCTCCGGTCACGGTCATGTAGTTGCCGTCGTAGGTAAGAAAGTAAAAGTCGGCAAATCCGGTATTCTGCTGCGCTTTCTCGATATACGCCTGAATTTCGGCTTCATCGGAAGTGTTTTCCAAAAAGTCGTTGTACAAGTGCAGATAGGTCAGGTTTTTGCGCACCATCTCCTTCAGCATATTGTTGGATTTATGCAGCACTTCTTCCAGATGCGTAGTGCTTTCCTGATAGATGGTCTGCGACACAAACGAGATGTACCGCACGCTGAGACCGGCTGCCAGCACAATCAGCAGAAGGATGGCAGCAGCAGGGAGCCACTTTTGCCGGGGATGGCAGCTCCGTTTTGGTTTACGCTTTTCGTCTGCCATTCCGCTCACCTCAGTGTCATGTAGTTTTCAGGCTCTGCAAGCGCTGCGCTGCCGCCGGAAATGTAATCGCGCCATGTGTTTTTCACCCACGCGTCTCCGTCCTCAGACGTGCCGCTCTTGCTCGCAAGCAGCGCTTCCATCTGCTTTGACGTTGCCAGACAGGTCACAGTAATGGTGTCGTCATCCCGCAGCGGCTGCCCGTTGCGGGTAATACTGGTCAGGGTATAGCTGCCGTTATTCTCCTTTACCTCCACGGCAATACCGCTGACTATCGGCAGAGAGCCACGATTGAAGGGCACAAAGCCGCCCTCGCAGCCTTCCACAAAGGCGCGGACAACTTCTTTCAACTCAGCACCGGTCATGGTGCGCTGGCGGGACATCAGGCCGTTGGGCATGATCATGGAAGCCGCCATCTTCTGGGTATAGTCTGCCTTCAGCACACTGCCGGTAAAGCTGTTTGCGGTGGCAAGCAGCACATCCGTGCCGTAAACGCCGCGCAGCGTGTTTGCCATAACCGAGAAGGCAGCATTGCCGCCGTTTGCGTGGAACACGTTGGAATAGCTCTGCCCGCTGGTCAGCACGATTTTGTCATCGGCAGGCGCTTCCTCGGCAAGCAGCTGGGCATTGAATGCCTGATACGCCTGCTGTGCCGTGTACTCGCCCGCGATCATTTTGGAGACCACATCCTTGGAAATGGCAAAGAAATCGTTGGAAGCGATGCGGATATACATATGGTTTTCTTCCACCACATCGCGCACATCCTTCATGTAATCGGTCAGGCGCAGGGGGACGTTCTGGCTGTAGCTCAGCACGTCCTGCCCGTCAGCAACGACACGGTTCTGCGCCTCCTCAGAGAGCATGACGTTCAGCACCTTCATAGCTTTTTCGCGGCGTTCGGTGTCCTGCTCTAGGTCACGGTTCAGAGCAATTTGGAAATACGGGGTGGTCATGATCCACTTTTCGCCGTTCTGGCTGAAGAAGGGCAAAAAGGTGGTGTCGATGCCCTCGTCCTGAAACATCTTCACACCGGCAGAGCTGCCAAAGTACATGGCCACCTCCCCGTTCCGGAACAGATCCATCACGGGATCGTAAGTCTGTGCAAGGTCGTCTGCTGTGAGGTGCGTATCCCGAATGAACTGCGCCATCCGCTCAAACGCCCCCGGCCACACGGCATCGTCCAGCCCCACCCGTGCGGTGCTGGCGGGGTCGCTGTAAGCGGTGCGCCACTTGCGCCCCTCCGTCGTGGTAAGCTCGGCAGCGGAAAGCCCCTGCAGCGTTTCCATGCAGGTGTAGTCGTAGGCATAATCGGCGGTAAAGCCGCGGATGCCTGCCGCTTCAAACGCCTGACAGGCCGAAACGAAGCTTGCGTAATCGGTGGGCAGGGGGATACCGTACTGCTCAAAAAGGCTGCGGTTGACCACAAATCCGTGGGCATCCGCACAGACCGGCAGCCAGTTCACGCTGCCATCCTCGTTTTTAAAGCTGTTGAGGTAGGTGTTGTACACCGCACCCGCCTCGTTGGTCATGGCAAGGTTCATCAGGCTGTCCTTTAAAGGGGCAGCATCGTGCAGCGAGAACCGGCAGCAGGTGATGATATCCGGCAGACCGCCGTTCTGCTGCAAAAATTTGTAAAAATCCAGATCGTTGTTGCCCACGATGAACTCGATGTTCACGTCCGGCAGCTGCGCTTGGACATAGGGTGCATAAATTTCGTAGAGATTATTGCTCCACAGATACACCTGAATGGTCTGGGCATCCTCCTGCTGCTGTACCTGCTCTGCGCTCTTTGTGCCGCAGCCGGTCAGCAGGGACAGCCCCATTACCAGTGCCGCAAGCACGGAAATAATGCGGTGCATTGTTCTTTTGTTCGTCAAAATCGTTCTCCTCACAACTCTCGGGCAGCTGCCGCTTTGCGGCAAAGCTGCTATGGCTCACTTGTCCGTACATCACCGCCCGCAAGAGTGTGCGCTGTAAAACCCGCCCACGGAAATGATGCCGTAATTTTTGCGTATTTCCTGTTTTGCGCTGCCCCTTTCCCGCGAAAAGGCACAGCACAAGAGAGATATAAAAATATTTTACCATTATCAGGAAGAATTTTCAATCAATTTTCACATATTTATCCATAAAAACCACGCGTATCCGATTTCTATGCATCAGCAGCTCCGGCATCGTGCTGCAATGACCGGGAGTGTCTCAGGTTTTGCCGGTGCAAAGCGCCTGCCAGCGCTCTGCCGGAATGACAGGCTCTGTGACAAAGGCTTCGGGATTTGGGGCAAGAACATGGCGGGTGACCCGGAAAAGCCCCTCAGCATCGCACAAAATGCAGCCTGCATCACCGAATTTCGTGTTCCGGGCTGCGCCGCAGTCCAGATACGCCTGCTCCAGCTTGACGAAATCCTCCGAGATGTGCGGCTGCTGCGCGTTGTAGTGGCGGCGCATATAGACGGTGTGCTGCGCCCCGGCTTCGTCCGCCACGGTCAGCTGCAGGGGCTTGTCGGTCAGGCGGTTCGGGACGTTCAGCACCTCCTCCACGCTGTGGATAAAGGTGTTGCGGGCGTGGGTCACCCCCAGCAGCAGCACCTTGCCGTGAGCTGCCCGCAACCGGTCGTAGCAGCCGCCGGGGGTGCAGGGGGTGTTGGCGTCCAGCTCCCCTTCTATGTAAGCAGCCGCGTCCTTGCCGTAAGCCGCCATGCTGTGGGTGGGGTGCAGCGAGCGCACCACCCCGGGGCGCTGCCGGAACAGCTCCGGCAGAATGCCCACACAGCACGGGCTGCGGCACACATCGAACATCCGGTTTTCCTCATTGATAAACCGCCATGTGTGGGTGGGCAGCAGCAGCAAGCCCTCCGCAAAAAACTCCATCAGCGCGTCCAGAACTGTGTCCGCACCGCCCTCCACCGTGCCGATGGACTTCATGGAAGAATGGATCAGGATGGTCTCGTTTCCTGTCAGCCCCATTGCTGCAAGGTCGTGCTTGAGGTCAGCCTTTGTATATGCCATGTCGTCTCTCCTTTTCGGGCGTTTTGCCTACCCTCAGTTTACCGCCTTTTGCGCAGCAAGGCAAGCCCGCAGCAGCACAGTACCCCCGCAGTACACAAAAAAGCACATTTCCTGCTGTATTTTCCGGTAACGCTCCGGTGTATGCAAGGTATTTGGCCCCTTTCAGCCTTTTTAGCAAAACCTTGTATACAGCATTTTATCCCGCCGTGCTGCCGCCATGAAACCGCAGCGCTTTGCAATTATAGCATTTGACAGTTATTTTCTGTTTTCTTTGTACATTCCGTACAACATCCGCTTTATCACGGCATTCCATCAGCACTTTTCCTGCATTATGAAGTGGTATATCAATTTTCCCGTTTCATAAGCAGCTCCGTACGCAAGCGCAAAAACTTGTATACAAGCTGTCAAATAAAGTTCCGTTCCAGCATTGACATTCGTTTGCCGGGACAGTACAATGATATTAAGCTTAATTTACCGGATAAATGGAGAACGACTATGGCTACATTACAGCACACGGATGAGCTTTATCATATTCTCGAGGACGAGATCTGTGCCCTGAAGATCCTGCCCGGGGAAGCGCTGAGCGAAAACCAGCTGTGCAAGCGGTTCAGTGTTTCGCGCACCCCCATCCGCAGCGTTTTGCAGCGGCTGGAGCAGAACCGCTTTGTGCAGATCATCCCCTGCAAGGGCACCATCGTTACCGCCATCGACATCGGCGTGGTGGATCAGCTCATCTTCCAGCGTGTTGCCGTGGAGGGCATGGTGTTCCGGGATTTTGTGCAGAGCTGCTCGCCCATGGAGATCCTTGCTGTGGAGCACCTTTATAATATGCTGCTGGAGGCCGCTGCGGGGCGCAGTGACCCGGAAAATTTTGATTTCAACCACTTCCTCAGCTGCGACCTTGCCATGCACGCGTACTGGTTCTGCAAAACCAGCAAGGAATACCTTTGGGAGCAGATGACCCGCCCGCAGGCAGATTACTCCCGCTTTATCCGTCTGGACATCGTGGGCGCACGCAACGTGCCCAGCGTTGTCAGCGAGCACGCCGAGATGCTGCGTATTCTGCGGGAGAAAGACCTGGACGCCATTGAGCCGCTGATGCGCACTCACTTGTACGGCGGCGTAAGCCGCATGGGCAGCAAGATCTACTCGGACGAATACCGCGTCTACTTCAAGCTGCCGGAAAGCAATAAATAAAGGCAGCTGCACAAAACGGTTTTCAATGCCCTCCGCTTGCGCTCTGGGCATATTTAAAGGAATATTATTTTATCGCAATTTTCAGAAATAGTGTCTATCAAAACAGCATATTTGCGATATGTAGTTTGCGGATGTTGCTTGTGCATTAAAAACGCAAACTGCTATAAAATTTGTGGTTCAGAAATGCCTGCGGGCGTTTCTGAACCACTTTTTTCACGAGAGGGGTCGTTGCAGAAAACGGCAGCCGCCGCAAAAAGACCGTTTTGACGATTTGCCCATAAAACGTGCGCTGACATTGTGGAATCTTCCAGAGCAGCGGCGAAATTTTTTTGCATTGCATCAAATGTTCAGATTGTTTCAACAAAACGCCATAAAGCCGCATTGCATCTTACGGGCGTTCTTGCTATACTCAGTATCGAACGCAACTTTATTCCGCAAAAATGTTGCGCAATTTGCGCAATCGAAGGAGGAACGATGATGCAACGCTTCCAATTGCTTCATGGCGGTGACTATAACCCGGAGCAGTGGCTCGACCGGCCAGACATTCTCGCGCAGGATATTGCGCTGATGAAAAAAGCCCATGTCAACACGGTAACGCTGGGGGTTTTCTCCTGGTCGGCGCTGGAGCCGCAGGAGGGTGTGTTTGCGCTGGACTGGCTGGCCGACATCATCCACAGCTTGTATGACAACGGCATTTCCACCATTCTGGCCACCCCCAGTGCGGCGCGCCCCGCATGGATGGCGCACAAGTACCCCGAGGTGCGCCGTGTCCGGGCAGACCGTGTCCGGGAGTTGTACAACCGCCGCCAGAACTACTGCTATACCTCTCCGCTCTACCGTGAAAAAGTCCGCATCATCGACCAGAAGCTGGCACAGCGGTTCGGCAGCGACCCGGCTGTCCTGCTCTGGCATATCTCCAACGAAATGGGCGGCGACTGCCACTGCGAGCTGTGTCAGGCCGCGTTCCGCCGCTGGCTCAAGGCGCGGTACGGCTCGCTGGAAGCGGTCAACAAGGCATGGAACGCCCGGTTCTGGAGCCACGATTACACCGACTGGGCGCAGATCGAAAGCCCTGCCCCGCAGGGAGAAAACGCGGTGCAGGGGCTTGCACTGGACTGGAAGCGCTTCGTCAGCGACCGGCACATTGACTTCTTGAAATTTGAGCGGGACACCGTAAAGGAATTTGCGCCGGATGCCAAGTTTACGGTCAACATGATGTACCGCTTTGACGGCATCGATTACTTCAAAATGGCGAAGGAGATCGACGTTGCCAGCTGGGACAACTATCCCACATGGCACAAGCCCACCGAGACCGTGGAAGAGACCGCGCTGGACACGGCGATGATGCACGATTTGTATTACTCTATGAAGGGCAAGCCGTTTTTGCTGATGGAATCCAGCCCCAGCTTTACCAACTGGCAGCCTGTCTCCAAACAGAAAAAGCCCGGGATCGCAGAGCTTTCCGCTTTGCAGACCGTGGCGCACGGCGCGGACAGTGTGCTCTATTTCCAGTGGCGCGCCAGCCGCGGCGCAGAGGAAAAACTCCATGGTGCGGTCATCGGGCACGATGGACGAGAGGACGCCCGCCCCTTCCGGGAAACGGTGGAAGTGGGACGAAAGCTGGAAGCTTTGTCTGAAATTACCGCGACCGGCCGCGAAAAACAGGCGGCTATTATTCACGATTGGGAGAATAAGTGGGCACTGGAAGGCTCCTGCGGCCCGCGCAATGCCGGGATGGGCTACTGGGACGAACTGAAGCTGCACTACAACGCCCTTGCACGCGAGGGCATCGCGGTGGAGTTTGTTGATCAGGAAGCAGACCTGACCGGCTATGGGCTGGTCGTTGTTCCGATGCTCTACCTGCTGACGGACGCATTTGCGCAAAAACTCTGCGCCTTTGCAAGGAACGGCGGCACGGTCGTTGTCACTTACTGGAGCGGTGTAGTGGATGAAAGCGACCTGTGCCGCTTGGGGGACACGCCTTATGGCCTGACCGAGCTGCTGGGCCTGCGCCGCACCGAGATCGATGGGATGTATGACGGCGAGCTGCGCCGCTGCGCCCCTGTGGATGGCGCAACGCTGCCGGAAGCACAAGCCTCTGTGCTCTGCGAGGTGGCAGCGCTGCAGGATACCGACCCGGCAACGCCGCTCAGCGTCTACACCGAGGACTACTTTGCCGGCTGCCCTGCCGTGTCGATTCATTCTTACGGCGCAGGCCGCGCATACTATCTGGCAAGCCGCTTTGATGCTGCGTTTTATCGCGCATTTTACCGCAATGCAGCGCAGAAGGCCGGTCTGACCCCGGCATGGCCGGAAGCACTGCCGGACGGCGTTCTGGCGGCGCGGCGCGGTGCGTTCGTCTTTGTACAGAACTGCAATGAGCATCCAGTCGAGGTAGGCGGTGTTGCGCTAAACCGTTACGGAACGGCTGTCTGGAAAAACGGCGAGCAGATCTTGTAAGAAGTAAAAACACCGGATTTCAGCGTTCTGCCGAAAAAGCAGGACGCTTTTTGTTTGCTTTCGTACTTGACAAAGCGGGCTTATCCCGGTATGCTGGGGTGGCGCTCTGTTGCGCAGTTCTGTGAAAAGGAGAGGATATCCCGTGGCTGCAAAGGAAACCGAAAAAATGACGATCGAGCAGGTGGCCGATGCGCTTGGCGTTTCTAAAACAACGGTATCGCGCGCACTTTCCGGCAAGGGACGCATCAGCGAGGCGACCCGCGCCAAGGTATACGCCTATATGGGACGCACCCGCTCCGAGCCTGTTTCCGCACAGAGCGGCGAAAAGCTGCGCACCAACAATATTGCCATGATCGTACCGCAGCGGTTTATTGCGCTGGATCTGCCCTTTTTGCGCAAGTGCATGGG
>OGXX01002856.1_pt1 | contig 15076 bp, 16 predicted proteins | sample 1576301 | NCBI WGS metagenome assembly OGXX01 (sample SAMEA3541469, study PRJEB24748) | human gut metagenome | biome: human gut; feature: human-associated habitat; material: faeces | place: China | collected 2012
CGGTTGCAGGGGTTGCCGTCCTGCGGGTTTTCGCAGTTCACAGCCTTGGCCAGAATTTTGGCGCAGGTCGTCTTGCCGGTACCGCGCGTGCCCGTGAACAGATAGGCATGGCTCAGGCGGCCGGTCTGGAGCTGATTCTTCAGAGTCTGGGTCACGCCCTGCTGACCGACGACGTCGTCAAAGGTCTGCGGGCGGTATTTGCGGTAAAGTGCCTGATACATGTCATCATCTCCCAGTGCATAGTATACGCGAAAACAGCGCAAATTGCAATCGCGCCGGTGCAAAAAACGCGCGGGAGGGGCGTCCCTTCCGCGCGTTCTATTGTCCATTCCGATCCATGACAAGATCGCACACCCATATTTGAATCCGGAACCATTTCCGTTTCCCGAACAGCCAGCTCAGCAGCGGCGTCCTTGCGGCACACGGACAGATCCGCTTAATGCTGCTCGGTTCCCCGCCTGACATGGTTCACGGGAGCCCGTTGCGCAAGACCGATGCCTCAACACCGCTTATTCGGACAGCAAAACAGCACGAACCCGGGTATGGGAGTTCATCCCTGCTATAGCGGATTGCAGGTTACAGGGCACCGCTATCTCCCCGACTAGTGCGACCTTGTCACAGACCGGAATGGCCTGATTCAGCCCTCGTTCAGCTTCTTTTCAATGTAATCGGCAAGCTCACCAATGGTGGTCAGCTCTGCCATATCGTTCTGGTCAAAATCCACGCCGAGCTCTTCTTCCATGTCCATCATCATTTCGACCATGTCCATCGAGTCAAGCTGCAGGCTCTTAAACGTCGTATCCCAGTGCAGCGAATCCTTCGGGAAATCGAACTGCTCTGCCAGATATGTCGTGATCCGTTCAAACATCGTTCTTCGCTCCTGTCTTTGACGCGCTGCAAAGTCGCGCCTCTCTCCTCTCTATATCATACGGATTTTTTCCGTAAAGTCAAGAGAAATTTTTTCAGGGGCGTTCCAGCTGTCATCCTAAAAAGTCTTTCAGCACTTTAGAACGCGACGGATGGCGCAGCTTACGCAGAGCCTTCGCCTCGATCTGGCGGATGCGCTCGCGTGTGACGTTAAATTCTTCCCCGACTTCCTCCAGCGTATGCATGCGGCCGTCCGTCAGGCCGTAGCGCAGGCGCAGCACGCGCTCCTCCCGCGGCGTGAGCGTCTTCAGCACGCCCGCCAGCTGCTCACGCAGCATGGCATAGGACGCGGCATCCGCAGGCTCCTCGGCCTCGTCGTCCTGAATGAAGTCGCCGAGGTGGCTGTCATCCTCCTCGCCGACCGGCGTCTCGAGTGAGATGGGCTCCTGCCCGATGCGCATGACCTCCTCGACCTTCTCCAGCGGGAGATGCAGCTTGTGCTCGATCTCCTCGGGCGACGGCTCGTGGCCCAGCTCCTGCAGCAGCTCATGGTTAGCGCGGGAGACGCGGTTGATGGTCTCGACCATGTGCACCGGAATGCGGATCGTGCGGGCGTGGTCGGCAATGGCGCGGGTAATGGCCTGCCGGATCCACCAGGTCGCATAGGTGGAGAATTTATAGCCCTTCGTATAGTCAAATTTTTCAACAGCCTTCATCAGGCCCAGATTGCCCTCCTGGATGAGATCGAGCAGCTGCATCCCCCGGCCCACGTAGCGCTTTGCGATCGACACGACGAGACGCAGATTGGCCTCAGACATACGCTTGCGTGCGTCCTCGTCGCCCTCGGCCATTTTTTTCGCGATCTCCTGCTCCTCCTCAGGCGTCAGGAGCTTGATGCGGCCGATCTCCTTGAGGTACATCCGCACAGGGTCGTCCAGCTTGGCGTTTTCCACGTCCTCGGGCAGCGCCTCTGGCTCGTCCAGATCCGCGGGCAGGCCCTCGTCCTCGATGGCCTGCATTTCACTGAGCGTGGGGTTGTCCATATCAGCTGTGCCGATGAGGTCCAGCACGTCGGAGACGTCGATCTCGATGCCGGCCTGCTCAAGAATGTCATAGAAGCGCTCGGTCTGGTCCTGCGTGGCGTCCACGTCGTCGAGCGTTTCAACCAGATGCTTGGAGGAAACCTTTCCGGTCTTTTTCGCCTCGGTAATCAGCGCTTCGAGCTTTTGGCGGTTTTCTGCCGTGAGATCCATCTTCTGCAGAAGTTCCAATTCTTTTCCCATTGCTTACCCTCCATACTGTTTTGTTGATTTCATCTGTTCGGCCAGCAGCCGCAGATTTTCCTCCGAGCGCGTCAGGCTCCGACCCTCATATTCTTCCTGGATCACGCGCAGATAATCCGCGAACGCTTCATCAGAAACGGGAGCGGTGTCCCGGCTCATCACATAGGACAGGTGCGCCATTTCCTCCGGCGTGAGATCCGGCCCCAGCGCGGCAAGCGAAACGGGCCGCCCGGACTGTACGCGCTGGCGCAGGTCGGCCAGCACCCGGCCGAACAGGTCGACCGAAAACGCCTCCGCCGGGAGCTTCACGTTCGCGATCAGCTCCGGCTCACGCAGGAGCGTGCAGATCAGGCCCTCCTCGGCGGTCGCGGAACGGAGATTGTCATAGCGGATGGCGCGGGTCTTCGGCGCACGCTGGCGCGCGATGTCCAGCTCCTGCGCCTCCTGCTTTTTCTGCTCGATGGCGCGGGCCTTGCGGTAGGCCTTTTTGATTTCCAGCTGCATGGCCTCCGGCGTGATGCCGGCGGCCTCTGCCGCGCGCCGTCCGTAGACCTCGCGCTGTACCGCGTTCGGGAATGTGGCGATGAGCGCGGCGGCCTGATTCAAAAATTCCACGCGCTGATCGTCGAGCGTCAGGTCGTATTTGCGCTTGAGGCTGTCCAGCCGATACTCCGCCTGATTCTGGCAGGCGTCCAGCAGCACCTCAAAGCGCTGCGCGCCGTATTTTTTCAAAAACTCATCCGGGTCCTTCGCGCCCTGCATCCGCAGGACGCGCACCTGAATGCCGGTCTTTTCGAGCATGGGGATGGCGCGGCGCGTGGCGTTCTGCCCGGCCTCGTCGCCGTCGTAGGTCAGAATGACCTGATTGGTGTATTTTGCGAGGATATTCGCATGCTCCTCCGTCAGAGACGTGCCGAGCGAGGCGACGGCGCAGTCGAACCCGTACTGGTGCAGCGCGATGGCGTCCATATAGCCCTCGGTCAGAATGATGCGGCCCTGCTTGCTCTTGCGGGCAATATTGAGTGCGAACAGATTCTTGCGTTTATTGAAAATGATCGTCTCGGGCGAGTTCAGGTATTTCGGCGTGGAATCGTCCATCACGCGGCCCCCGAAGCCGATGATATTGTTCCGGATATCGATGATGGGGAACATGAGCCGGTTGCGGAACCGGTCGTACACGCCGCCGTTTTTGCCCCGCAGGGAAAGGCCCGCGTCGACCAGCTCGTCGAGCTTATAGCCCTTTTCCTTCATCGCGTCCGTAAGCTCCGCCCACGCGTTCGGGCTGAAGCCAAGCCCGAAGCGCTTGACCGTCTCCATGCTGAGCGCGCGCTTTTGTATGTACGCCTGCGCCTCGGTTCCGACGGGGGAGAACAGCTGCTGGCGGAAAAACCGCGCCGCGTCCTTACACAGCGCCCAGAGGCGCTCCTGCTTCTGGTACTGCGAGTGATAATTCTCGTCCTCCGGGACCTCCAGCCCCGCGCGCTTTGCAAGAAACCGTACCGCGTCAGGATAGTCCAAGCCCTCGATCTGCATGATGAAGTTGATCACGCCGCCGCCCGCGTGGCAGCCGAAGCAGTAATAAATCCCCTTGTCCGGCGAGACGGAGAACGACGCGGTCTTTTCCGAGTGGAACGGGCAGAGCCCAAAGAGGTTCGAGCCACGGCGCGTCAGGCTGACATACTGCCCCACGACCTCGTCGATGGGATTGCGCTCGGTGAGCGCGTCCAGAAACGGCTGCGGAAACGCCACGGGATCGACCTCCTTTCAGAATGTGTGGGCATCTGCCCCTGCAAAAATCGCGCGCAGCAGCGACTCACCGCACCTGCCACGTCGCGGGGATAAACAGCTCCGAATACTTATGGACCGCGTAGCGGTCGGTCATGCCGGCAATGTAGTCGCAGACGATGCGCTCCATGCCGTCAAAGTCCAGCTGCGGGAGAAAATCCGGCGGCAGCCTTTCGGGGTTTTTCATGTAATACTCAAACAGCCTGCACAGCATATCCTTCGCCTTCGATTCCTCACCCTTGGCGACGGGATTCGTATAGACGCGGGCAAACATGAACGTGCGCAGCTGATCCATGGCCTGTGCCACGTCCGGCTGCATACCGAGCGTGCCGGTCAGCATCGTGTTTTCGATCATGTTCTCGACCAGCGTGTTGATCCGCTGTGAATGCGAGTGGCCGAGAATTTCTGCGATCTCCGGCGGGATATCGGCCTCGGTCAGGATCCCGGCGCGCATGGCGTCGTCGATATCATGGTTAATGTACGCAATGCGGTCGGACGTGCGCACGATCTGGCCCTCGAGCGTCTCGGGGATAAAGTCTCCCGTGTGGCCGAGAATGCCCATGCGCACCTCATAGGTCAGGTTCAGTCCCGCGCCGTCGCGTTCGAGCTTGTCCACCACGCGCAGCGACTGCTCGTTGTGGCGGAAGGGCTTGTCCAGCATACTGGACAGCGCCTTTTCTCCCGCGTGGCCGAACGGCGTGTGGCCCAGATCGTGGCCGTAGGCCGCGGCCTCCGCCAGATCCTGATTGAGCCGCAGTCCGCGGCAGATTGTCCGCGCGATGCGCGCGACCTCCAGCGTGTGGGTCATGCGGGTGCGGTAATGGTCGCCCTCCGGCGATAAAAACACCTGCGTCTTGTGCATCAGACGGCGGAAGGATTTGCTGTGGAGAATGCGGTCGGCGTCGCGCTGGTAGCAGGTGCGCACGTCGTTGTCGTCCTCCGGCTCCGGCCGGCCTTTTGTTTCGGCGGCCTTCTGCGCCTGCGGGGACAAAAACTCGTATTCCTCCTGCTCCATCCGTTCGCGCACGTTCATAAAACCCCACCTTACCTTGTCAGAATACCTGTTATTTTTGAATTCCCTGTGGAATTTGCGTGAATTTTCTTTAAAGCCTATCGGACCTTGAGCCCGCGCAGCTCCGTTCCCGTCCGTTCCGGGCGGAGGCTCCCGGCGGAAAGCTCCTGCAAGGCAAGCGTGAACGCTGCCTCCTCCGGCTCTGGCAGAAGGACGGTCATGGCGATCTCGGCGCCATAGTCCGTGTCCCGGAGCAGCCCGCCGCGCTTTTCCAGCTCCAGCTTCACGCGCTCAAAGAGCGCATAGGGGCAGTCGAGCCGCAGTACGCTCCACGGGCGAAGCTCGGAAATGCCCGCGTCGTCCAGCGCGTCCTTCGCGGCCTTCGTGTACGCGCGGCAAAGGCCGCCCGCGCCCAGAAGAATCCCGCCAAAGTACCGCGTCACGACGCACAGCACATCCTGCACGCCCTCGCGTTCGAGTACGTTCAAAATCGGCTGACCGGCCGTGCCCTGCGGCTCGCCGTCGTCGCTGTAACGCTTCTGGCCGGAATGCAGGATGTAGGCCCAGCAGTTGTGCCGGGCGTCATATTCCTGCTTTTTGACGGCTTCCAGCCGGGCTCTGGCCTCGGCCTCTGTCGTGACAGGGACGATCAGGCCCAGAAACCGCGACTTCTTTTCCATATATTCCGATGTGCCTTCCCCGGAGGGGATCAGGAACTGTTCCATTACGTTTCCTCTATTACATACTGACGCAGTCTGCCGAATAAGGTTTCGTCCAGCACTGCGTCGATCTGAATTCCGTTGTCTGCATACTCGCTGGAGAGCACCTGCGCCGTATCGTGGAGCGCGGCGACCATGCCGCCCTGCTGATACGGAAGGAGCAGCTTTACGCGGTGCTTTCCGCGTCCGAGCTGCGTCTCGATGGCCTCCCTGAGCGCGTCCAGCCCATAGCCGCTCGCCGCCGAGATCGCGACCTTGTCGCTCCCGCGCGGAATTTCGTCGTCCGGGACAAGATCACACTTGTTATAGCATTCCAGAACGGGCGTGCCGGGCTTTGCCAGCTCCGCGATCAGGCGGTTCACGACCGCGATATGATCCTCACGCTCCGGGTCGGCGCTGTCGATGACGTGGACGAGCAGATCCGCATATTCCAGCTCCTCAAGCGTGGCGCGGAATGCCTCGACCAGATGGTGCGGCAGCTTCGCGATAAAGCCGACCGTGTCCGACAGCAGCGCCTGACACGTATCGGAGACGGTCAGCTGCCGCGTCGTGGTGTCGAGCGTGTCGAACAGGCGGTTATTCGCCGGGATATCAGAGCCCGTGAGCGCGTTCAGAAGCGTTGATTTGCCTGCGTTCGTATAGCCGACGAGCGCCACGACGGGCAGCTCGTTCTTCTGCCGCCTGCGCCGCTGTTCGGCGCGGGTCTTGCGCACGAGTTCGAGATTTTCGCGCAGCTTCTGGATGCGCGAACGGATATAGCGCTTATCGGTTTCCAGCTGCGTTTCGCCGGGGCCTCTCGTGCCGATGCCGCCGCCGAGACGGCCCATTTCCTCGTTCCAGACCGTGAGCCGGGGCAGATAATACTGATACTGTGCCAGCTCGACCTGAAGCTTGCCCTCACGCGTTTTGGCGCGCTGGGCGAAGATATCAAGAATGAGCGCACTGCGGTCGAGCACGGTCGTTTTTAAAATATCTTCCAGCGTCCGCGTCTGCGAGGGGGTCAGGTCATTGTCGAAAATGACCATGTTCGCGCCCGTTTCCAGAACCAGCTGGCGGACCTCCTCGGCCTTGCCCTCGCCGATGAACGAGCGGGGGTCGGGGGTGTGCTTGTTCTGCAGGACCTTTCCGGCGCATTCGCCGCCTGCGGTATTGAGAAGGGCCTCCAGCTCGTCCAGCGTCGTCTCGGTCGCAGTCTCTTCCTTTGTGAAGCAGTCCGCGTTGAGGCCCACGAGCACGGCCCGGTCGATCGTTTTTCGGTTCAGTTCTTCCATAAATCCATTTCCGTCAGTTTCTTACAAATTGCGACAAGCATGAAAAAAGCCCGCACCGATACGCGGTGCGGACTGTCTTCTTACTTCAGGCCGTATTTCTTGTTGAAACGGTCGACACGTCCACCGGTGTCAACAAGCTTCTGCTTGCCGGTGTAGAACGGGTGACACTTGGAGCAAATTTCAACCTTGATGTCCTTTTTGGTAGAACCAGTCTCAATAACTGCACCACACGCGCATCTGATAGTAGTCTGTTCGTACTTGGGATGGATACCTTCCTTCATGAGTTTCACCTCTCTCATCAGATTTCTGTAAAAAGGCAGACTGCCCTTCCCTTGGTTCAAACGCCTAGATATAGTACCACAGGATGCGCCAGAATGCAAGGATAATTTTCAATTTTTCTTCCGGAACGCAAAAAACGGCCTGCAGCCAGATGGCCGCAGGCCAGTTATGCCGCCTACTGGAGGTTCCGGCGTTTGCGGAGCATGAAGTAGGTGAGAAAATAGAGGATCGCGCCGAGGACAAGATCTGCGAGCAGGGACAGGAGCATGGTACCGTGGAAAAACTGGGCGACGGCGTGCGGAGCCTCACTGACGACCCCATTGACGATGACCATGCGGCCGCCTGAAAAGACATTTTGCAGCAGGTGGTTCAGGAGGGAGCTGTCATCTGCAAGGCCTGCAAGCGTGCAGACGCCGAAGATCTGCTGCACGGCCTGAATGACAAAAAAGAACACGACGGAAAGAAGCCCCTTATGGTTGGCAAAGCTGTAGCCGATGGACATGGGCGCGTAGAACAGCAGGCAGGTGACAAGCAGGCTGACGAACAGCATCGCAAAGGTCTCCAGCGCAATGGCGATGCCGTTACCGGTGTAATAGCTGCCCAGCTCGCGCAGTCCGGATATAAAGTTGTTATATAGCTCTGTTGACACGCCGCCCTGCCAGATCACGATGGCGAGGGCAAGCAGCTCCGCCGCAAACGTGAACAGGAAAAAGAGCGCGGCGGTGATCAGCTTCGACCAGAGCAGGCTGTGGACACCGACGGGAAGCGTGAACATGAGATAGCCCTCGTCGGTAAGGAAGTTCTGGTGGAAGCGCTTGATCATCAGAACGGTGGAGAAGACCATCACGCCAAGACCCGCCAGCACATAGACAATGGCGAGCAGGACGCTGACAATATAGAGGACGCGCGTGGGATTCGGCACCTGCTGCAGGATCTGATTTGCGACGCGGGAAAAGACAGCCAGCAGCAAGAGCGCGCCGAACAGCGGCGCCATCAGACGGCCTGTGGCGCGGAACTCGTGTTTGATCAGTTTTCCCAGCATTTGAATACCTCCCGGAACAGGGCGTCGACCGACTGGCCGCGCGTCTCGCGGATCTCCTCGCAGCTTTCGTGCAGCGCGACGTGTCCATGATCGAGGAAAATGACATCATCAAGCACCGGCTCGACATCGGCGATCAGGTGTGTGCTGATGATGACGGCAGCCTCGGGGTTATAGTTTGAAATAATGGTATGCAGGATATAATCGCGCGTGGCGGGATCGACGCCGCCGATCGGCTCGTCGAGCAGATAGAGCTTCGCTCTGCGGCTCATGGTGAGCACGAGCTGGACCTTTTCCTTCATGCCCTTGGACATCTGACGGACGGACTGGTTGAGATCCAGACCGAGCTGCGAGAGCATCCGTTCGGCGGCTGCGCGGTCAAAATCGGCAAAGAAGTCGCCATAGAAATCAAGCAGCTGGCGCGTCTTCATCCAGGGGCTGAGCGTGATGCGGTCCGGCAGATAGGACACGACGGCGTTGGTCTGCGGTGACGGTGCTTGGCCGCCGATCAGCACTTCTCCGCTGGTGGGCTGCAGCAGCCCCATGGCAAGCTTGATCAGGGTGGATTTTCCGCTGCCGTTTGGCCCAAGCAGGCCAACGATACGGCCGGGTTCGAGCGCGAGATCGATATGGTCGAGCGCCATGGCCGCGCCATAGCGCTTTTCCAGCGCGCGGCATTCAAAGATCGGCATGTTCCTGTTCCTCCATTTGATCGAATAGATTGTGAATCTCCTGCTTTCCGCAGCCAAGCGCGCGCATGGCCGCGAGATACTGCCGGGTCTGCGCCTCGGCGAGCGAGCGGCGCGCAGCGGCGACGGCGGCTGCATCCTCGGTGACGAACTTGCCGGCGGTGCGCTGCGTGTAGATCAGTCCCGCGCGTTCAAGATCTGCAAAGGCGCGCTGCACGGTATTCGGATTGACACCGGCGTCGGACGCAAGGTCACGCACCGATGGGAGCTTGCAGCCGGGCGGATAGCCGCCGGAGACAATCTGCTGCTGAAGGCGCGCAACGAGCTGCGTGTAGATGGGTTGATCGGCCTGAAATTGCCAGGACATGAAGTCACCTCCTGTACTGCTGTATTAAGTGATTAACACAGTAGCACAGGAGGCGTGATTTGTCAAGCGGTTTTTAGAAAATACCGCAATTTTTCATTTTTTCTTCCGGAAAATTCTATACTTCTGTTCCATTCCGGCGCAGCAGCACGTACCCGGCGCGCCAAAGAGCGTATACAGATCTGCAGCGCGGCATTCCATTGCAAGCGCGGCTCAAAATTCAGCGGGAGCACACACAGAGTTCTGTGCGTGCTCCCGCTGGTTTCAGCTTCGGAAGCTACTTCATATACTTGTCTGCGGTGAAGCCGTACGGCAGCATCGCGCCAAGGGATTCGGCGACATAGGTGCCGTCGCTGCGGCCCATGTAGATCATGAAGCTGGGCGCGCAGAATTCCTGCATGACCTGACGGCAGACGCCGCAGGGCGGGAAAATATCGGCGGCGTCGCCGTCTTTTCCGCCGACGACGGCGATGGCGGCAAACTCCCGCTCGCCCTCGGAGACGGCCTTGAAAAATGCGGTGCGCTCAGCGCAGTTGCTGGGGCCGTAGGCCGCGTTTTCAATGTTGCAGCCGAGATAGACCTTCCCGCTCTTTGTCAGCAGCGCCGCGCCGACCGTAAAGCCGGAGTACGGCACATAGGCGAATTTCATCGCGGCAAGCGCCTGACGGACAAGCTCTTCCGGTGTCATGGGCGTTCTCCCTTCCTTCCTCTTAAACCAGCTCCGCAGCAAAGCTCCTCCCCGGCGTCTGGTACGGGACGCCAAGCAGCTCCGTCACGGTCGCGGCGATGTCGCAGAAGCCTGCGCGCGTGCCGAGATTGACGGGCTTTACTTTTTTGCCGAGCGCGATCATGGGGATATACTCGCGCGTGTGGTCGGTATGCTTGAGATAGCCGGGGTCGCAGCCGTGGTCGGCGGTGATGATGACGCAGTCGTCGTCTCCGAGCTTTGCAAGCAGCTCCGGCAGCCAGGTGTCAAATTCATGCAGCGCCTGTGCGTAGCCGTCCGGGTTCCTGCGGTGGCCGTAGAGCATATCGAAATCAACGAGATTCACGAAGCACAGGCCGGTAAAGTCCCGGTCCGCGATTTCGAGCGTCTTTGCAAGGCCGTCAGTATTGCCGGAGGTGTAGGTGAACTCCGTCATGCCGCGTCCGGCGAAAATATCGTGGATCTTGCCGACTGCGATCATATCCTGTCCGGCCTCGACAATCGCGTCGAGCATGGTCTTTGCGGGCGGCTCAAGCGAGAAATCATGGCGGCGGGACGTGCGCGTGTACGGCCATTCGCCCTCGAACGGGCGGGCGATGACGCGGCCCACGCCGTATTTGCCGACAAGAAGCTTTCGCGCGATGCGGCAGTATGCATAAAGCTGCTCAGGCGGGACGACAGATTCATGCGCTGCGATCTGGAACACGGAATCCGCCGACGTGTAGACGATCAGATCACCGGTCTGCACGTGCTCGCGGCCATAGTCCTTGATGACCTCGGTGCCGGAATACGGCAGATTGCACAGCACGCCCCGGCCCGTCTGCTCGGAAAACGGCTTCAGGACCTCTTCGGGGAAGCCGTGCGGGAACGTCGGCAGCGGCTGCGGCGAGACGAGGCCCGCGATCTCCCAATGGCCGATGGTCGTATCCTTGCCGCGCGAAAGCTCCTGCAGCCTCGCAAGCGCGGCCTGCGGACGGTCTGTCTTCGGCAGATAGTCCACGCCGTCCAGATTGCCGAGGCCCATGGAAATGAGGTTCGGCATGGCGAACTTCGGAGACTGGCTGCACGTGTGCAGCGTATTGGCTCCGACGTCGCCGAACTCCGCCGCGTCGGGCTCATAGCCCACGCCGCAGGAGTCAAGAACGATCAGAAATACTCGTTTCATTGCTTATTTCTCCAGTTTCACAGCCGTCTCAAGCGCCAGCTTCATCATGTTCGTGAAGCCGTTCTGCCGCTCCTCGGCGGTGCAGTTTTCGTTTCGCAGCAGATGGTCGGACACCGTGCAGATGGCAAGCGCACGCTTGCCTGCGCGGGCCGCGTTCATATAGAGGGCCGCAGCCTCCATCTCGACGGCCATGACGCCCATCTTCTTCCACGCCTGATTGCCGATCCAGCCGCCAGTCATATCGCCGTCATCGCCGTAGAAGCGGTCGGAGGACAGGATGTTGCCGACGTGATAGGGAAGCCCCAGCTCCTTGGCTGTCTCGACGCAGGTTTCAAGCATATGATAATCCGCAATGGGCGCGAACGTGCCGGGCAGATGGTACTGGCCCGCCCAGTTCGAATCCGTGCAGGCGCCCTGCCCGATGACGATATCGCGCAGGTTGATATTCTCCTGCATCGCGCCGGTCGAGCCGATGCGCATGATGTTTTCCACGCCGAACACGGTATACAGCTCCCAGGAATAGATGCCGATGGACGGCATACCCATGCCGGAGGCCATGACGGAAATTTTTACGCCGTGGTACGTGCCGGTATAGCCGTGGATGCCGCGGACATTATTGACGAGAACTGCGTTTTCCAGAAAGTTTTCCGCAATGAACTTCGAGCGCAGCGGGTCGCCGGGCATGAGAACAGTCTTACCAAAGTCGCCGGGCTTGGCATTGATATGCGGAGTCGGATAATTTGCCATAAAATTGGTTCCTTTCTATGTGTATGATGAATGAAAGCGGGAATATGCGGGTTTTTCAAATTCGCAGAGCAGTACGGATTCGCCGCAGCCCCTACGCTGCTGGTGCGTTACTGCTTCTCCGCCTCCAGCTTCTTGACGATCTTGACCACGCGGCTGGTGCCGAGGCGGGACGCGCCGAGCTCGATGAACTTTTCCGCGTCCTCCAGCGACGAAATGCCGCCGGCGGCCTTGATCTTCACGCCGGGCTTTACGTGCTTCGCGAACAGCTCCACGTCATGGAACGTCGCGCCGCCGGTGGAGAAGCCGGTGGAGGTCTTGATATAGTCCGCGCCGGAATCGGAGACGATTTCGCACATCTTGATCTTCTCGTCGTCCGTCAGCAGGCACGTCTCGATGATGACCTTCAGGAGCTTGCCCTCGCAGTGCTGCTTGACGGCCTTGATCTCTTCGAGCAGATCGTTCCAGCGCTGGTCCTTGACCCAGCCGATGTTGATGACCATGTCGACCTCGTCCGCGCCGTTCTGGACCGCGTCGAGCGCTTCGAGGCACTTGGCCTTCGTCGTGTCGTAGCCGTTCGGGAAGCCGATGACGGTGCAGATGGGCAGCTTGTCCCCGACGTAGTCCTTCGCCTGCTTCACATAGGAAGCGGGGATGCAGACGGACGCGGTATGATACTTCATGCCGTCGTCGCAGATGGCCTTGATCTCGGCCCAGGTCGCCGTCTGGGCGAGGAGGGTGTGATCGACTTTACTGAGGATCTCGTTCAGTTCCATGGAGAAGTTCCACCTTTCTGTGTTCGTTGATATAGTCCTGATAGCATTTATGGCACATGGCGATATAACTGTCGTTGCCGCCCAGGAAGACCTGATCGCCCTCGGTGACGACATAGCCGTCGGGGCTGATGCGGGCGTTCGTGGTCGCCTTGCGGCCGCAGTCGCAGATGGTTTTGATCTCGGTAATGGAGTCGGCCAGCTCAAACAGCCTCCGGCTGCCGGGGAAGAGCTTCGTCTGGAAATCCGTCCGCAGGCCGAAGCACAGAACGGGCAGGTTCTCGCGGTCGACAAGCTCCCGCAGCTGATCGATCTGCTGCCCGGTCAGGAACTGACATTCATCGACAATGATCACGTCCGCCCTGCCGTGCGCGGCGTATTGTTCGCGCAGGTCGCACTCCGGGCCGATCGCCTCGCACTGCGCCGTCAGGCCGATGCGCGAACGCAGCGTGAATTCTCCGTCGCGCCGGTCGGCGGCAGGCTTGATGAGCCAGACGCGCATCCCGCGCTCTTCGTAATTATATTTTGTAATGAGCGCCGTCGCCGTTTTGCTCGAGCCCATTGCACCGTATTTAAAGTACAGCTTCGCCATATCCTCATCCCTTCTTTTATGGGGTATTAGTTATTATACCAAAACTTTTCCCCATTTGGAAGGGGCATTTTGCGTTTTTCGCCGGAATCGCTGCGGACGGCCTCCGCGCGCATTTATCATATTTTGCTTACAATTTATCATATTGTCTGTTTCTGCACGGAATCTGCGCTTTTGCCTTGCACTTTTTTCCGCCGCGTGCTATACTGCCACTGAAATTTCGGATACAGGAGGGCTTCATATGTCCATTCTTTTGACTGGCGGCGCCGGGTTCATCGGCAGCCACACCGCCGTTTCCCTGCTGAACGCGGGACAGGATATCGTCATTGTTGATAATCTGTACAACAGTTCTCCGAAGGTCATTGACCGCATCGAGCGCATCACCGGCAAGCGCCCGGTCTTCGTCGAGGCAGACTGCTGCGACAGGGCAGCGATGGACAGGCTTTTTTCCGACTACGACATCACCGGCGTCATCCACTTTGCCGGACTCAAGGCCGTCGGCGAATCCGTCGAAAAGCCGCTGCTCTATTACCGCAACAATCTGGACTCCACGCTGACCGTTCTGGAGGTCATGCGCGAGCATAACTGCCATCAGTTCGTCTTCTCGTCCTCGGCCACGGTCTACGGCGACCAGCCTGCGCCACTGTATGAGACGGCGCAGACCGGCGGCTGCTCCAATCCCTACGGCTGGACGAAGTTCATGATCGAGGAAATTCTGAAATCCGCCTGCAGGGCCGATCCGGCGCTTTCCGTTGTGCTGCTCCGCTACTTTAACCCCATCGGCGCGCACGAATCCGGCCTGATCGGAGAAAACCCGAACGGCATTCCCAACAATCTGATGCCCTACATCACGCAGGTCGCCATCGGCCGCCGCGAAAGGCTGACCGTCTTCGGCGACGACTACGACACCCCGGACGGTACCGGCGTGCGCGATTATATCCACGTCGTCGATCTGGCCGAGGGCCATCTGTGCGCGATCCGCTATGCGCAGGCGCACACCGGCTGCGAGGTCTTCAACCTCGGCACCGGCCGCGGCGTCAGCGTGCTGGAAATGGTGCACACCTTCTCCGAGGTCAACAATGTTCCCGTCCCCTACGTCATCGGCCCGCGCCGCGCAGGCGATCTGGCCACGGTCTACGCAGACCCCGCCAAGGCAAAGCAGATCCTTGGCTGGGAGGCAAAGAAAACGCTTGCCGATATGTGCCGCGACAGCTGGCGCTGGCAGACCCGGAACCCGTCCGGATATTAAGCCCGGAGCTTTCGAAAAACACATAGAACCCTGCACCGGAACACCGGTTTTCAGATTTCGCCAGAAAACGGTTGCATTTTTGAAGAAAAGATGCTATGATATCAGCGCATCAAACAGGCAGGGTTCGTACATCGGTAGTACAGCGGCTTCCCAAGCCGCGGAGGCGGGTTCGACTCCCGTACCCTGCTCCATCAAGCTGCACCAAAAAGATATCAGCGCGAAAAACCCAGAAGTTTCAACTGTTTCACCCCTTAGGTACACAATGTGTCATGGGGGTACAGTCGGTACGGGAAAACGGAACGTAACTCATGAATTTGAGTTACGTTCCGTTTTTGCTGATTGAAACTGAATTATGTTAGCAGTTAGCCCTTAAGAGGGAGTGCAGGAAGGCATAAGAAAAAGAAAGGTGCCGTCAAGTTTTATGCGCAAAATTGTTTGCAGGCTCCGGCTGAGTGAAGTCAGCCGGCAATAGAGGCGTCGTCCATGACCGCCTCCAAGTGCTTCATGTTCATGTATTTCTTGTTGCCCCACTGGGTGCCCGC
>OGXX01002871.1_pt1 | contig 15020 bp, 10 predicted proteins | sample 1576301 | NCBI WGS metagenome assembly OGXX01 (sample SAMEA3541469, study PRJEB24748) | human gut metagenome | biome: human gut; feature: human-associated habitat; material: faeces | place: China | collected 2012
CAGAATTTATGCTAACCGCATAAATTCGCGCTGTATGTCTCGGGATTTTGGCATATTCATGCCAAAACACCTCGCGGGATAGTAGCGTGTGAACAGTAACTCTATTATTTCATCTGATCTTTCAATCAAACTGATAATGCCGAATGATCACCTGCAGGCTTTCCCGTCCCTGATACACGTTGATATCCGGGTAGTATACGATGGCAATTTTCTGTTTTCCTCTCGCCTCCTCGGCAAATGCATCGCCATCCCCAAAGTACACGCCGTCCATCGGATAACCGTTTTCATCGGTCAGACGCATCTTTACGACATTTCGATTTTTTCCAAAGACACGCAGCTGACTGATCCACAGATTTTTCTGTGCAAACAGCGGCTTTTCATTTCCTTTTCCGAACGGTTCAAGCAGGGACAGTTCCCGCACCAGATCCTTGCGGATATAATGAATCGGCATCGGAACATCGATTGACACTTTTTCTACAAGATCATCCTGTGACAGCCCGGAGCTCTCATTTAATTTTCTGCGGAATGTTTCCACATTTTCTTCCTCCAGTGACAGTCCTGCCGCCATCGGATGTCCGCCGAATTTTGTCAGATATTCCTTACACTCGCAGAGTTTCTCGTACATCGAATAGGCTTCAATTGACCGTCCCGATCCTTTGACACCCTCTTCCCCTCTGGTGAGCACAAAGGACGGTTTGTGGTATCGCTCACGCAGACGGCCGGCGATAATGCCCGCCAGACTCTCATGACATTCCGGCAGGAAGACTACCAGAACCGTATCTTCCATCATGGAAGTGGATTCTACCTGTTCGATGGCTTTTTCTACTCCCTGTGCGGTCATCTCCTTGCGGCTCTCGTTCAGATTCTTCAGATCACCTGCCAGCACGGCTGCTTCCTCTCTGTTCTCTGCCAGCAGCAGCTTAAGGGCACGCTTTGCCGTATCCAGCCTTCCCGAGGCATTCAGACACGGACCGAGGACGAATCCGATATGATAGGGACTGATATTCTCCGGTTCGAGACCATTTACCCGGATCAGTTCCTGTAATCCCAGGTTCGTCGTGTGATGGAGTCTCTGCAAACCTTCCTTTACCAGAATCCTGTTCTCATCCTTCAGATCCATCACATCTCCGATCGTTGCGATTCCCGCAAAAGGAAGCATCCGGTCTACCAGATCCACTTCCGGTATCATTTTCTCATACAGTGCTTCCATCACTTTCATTGCCACTACCGCACCGCAGAGTCCGGAAAACGGATACCCACAGTCTTTCTGTTTCGGATTGACAACGGCATCCGCAGGCGGCAGAATCTCTGTCCTACCGTTTTCGGTTTCTTCAAACGGCACCTCGTGATGATCTGTCACGATCACCGTCATTCCTAGATCTTTCGCTTTCTGAATCTGTGTTGCCGCTGCGATTCCATTGTCGCAGGTAATAATCGTATCTCTTTTGTCCTCCCATGCCTGTTCGATCAGATGTTCATTGATTCCATATCCGTCCGTGATGCGGTTTGGAATCACCATGTCCGCATCCGCTCCGAGTCCCCGCAGGCTCACCAGTAAGATATAGGTGGACATCACTCCGTCAATATCATAATCTCCGATGATCCGGATCTTATTTTTATTCGTTATCTTTTCCTGCAGGATAGCCACTGCTTTTTCCATGTCTTTTAGCAGCCATGGACTGTAGAAATCTTTCCGGCTTCCATGCAGATATTTCTCAATCGCTTCCTCCCCAATCACATCGCGGTTGCGGATAATCCTCGCCGTAACCTGATCAATGCCGAAGTGCTCTCCGATTTCCTTAAAATCAGCACGTTTCGCTGCTACCATCCATTTTTCCATATTTGTCTGCTCCTGTTTCCTCTGTGATTGAAAAAAGCTGCTGCATCGCTGCAACAGCTTTTTTGCTTACTGATTTTTATTTTGCACGTTTTCCAACTTTTGTCTTCAGAACATACCACAGAGCACCTGTGATGCATACGGAAGAATAAGCACCGCATACGATACCTACCATGATCGGAAGTGCGAACTCACGGATAGAAGATACACCCATAACAAATACTACAAAGATTGTAATAAAGGTTGTGAAGGATGTATAAATACTTCTGGTCAGTGTCTGGGTAATACTTAAGTTCACCAGTTCTTTCAGATCCGCTTTCTTGCCCGCAGTCTTCAGATTCTCACGGATACGGTCGAAAATAACGATGGTCGCATTGATAGAATAACCAACGATCGTCAGCATGCAGGCGATAAAGGTATTACCTACAGAGATTCTTGACAGTGCATAGAATGCCAGAACTACCAGAACATCATGTAACAATGCCAGAACCGCACTGGATGCAAAACGTACATCTTTGAAACGGAACCAGATGTACAGCAGCATACAGATCGTAGCGATCAGGACTGCCACGATAGCATCTCTTCTCATCTCGGAACTTACCGTCGAGGAAATACTCTCCGCAGTGATCTTGCTTTCATCCACACCAAAGCTGTCTACCAGTTTCTGATTCAGTTCCTGACGTTCATCCAGAGTCAGAGATCTTGTCTTGATGATAACCGCATTGCTGTCAGCAACTTTAGAAATCTGAATATTCGCATCACCGGTTACTTCCTGTACTACCGGTTTTACCTGGCTGTCAAGATCGTCGATGGACAGGTCTTCATTGAAAGTTACATTCGTAGAAGTACCGCCCATGAACTCCAGGCTGTAGTTCAGTGCTTTTCCGTCTTTTGCATGGAACACGCCCATACCGATCGGTGCAAGCAGAATCAGGATAATGGAAATCGTAAAGAATACTTTTCTCTTTCCAAGGAAGTCGATCGTTTTTCTTTCTTTCTGTCTTCCGTAGAATTTTTCATCGCGGAGTCCCACGGCATAGAATGCATTTACCAGCAGTCTGGAGATTACCAGCGCGGTAAACATGGAAAGAACGATACCAAGAGCCAGTGTCATGGCAAATCCTTTGACACTTCCGCTTCCCATTGCACCCAGAACGGCTGCTGCGATCAGGGTTGTGATGTTACCGTCCACGATGGCGGACATCGCTTTCTGGAAACCGATCTTGATGGCACTTCTTACGCTCTTACCTGCTGCAATTTCCTCACGGATACGTGCATAGATGATAACGTTCGCATCTACCGCCATACCGATGGAAAGAATGATACCTGCGATACCCGGAAGGGTCAGTGTCAGGTCAAAGGCATTTAACATAACCAGTTCCAGACCGGTATAGATTGCCAGTGACAGGGCAGCTACCACACCCGGCAGTGCATAAACAACGATCATAAAGATTCCAACCAGTACCAGACCGATGGCACCGGCGATCAGGCTTGTCTTAATTGCCTGCTGCCCCAGCTGTGCACCTACCACGTTGGAACGAAGTTCTTCCAGTTCCAGTTTCAGGGAACCGATACGGATAATTGATGCCAGTTCTTTTGCTTCTTCGATGGACTGCTGTCCGCTGATCTGTGCTTTACCGTCAGAGATCACACTTTGTACAACCGGTGAACTGATAGTTTCTCCGTCATATACGATAGAGATTCTCTTTTTCAGGTTTGCTGCAGTTGCCTCTGCGAATTTTGTGGTACCGTCTTTGGTCAGTGTCAGTTCCACAATATACTGTTTGGTTCCGGTCTGTGAATCCTCTGTGACACCGCCTTCTGCACCGGCGATATCGCTTCCGTCGAGAACCACGTTGCCGCTTTCATCCTGGAACTCCAGAGATCCCGGTTTACCAAGATCTTCCAGAATCTTGTTTGCATCGGTAACACCAGGAATTTCTACGGTGATACGGTCATCACCTTCCTGATATACCTGTGCTTCTTCACTGTAGTCTTCCACACGTTTCTGAAGTTTATAGACGGTATCATCCATATCTTCCTGAGACGGATTGTCTCCTTTTGCCTGGTAGGTGATACTTACACCACCGGCAAGATCCAGACCGGTCTTGATGTTTCTTGCAGATCCGGTCCCTGTCGGGCCAAATCCCACAGCAGTTGTGAATGCCAAAAGACCAATCAGAACTACTGTAAGAACCAGCACAAGAACTCCCTGTTTCTTCTTCATTTTCTTATACCTCTTCTTCTGCCATTGCAGCTTTTATCATGATTGCACACTCTACACGCTTACGCTCCAGCTCGCAGCCCACTTCGTAAACATCATCGATCTTGCCTTTGAAGTTATAGGAGTTTGCCGCACAGCCGCCGCTGCAGTAGAACCGCGCAAAACATTTCTTACATGCCTCTTTTGCATAGACGTTGCAGTTTTTAAAGTCTTTGCAGATTGCAGGTTTTGTGATTCCCTCATCCACATTACCGAGAAGGAAATCTTCATTTCCTACAAACTGATGGCACGGATACAGGTCGCCCCAAGGGGTAACTGCCAGATATTCCGTTCCTGATCCACATCCGGACAGACGTTTGTATACACATGGACCACCGGTCAGATCAAGCATAAAGTGGAAGAAATTAAATCCGTTTCCTTCTTTATTTCGTTTGATCATCTCTTTCGCCAGGTTATCGTACTCTTCAAACAGTTTCGGAAGATCTTCCGGCTGCAATGCGTAATCCGCATCCGAAGGTGCCACAACCGGCTCTACAGAGATCTGTTTGAATCCCAGATCTGCCAGATTCAGTACATCCTTGGAAAAGTCGAGATTATAATGGGTAAATGTACCACGGGCATAATATTTGTCCTGGTTACGGCTCTCTGCCCATTTCTGGAACTTCGGAACTACCAGGTCATAGCTTCCGGCACCTTTACGGAACGGACGCATATGATCGTGAACTTCTTTTCGTCCATCGATACTCATAACCACGTTGCCCATCTCTTTGTTACAGAATTCCATCACTTCATCATTGACCAGAACACCGTTGGTGGTCAGTGTAAAACGGAAGTTTTTATTATGTATCTTTTCCTGCTCTCTTCCGTAAGCTACCAGGTCTTTGACAACCTGCCAGTTCATCAGAGGTTCCCCTCCGAAGAAGTCTACTTCCAGATTTCTTCTGCTTCCGGAATTAGCGATCAGGAAATCCAGTGCTTTCTTTCCTACTTCGTAGGACATCAGTGCACGTCTTCCATGGTATTCTCCCTCTTCCGCAAAGCAGTACTTACAGGCCAGGTTACAGTCATGCGCGATATGCAGACACAGCGCTTTGACTACCGTTGGCCGCTCTTTAAAATGCTCGATCGCATTTTCATAAATGTCCTCGGTAAACAACATTCCCTGATCGGTCAACTCCTGAATCTCTTCGAGAGCCGTCTTCAAGTCTTCTTTGGAATAAGAAGCAGACAGTTTTTCTGTCACTTCTCCCTTCGAACATCCCTGATCCAGCAGGGCGATACAGTCATATACAATATCATCCACCACATGAACCGATCCGCTGTTTACATCAAGAACAATTGCGTATCCATTACTTTTATATTGATGAATCACTTTCTGTTCTCCTTTTTCTTTTCTCAATCAGCAGTTTTTATCCGATGCACAACAAACAAAAAGCAAGCAGCGGCTTTTTGAACCGCTGCCTGTTATGTTCCAAGCATCATGGAGCCTGTCGAATTCTTATTTTGTGTTTTCGCAGCTCTGATTTCCTACTGTACAAGAAGTCTTGCAAGCAGACTGGCAGGATGTCTGACATTCGCCACATCCACCTTTTTTCATTGTGTTCTGTAAACTTTTTGTATTTAAAGTTTTGATATGTTTCATTTTTGCTTCCTCCTTATGTTATTACTTCTTGCATTATAGCATATCTTCCTTCATTTTCAAAGAGTTTTTTTCGCAACTTCTTCCTATTTACGCTATTTTCACGCGCCCGCCACCATCGCGCCCAAAGTTGACGATCCGGCGCAGATGAGCAGCGTAAGAAATGCACCTTTCACTCCCGTTCCTATACCCGCACCGGAAAACACCGTAATGCTCATCAGAATGATCCAATACATCCCTCCGAGTACCATTCCCCACAGATATCTCTTTCTTTCCGCTGTTTTTCCCATATAGATTCCCCCGCAGAGTCCAGAGAGCACATAAACAGCCAGAATACCTGCGGATACTTTTCCCTCATCCAGCTGGCACTTCAGCAAAAGCAATGCCAGAAGCAAAAGTCCTGTCCCGCTGACCAGGTACGATACGATCAGTCCTTTCACGACTCTGCTGCTCTTTTGTATCCAGATGCTTTTCCCTGTATCCAAAAAAATCCCTCCCATACAGTACTATATGGGAGGGTTGTTCGTTCTATACCTTATCGGTCTCAGATTTCTTTTTTACGGGTTTTCTTACCGGCAATACCGAGTACTGCAAGCGCTGCTGCCGCAAATCCTGCATACCAGGCTGTCTGCTGCATATCGCCTGTTTTCGGATTTACTCTTCTCAGTGTTGTGCCGGAAGACTTCTTACCGGTCTGGGACTGTGTGGTCTGGCTCTTCTGCGTATTTTTCTTTGTCACACTTCCGGATGTACTTCCTGCGGACACATTCGGTGTCAGTTTTGTCGTCGTGCCGGAGGAAGAAGTGGTATTTTTATTTCCATACGCTTTATCCGTATTTCCTACCAGAGACTGACTTCCTGCCAGCTTCAAACCTGCTACATCGTACGGGCTGAAAGAAGTTGTCACAAAACTCAGTGTTCCGTCCGCATTATAAATCGGAGTGATATATTCGACGCTTCCGTCTTTCAGATAATGGATCACAACAAGTTGTGTATAAAGCTGATCGTCCGGTGCAGGCATCGTAATGCGCACCTGCTGTCCATTTAACTGATATTCACATTCATTCATCAGATCCCACAGCTGCATCTCATACGGGCTGATAAAAGTATCTGCATTCTGACCTGCCAGAACGGAGCTGTCGGACTTATCGTTATTCAGCTGTACCTGAAACTGGATATACCATGGAAAATCTCCGGCCACCGTAACGCCGTTGCTTGTCCGATTGACCGTCTTCGCTCCTTCCTGGGCTGTCTGTAACAGTACCAGGCTGTCAGACTCAATGTATGCTTTCTGTGCTTCCGACAGTGCTTCGTATTCTTTTGTGGCTGCCACGATTGCTTCTACTTCTTCCGGTGTTGTCACCTCACTCGGGAGGAAATCCAGCTGTTCCTGTACAGCTGCGATCTCATTCATCTGCTCCCAGGTAAGTCCTGACGGCTTCTGTGTGCTGTCCGTATCCGGTGTCTCTGTTCCCGGTTCTTCCGGTGTCTCGGGTGTCGGCGCTGCCGTATGATCTTCTGCCGGTACTTCCGGTTCTGTCGACGGCTCTGCAGTCGGTTCCGGTGTTGCAGTCGGTTCCGGTGTTGCAGTCGGAGCGGTCACTCCTGTATCGGAATCCGCCGGTTCTGTCACCTCAGGTGTTGGCTCCGGAGTGGTCTCCGTCTGTTCAGGAGCTTCCGGTGCTGTGGTCGGCTCCGGTGTTACGGTCACTTCCGGTGCTGCCTCCGGGGTCGGAGTGGCTTCCGGTGTATCGGTCACTTCCGGCGTCGGCGTTACTTCCGGTTTCAGAGATTTTACACGAACCGTGATCTGTCTGGTAACGGTCTCACTTTCCGCATCCCAGCCCTTTTCCTTGCTGTAATCAATCTTTTTCGTGTCATACGGATGGAAAACCACCTGATAGTCCGTCTCGTATTCGGACGGAACTGTATCCTCGTCTTTCCAGGAAAATACACCGTCGCCGTCGCATCCTTCCAGCGAAATTTCCGATAATGCTTTCGGATCTTTTACGGTGATCACTTTGGGAACATAGATATTTTCTTTTTCCACTGCACCTTCCACCTTGCCGTCTCCGGTAATATCTTCGGTGTACATACGGACATTGTCCAGTTTCAGGCTTCCGTTTACCTGAACCAGTGCCTCTTCAAAATCTTTCGCACGGCGGATAGAAACGCCGGATGGCAGTTCCCATGTCTCCTCATCCTCTACGGTAACGGTTCCGCAGATTCGGATCACGCCGGACTCTCCTGCAAGTTCCGCTGCTTTTTTGAAACTTTTTACTGCCTCTTCCGGGTTTTCGCCGGATTTCTTATCATTTCCCGTCTGTCCGTTCAGATATACAGTAATTTTTTCTTCTTTCTTTTCCCCGTCCTGCGTATCTTTCTGGTCTTTTGCAGTCTCCGCATATACCATCTGACCTGTCGTGGAAGACAGCACCATCACAGATGCCATCACCATTCCCACCGTCTTCATGTATCGCTTCGCTGCCGGTTTATTATTTTTCTTCATTATCCACATCTCTCCTGCTTTGTATTCTCAGCTGCGGTTTTACAGCTTTTTTTACTACTTTCACAGTTATTCAGTTTTATATTATAACATATACTTCTCTTTTTCAACACCCTAAAAAATATGATTTTACAAGAATTTGTCTTGATTTTTGAATCGAATTCCTGTATATTCAAGTACAACTACTACATATTTTCAAAGGAGTGAATATTTTTGGATTCTGGCGACGCCATACAACTAATTGTGTTACTGCTGTTAATTTTGCTTTCCGCATTTTTCTCTTCCGCTGAGACGGCCATGACTACAGTCAACAAGATCCGTATCATGTCTCTTGCTGACGATGGGAATAAAAAAGCAAAAACCTTATTGAAAATTATTGAAAATCCGGGAAAGCTTCTGAGTACGATCCTGATCGGCAATAATATTGTCAACCTGTCGGCATCTTCTCTGGCAACCACCTGGACCACGAGAGTTCTTGGTAATGCCTTTATTGGTTTTATCACCGGCGTTCTGACCTTGCTGATTCTTCTGTTTGGTGAGATTACTCCGAAAACCCTGGCAACATTACAGGCAGAAAAAATCTCTCTTGCCTATGCACCGGTAATCTATCCTCTGACCAGGCTACTGACTCCTGTAATTTTCCTTGTGAATCTGCTTTCGCGAGGTGTCTTATTTCTGCTTCATGTAGATCCCGATGCCAAGCCAAATGCCATGACAGAGCAGGAACTTCGTACCATCGTGGATGTCAGTCATGAAGACGGTGTCATCGAGAGCGAAGAACGGCAGATGATCTACAACGTTTTCGATTTTGGTGATTCTCAGGCCAAGGATGTGATGGTTCCCCGTATCGATATGTCTCTGATTAATGTGGATGCCACTTATGACGAAGTAATTCAGGCATTCCGTGAAGACGGTTATACACGTTATCCGGTCTATGAAAATTCAACAGACACCATCATCGGTACTCTGAACATGAAAGATCTGATCCTGCGGGATCCGAACAAAGCTTTTTCTGTACGGGATTTCCTCAGAAAACCTTATTTCACCTATGAATATAAGGGAACCGCAGATCTTTTAATGGAAATGAAAGAATACGCGGTAAACCTTGCGATCGTCCTCGACGAATACGGTGCCACCGCCGGTATGATCACACTGGAAGATCTACTCGAAGAAATCGTCGGAGAGATCCGTGATGAATACGATGCCGACGAAGAGGAAGATTTTAAAGAAATCGTTCCGAAACGGGAATATCTTGCAAAAGGTTCCGCCAAACTGGATGATCTGAATGAAGCTCTGGATTTGCATCTGGAAACAGAGGATTATGATTCCATCGGAGGTTTTGTGATCGAACAGCTCGATCACCTGCCGGTTCCCGGAGAATCCTGTATCACAGATAACCACCTGAAACTGGTTGTTGATCAGATAGACAAAAACCGGATCGAACTTGTACACATCTATATACCGGAAGATTTTTACGATAAAAAAGAAGAAGAGGATTAACCCCTTCTTCTTTTTTGTTATATCTTTATTCCACACTCTTTAACGATTCGATCATATCAATCTTTTTCAGTCGGTAATACATCATTCCGTTGACAAACAGTGCAAATGCCAGTGTGATCAGTCCGCTGTATAGGAAACTTCTTAAAAAGATATTTCTTCCGAACATCATCATATCCACTTCCACGGTCTGGATCACATTTCTATGTAGGAAAGCACCGATTCCCACACCTGCGAGGATACCGAATACGGTAAGTACCATATTCTCACGATACACATACGAAGCCACTTCCCCGTCGTAGAATCCAAGCACTTTCAGCGTTGCCAGCTCTCTTTGGCGTTCTGTTATATTGATATTGTTCAGATTATACAGTACCACAAATGCCAGCAGACCTGCCGATACGATCAGAACCACGATAACGATATTCAGAGAGCGCAGCATGTTGTCGATCTCACTGATCAGATCCGACGTAAAGGAGATGGCTGCGATCTCCGGATGTTCCATGATCGTCTGACCCAGTCCGTCCTCGTAACTGTCTGAGGTATCTTCGTAGCGAAGCAGCAGCTGGTTATATTCTGCCGTTTCTCCGAACAAGGTCTGATATGTGTCTGTCGTCATATAAATAAAATGCCGCACATAATTTTCGACAATCTCCGTGATCTCCACTTCCACGATCTGATCACCTTTTTTCATCTGCACCGTATCGCCAACCTTAAGTCCCAGAAGATCCGCCGTCTTCTCACTGATGGCAGCTCCCTGTGTCGGGAAATCATAATGTTTTCCACTGACCCGGTCACGCAGATCAAAGAAATCTCCGAAATGCGTCAGATCCTTCGGTACTTCCATCACCGCATCCACACTGCGCTTCGGTGACTGCAGTTCCACACTCTGGCAGTACATCTCCAGAATCTGCTGTATTCCCGGATACTCTTCCATCTCGCTTTGTACCTGTGCCTTTTTCTCTTCCGTGGCATCCCCGTTAAAAACAGCGCTTGCCTGATAGGTAAACAGGTTGACAAACTGATTCTTCGCGATCGCTGTGATCGAATCCTGCAAGCCGAATCCTACTACGATCAGTCCCATACAGCCGCCGATGCCGATCACCGTCATAAAGAACCGCTTTTTATAACGGATCAGATTCCGGATCGTTGATTTTGTCGTAAAGTTCAGATGTTTCCATAAAAACGGGATTCGTTCCAGAAGGATCCGTTTTCCGTTTTTCGGAGCCTCCGGGCGCATCAGCTGTGCCGGGCGAGCTGCCAGTTCCTTATAACATGCTGCTACGGTTGCCACACCGGTACACAGTGCACTCGCAAGGATCGCAAGTCCTCCCTGCTCCCAGTTTAACGGGGTCAGATATTCTTTCATTCCTGTATACAGCATACCGTATGCATTCATGATCACCCACGGCAGGATCTTTTCTCCGATCAGCACTCCGACAAATCCACCGGAGATTGTAAACATCAGTCCGTAGGCAAGATATTTTGCGGCGATCACACCGTCTCCATAACCCAGTGCCTTCAACGTACCGATCTGCTGCCTCTGCTCCTCGATCATTCGGGTCATCGTCGTGAGGCTGACCAGCGCTGCTACCAGAAAGAAAATCACCGGAAAGAATTTTCCGATATTTGTGATCCGCGCCGCATCCTGTCCGTAATTTTCTGTGGAAGTCACCTGATCGCGTCCCCATACATACCAGTCCGGAACGCTCAGATCCGCCAGTTCTTTTTCCCCGTCTGCAATTTCTTCTTTTGCGTCTGCCAGTTTCTTCTCTGCCTTCCGGCTTTCTTTTTTGTATTCCTTCCAGCCATCCTCCAGTTCCATTTCTTTTGTGGCAATCTCATCTTTTGCCTCCTGGAGTGCACTTTTTCCATCCGCAATCTGCTGTTTTCCGTCAGAAAGCTGTGCCTTTCCATCTGCAAGCGTCGCTTTTGCCCCGGCGATCTGCTGTTTTCCATCCGCAATCTGTGTTTTCGCCTGCCCGATCTGCGCCTCGCCATCCGTCAGCTGTTTTTGTGCCTGACGGATCTGACTTTCCCCTGCGGCAAGCTGTTCCTTCGCCTGTGCGATTTTCTCCTCGCCCGCCGCAAGTTCCTGACGATGCGTACTGATTTCCGTTTCCCCGGCTGAAAGCTGCGCCCTTGCCTGCTCGAGTTCTCCTTTTCCCTGCCGGATCTGCGTCAGATTTCCGTTGAGTTCCGCCTCTTTCTGGGCAAGCGCTTCCTTTTGTGCTTCCAGTCCGGCAAGCTGTGTCCTCAACTCCTGCAAGGCAGCCTCTATCTGCGCCAGCTGTTCCGCATCCGGTTCTTCCATCTGCGAGAGCTGTTCTTTTTGCGCCTCCAGCCGGGTGATTTCTTCCTGCACGCTTTGCATACCGGCGGCAAGCTGTGCCTGTCCTTCCTGTACCTGTGCGATGCCCGCGGTCACTGCTGCCTCATTTGCATCCAGTTCTTTTTCCTTTTCTTCCAGCTGCGTTTTCTGTTCTTCCAGTTTCGCCGCCTGCTCTTCGAGCTGACTTTTTGCTGCATTTAACTCTGCTTCCTGCGTCTGTAACTGTGTCTTTCCATCCGTCAGTTCTTTCTGTTTTGCGGCAAGTTCCTGTTTTCCGGCTGTAAGTTCCTGCGTTTTCTGCTGTAACTGTTGTTCACCGGCAGTCAGTTCTTTCTCTTTTGCGGCAAGCTGGCTCTCACCATTTTGCAGTTCCGTCTCTTTCTGGACCAAAATGGCTTCGTTTTCCTTCAGTTCTTTTTCCTTTTCAGCAATGGTTTCTTTTGCCTCTTCGATCTGCGAAGTACCGTCTTCCAGCGTCTTTTTTGCGTCCGCCAGTTTCTTTTCACCGTCTGCTACCTGTTTTCTGGCATCGGAAAGCTTCTCTTCTCCCTCCTGGTAAACCGTATCATATCTTCGCTGGCAAGCTTCCTCTTCCAGTTCTTCTACCCGGTTTTGTACCTGTTTTACGGTCTTTTCATAAGAGGTACTGTAACTTTCCAGTTCTTTTGCTCCATCCACCTGCACATAGATTTCTGTATAAATCTCACTGGTAAATGTCTCCGGAAGCAACAGCCCAAAACTGTCGATGCTGCCGTTTCCGATACTTCCCGTTCCACGGGTCAGATCCATATAATAGGGCAGCGTTGCCGATCCTACGATCGTAAATGTTTCCTGACTGAGATCATCGGAAAGTGCCGTGTCCGTACCGCTCTCAAATGTCACCTGATCACCGATCTTTTTTCCGGTTCCATCCAGAAACTTCTGATCTACCAGAATCTCGTCCGTTTTCTGTGGCAGCCGCCCCTCGAGAATCTGCGTTTCATTCACGCCGTCCTCCAGCGCAATCAGCTTCACTGCCTGTTCTTTTTCTCCCTCTTTATGTAATACTTCTAACGTATGCCCACCGGTTACCTGTGCCACGCCTTTCACCTTTTCGATGTCTTCCACATCCGCGTCCGTAAGCCCCAGCGTTCCCAGTACCCGCAGATCCATGTAATTTGTCTGATCGTAATAGGCATCCGCCGAAGTCTTCATATCTCCTTCCGCTGAGCGGATACCGGAAAAAAACGCCGCACCCAGCAGGGAGATGAAAAATACGGATAAAAACCGTCCTTTGTTCTTTAAAATCTCTCTGAAAAAATCCTTCCGAAATGCTTTCATCCCTTTCCACCTACCATTCTATCTCTTCCACCGGTGTGGGATTCTCGTTTTGCACCATCTCTGCCACCTTTCCGTTCCGGATCCGCACGATCCGGTCTGCCATCGGCGTCAATGCAGAGTTGTGCGTGATGACGATCACCGTCATTCCCTTTTTCCGACAGGTATCCTGCAGCAGCTTCAATATCGCTTTTCCGGTCACATAGTCCAGTGCACCGGTCGGCTCATCACAGAGCAGCAACTTGGGATTTTTTGCCAGTGCTCTGGCAATTGCCACCCTCTGCTGCTGTCCGCCGGAAAGCTGATGCGGATAGTAGTCCGCACGGTCCAGCATGCCTACTTTTTCAAGCGCTGCACGCGCTTTTTCCTCCGCCCTGGTTTTTGGCATTTTTCTGCCGATGATCAGGCCCTCGGTTACGTTATGAAGGGCTGTTTTGTTCAGGAACAGGTTATAGTTCTGAAATACAAATGCGGTTTTCTGACGGATCGCCGCGATATCTTTTTTGCTGATGTTGTGGAACGGATATTCTTTCCCGTCAAAGATCAGGCTGCCGCCGTCCGCATGCTCCAGAAAGTTGACACAGCGCAGCATCGTCGTTTTTCCCGAACCACTCGGACCGAGGATTGCAACAACATCGCCCTGTTTTACTTTTAAATCTACACCTTTTAATACTTCCAGGCTGCCGAACGCTTTCTTTAATCCTTTAATTTCCAGCATGGCTTATTCCCCTTTTTTCTGATATGTACTCAGTTTCTTCTCTCCGATTCCCTGCAGCTTCGTGAGCACAGTGGAGAACAGCAGGTAGATCAGTCCTACTTCAATATACAGTGCCAGCGGCTCATGGGTGCGCGCTACAATCCGCTGCGTTACCATAAACATCTCCGTTACGGTGATATTTGCGGCAAGGGAAGTATCCTTTACCATGGCGATCAGAGAGTTGGAAAGCGGCGGGAAAGCGGTGCGCATCGCCTGCGGAAGGATAATTCTCCGCATGATCTGCAGATACGACATGCCGACACAGTAGCCGGCTTCGAGCTGGCCTGCCGGAACGGCTTCCAGGGCCGCACGCATCGTCTCGGCACTGTAGGCGCCCTCATTCAGGGAAAAGACGAGAACTGCCGCCGGAAACGGATCGATCAGAATACCGGCGCGCGGAAGTCCGTAAAACACAACGAAAAGCTGGACCAGAAGCGGGGTTCCGCGGAAAATCCAGATATAGAAACGTGCAATCTGACGAAGGCCTTTGATGTTTGCAAACTGTACCATAGCCATTGCCGTCGCAATTACAAGTGCAATGGAAAACGAGATTACAGTAAGCGGAATCGTCACCTTAAGGCCCGGCAGAAAGATTTTCCAGAAAGAATCCAGAAGAATATTCCATAATCTTTCGCTCATTTCGATATATCCCCCTTATTTTTACATTTTCCTAGATAGGATAACACTTCAAGTCCGCTTCAAGTCAAGTGTTTTTTCATATACCCCTCCCCCGCATGCAAGAATCCCCGGGAAACACGTTTTTCAACGGCCCCGGGGACACTTATTTATGGTTGGTTTTAAGAGGAAGGATCTTGTCTTTTTTTATGGTATTATGTTATTTACTGCTTAGTCCTGTGTCACATTAAATGCTCTTGCACCAGGGTATACAGCGGCCGTTCCAAGTTCTTCTT
>OGXX01002874.1_pt1 | contig 15008 bp, 15 predicted proteins | sample 1576301 | NCBI WGS metagenome assembly OGXX01 (sample SAMEA3541469, study PRJEB24748) | human gut metagenome | biome: human gut; feature: human-associated habitat; material: faeces | place: China | collected 2012
CGCAGCCTCTACCGCATCGATGTTAGCGCCGAGGAAAATGAATTCCCACCCAAACTCCTGCTTTTGGCATTCCACCATGGCCTTGACCTTTGTGTAATCAAACGTGTGGGACGCGTTCTCCATCCCATCTGTAATAATGATGAAAATCACCTTGTCCGCCCGATAGGGCTTTGCCGTACGCTTCTGCGCGTTGCCAATTTTTTCGATTGTGCTTCCGACGGCATCGAGCAGCGCCGTTGAACCGCGCACAAAATATTCCTTTTCCGTGATGGGCGCGACGGCGCGTAAATCGATGCGGTCATGCAGCAGCTCGTATTGGTTGTCGAAGAGCACTGTTGTGACCCGCGCTTCCCCAGGAACGGCGCGCTGCTTTTCGAGCATTGCGTTATATCCGCCGATCGTATCCGCCTCAAGCCCCGCCATGGAGCCGCTCCTGTCCAAAATAAATACCAGTTCCGTGCTGTTTTCCATGTTTTTTCAACCTCCTGTTCCTGTTTGCAGGAACAGGATACCGCGTTTTTGCACGGGCCAGGTCGCATGGCGGGCGACAAATCAGCTGCCGAGCAACGGTTGGTCGTAATGGAACAGCACCTCGTTGATCTTAAAAATATCATAGGTTTGGTTTGAAATGAAGTATTGCACGATCACATCGAGTTTCTGACTGCCCGAAAGTGCATATCCCGCGCGGGAAAGCAAATCCCGCGTTTCAGCTTCCGTGAGTTCCAGCGCCACCGCGAATGCGAGTGCCGTGCGCTTGCCCGGCATGTAGTTTGGATTGCTGCGGATTTTTGAAAAGTGTCTGCGGTCGATATTCGCGCGCTTGTAAACCTCTGCGTCCGTTTTTCCCTTTGCGTCGATCAGGCGCAGGAGCGTTTCGGGAAAGGATTCATCCAGCCTGCCGACAAGGGCGTCCAGCCCCTGCGCTTCCTCTGTCTGTGGCTTTGGTGCGCGCGCTGGCTTCCGTTTTTTTCCCGCCTGTTCCGGCGCGGAAGCATACGGCTGCAGGAGCGGGGCGGAAACCGTCTCCGCACTGCGCAGCCGGGCAAAGCGCTCCGTCTGCTCATCCACATAGTTTTGGTCGATATACTGCTGCACCGCGCCGAGAAGCGCCTGCGAAACGGCGAGCGCCGCACGGTCAAACACGGCAAGGTACACCGTCATCTCATGTTCCTGCAAAAACGACGCGATAGCGGCGGCCGCAACACCGAATGCTTCCGATTTTGGATAGCCATAGCTCCCGCTTGAAATGAGGGGGAACGCAATGGACCGGCATCCCCGCTCCGCCGCAAGGGTAAGCGCGTTGAGATAGCACGCACGCAGCAACGCTGCTTCTCCATGCCTGCCATCCCGATAAACCGGCCCGACGGCGTGCACGATATATTGCGCAGAAAGCTCAAATCCGGGCGTTATCACCGCCTGTCCCGTCTCGCATCCGCCAAGCGCCGCGCAGGCTCTTGAGAGTTCTTCTTCCCCGGCAGCGCGAAAAATCGCCCCGCATACGCCGCCGCCCATGCAAAGCGCCGGGTTGGCAGCGTTGACAACCGCATCCACATTCATTTTCGTGATGTCGTTCCGAACGATTGTAAAAGGCATGCGCTGCTCCTCCCTGCAATGTACCGGGCTTCTCCACCCATTGATGAAGATACCTGTGGTTTTGTGGTATCGGTATTATAGCATATCAACCTATCACTGCGTATCACAAAAGGGCTGTCCGCGAATGATTCAAGCAGAATCCAAGGAAGGGCAGCCCCTTTTAGCGTTCAATCATTTTATTCCACGCGCTTCCCGCCAATAAATACGGCGGCCGTTTGGGTCAGATAATGGAACGGATGGCCGCTGAACACGGCGATGTCCGCATCCTTGCCCGGCTTAAGGGAGCCTACCCGATCTTCCACACCCATCGCGTGCGCGGCGTGGATGGTAATGGCGCAGAGCGATTTTAATTTTATTTTATGAAACAAACGCCCCTTGAGCGCAGGGGGCGTTCTCTATTCCGCGGCAATTTCGGGGATCCGTACACGCAGGGTGCGTTGAAGCCGTCCGCGCCGTCAAGCTCGCGCTGTAAGACAAAAACGCACAGAAAAGGAAGCACGGAAAATCTATCCATCCAGGCTGGCTTTCCGCGCTTCCTTTTAACAACGCAGCGAACCGCTTACGCGTCCTTCCTGCGCATTGTGCCTCCACACTGCGGGCATGTGACCATGCCGCTGCCGCCGCAATAATTGCAGGTGTGCTTCATCGTTTTATTTATGGATACGCCGCCGGCATTGCGCTTCTGTCCCCTGCATATTCCGTTATCTCGTTGAAGACTTGTAAATCGGGCAATCGCCGTAGTCGTACCCCCGGCAATACCGGTAATAGATGTCGTCCGGCTTGCTTGATTCTGTTTTGATGCAATAGTAATCCGACCTCCATGCATAAAAAGGGCAGCTCATTTTAATACCTCCTGATAAAATATTGTGTTTATAACGGCAACATGTTCCCATTCAGGTCTCCGGCATCTTAATCCCCTCCAGTTATAACGTTGAGTCTATAACGCTATCATGCTCACATTCAGATTTTTGGCATCTTCCGCCCATATTCTGTATGCGGCGTCATCTATTTCATAATCCAGCTTCTTTAACCGTTCTAAAGCCAGATCGGCCAGAATTTGAGACTCCTGCGTCTCATATGCCAACGTCAGAAGATATGCCGCTCTTCTTTTGTTTTTCAGTTGCTCTGTTGCTTCCGTCCCGCGTGCCAATGATGTGGCACATACACATCCCAAACGATACGCTGCATTCGCGTACCCAACCGCACTCCTTTGTTTGCTTGCGGAGCGCAGCATCTGTTTCAGCGCGTTATAATGAATTTGCCATTTTGCAGGATCAAAGAACCCCAGATCACGCGCTCCATATATTTCTCCCAAACAACCATGGGCATCGGTTACACACCAGATCGGAGCCGATTTACAGACGCAGGTACGTTCATACCACATTACCGCTTCCTTAATACTCTTTTGTACTCCGTGTCCTACCCTGAGGCACGTCGCAGTGTAGAGCATATTCTCACCGTCTCCATGATTTGCAGCATAAAGCTTCCATTTAAAACTTTCCTCAGGATTCATGCCGCAACGTTCGGCGAATCTATCTTCTGCAAGCTGATGCATAGCTGGCAGATCCCCTGCCTCGGCAGCTCTTCTGTACCATTTGTAAGCTTGCTTGAAATCGCCTTCTGTATAAAAACGAGTGCCCAACAGTCTTGCCGCTACGCTGCTTCCGTTTTCTGCCTTTTCGCGAAGCGCTATTTCAAGAAGTTGGGAGTATTCCTGGGGGCTAAGATTCGCTTTCTCTAATGCTCTTTCCGCTTCCTCATTACCGCATGCTGAAAGAAATACCAGTTCCTTCACCCGCTTCTGATTTTCAATGTTTTGCTTCCTGACCACCAAAGCCAGCACAACCACAAAAATAATTACCGCAAGAGTCGCAATAAACATGTTGCCCTCCCATTAAGCCAAATGTAGATAATTCAGTTTTCATCGTTCTGTTGAGTTGTATTATAAGTCTTCTTGTCTATATTTGCAATACATTTGATGTATATTTTATATTTCAAATGAGTAGTATTATTGGAGTATGGATAAGAAGGACAATAATTTGCAGCATTTTGATGTGCTTTCGCGCTTGACTTCCCTTATGCACGCAAAAGGATGGACGCGCTACCGCCTCGCAAAAAAGGCCGGCCTTTCGACAACAACCATAAACAACCTTTGGCTGCGCAACAACGTCCCCACCATATTCACCCTGGAAGATATCTGCCGTGCGCTTGGCATCACCATGGCCGAATTCTTCACCCTGCCCGGCGAAAAGGCTCCGGCATTCACGGCGGAGCAACAGGCACTGCTCGCCCGTTGGGACATGCTCACGGCAGAGCAGCGCGCTGCCTTCCTGCTGCTGATGCAGGGGTGCTCCGAAAACGCGGATCCGTAAACACCGTCTCAGCCCCGCGGGGCTTTTTTCTTCCCCGCTTCCTTTCTACCGGCGCATTTGTGAAAGACAGCATATCTAACCCAAAAGTTTAGGAATACTATATTGACAAGGTTCGCAAAACATGGTTTAATATCGCTGGTTGGTTTAGGAATTGTAAACTTAAAGTTTATTTATGCTTATTGGGAGGGATTCAATTGATCGATATCGGCGGCAAAATCAAGCGCAGGCGCATCAAACTTGGCTTGACGCAGGAGGAGCTTGCCGCGCGCACGGAGCTTTCCAAGGGCTTCATCTCGCAGCTTGAGCGCAACCTCACCTCCCCTTCCATCGCAACGCTGGGAGACATCCTGGAAGCGCTGGGCACCAACCTTTCGGATTTCTTCTCGGAGCAAACGGAGGAAAAAGTTGTGTTCGGCGCGGACGATGTGTTCGTGAAGGAAGACGCCGAAGCGGGCCATGCAATCCATTGGCTTATTCCCAACGCGCAGAAGAACTCGCTTGAGCCCATCCTTGTTACGCTTGTGCCCGGCGGGCGCACGTGGGAGGATGATCCGCACGAAGGGGAAGAGTTCGGCTATGTGCTTGCGGGCAGCGTTGTGCTTCGGCTTGGCGAACGCAGCTTCCGTGTGCGGCGCGGTTCCAGCTTCTGCTTCAAGCCTTCGAGCGTGCACTTTATTGAAAACCCGGGCAAAACGGAAGCGCGTGTGCTTTGGGTTTCCACACCGCCGAGCTTTTAAGCGCGGCTTCATCGGAATCATTACTTAATAAATATTAAGAGGTACCGTTATGTCCAAGCATCTGATCGACCTGATCGACATCCGCAAATCCTATGGCACGGAGGACGCGCTCAAGCGCATCAATCTTTATATCCGGGACGGCGAGTTTTTAACGCTGCTCGGCCCTTCCGGCTGTGGAAAGACGACGCTTTTGCGCTTGATTGCCGGGTTCACCATGCCCACGGAAGGCCGGGTTTTGATCGATGGGAAGGATGTTTCCGCCATTCCGCCCTACAAGCGCCGCGTGAACACGGTGTTTCAGAAATATGCTCTGTTCCCTCATTTGAACGTGTACGATAACGTCGCGTTCGGCCTGAAGATTCAGAAACTCCCAAAGGATGAAATCGACCGCCGTGTAAACGAGATGCTTGAGCTTGTGAACCTCAAGGGGTATGGCAAGCGTTGGATCGAACAGCTTTCCGGCGGACAGCAGCAGCGTGTTGCCATTGCGCGGGCACTGGTGAACCGGCCGCAGGTGCTCCTTCTGGATGAACCGCTCGGCGCGCTGGATCTTAAGCTGCGCAAGGGCATGCAGATTGAACTCAAACGCATGCAGCAGCATCTTGGCATCACGTTCGTGTTTGTGACGCACGATCAGGAAGAGGCGCTCACCATGAGCGACACCGTCGTCGTCATGAATGAGGGCGTGATCCAGCAGATCGGCACGCCGACGGATATTTACAACGAACCGAAAAACGTGTTCGTCGCCAAGTTCATTGGCGAAAGCAATATCCTGCCCGGTACGATGAAGCGGGACCTGCTCGTGAATTTCCACAGCATGGATTTCACCTGCGTGGATAAAGGCTTTGCGCCCAACGAACCGGTGGACGTCGTCATTCGCCCGGAGGATATCGACCTTGTCGCGCCGGATGCGGGCATGCTGCGCGGCATCGTGAAGAGCGTGCTGTTCATGGGCGTGCATTACGAGTTCCGTGTGGAATGCGGCGACGTTATGCTGACTGTGCATTCCACGGACTACGTGGAACCCGGCTGCGAAGTAGGCGTCGTGATCCTTCCGGATGCGATCCACATCATGCACAAGAGCGACGCGCCGGATGCGGCGGAACCTCTGCCGCAAGAGGATCTGCCGGAAGATACCCCGGAGCTTTTGCCCGAAGAATAACGCCGGAAGGAGGATGCGCGGATGAAACGCACCGTTTTTGCTTACCCCTATGTTGTATGGATGCTGATCTTCATCCTGGCGCCGATGTTGATGATCGCTTACTATGCGTTCACTTCGGATGGCGCGTTTACCCTTGCAAACCTCACCGGTGCGCTCACGAATGAAATGTACATGCAGGTGCTGCTGCGTTCGGTCTGGATTGCCCTCAAAGCCACGGTTGTCTGCCTGCTTTTGGGTTACCCGATTGCCTACCTGCTTTCCAAGATGAAACGGAGCACTGCATCTCTGCTTTCCGTGCTCTTCATTGTGCCGATGTGGATGAACTTCCTGCTGCGCACCTATGCATGGCAGGTGCTGCTCTCCCCAAGCGGCATTCTGAACAATCTTCTCAAAGCGGTTGGGCTGCCCGCACAGCAGTTCCTTTACACCGAAAGCGCAGTGATGCTCGGCACGGTCTACAATTTTCTGCCGTTCATGATCTTGCCGATTTACACCGTACTTTCCAAGATGGATCAATCGCAGATCGAAGCGGCACATGACCTCGGCGCAAACGGGCCCACCACGTTTTTCAAGGTGGTGCTTCCGCTTTCCATGCCGGGTGTGATTTCCGGCATCACAATGGTATTCATCCCGGCCATCACAACGTTTGCGATCTCCCGCCTCCTGGGCGGCGGCAAGTTCATGCTGTATGGCGACCTGATCGAAAACCAGTTTATTACGCTCGGCGTGGATGCATGGGGCAGCGGAAGTGCGCTCTCATTCATCCTGTTGGTTCTGGTGCTCATTTCCATGGCGGTTATGCGCCGTGCAGAGCGCGAAGCGGGTGAGGAAGGAGGCGGCAAGCTGTGGTAAAGAAACTGCGCACGTTTTTCAAGGGAACCTACCTTGGCCTGATGCTTGTGTTCCTGTATGCGCCGATCCTTGTGCTGATGATCTTCTCCTTCAACAGCTCCAAGACCATGGGGAACTGGACGGGGTTTTCGCTGCGCTGGTATGAGGCACTTGTAAACGATTCCACCATCATGAACGCGCTTTGGGTGACGCTCTCGGTGGCGGTCATCTCCGCAGTGGTTTCCACATTCATCGGGACGTTTGCGGCCATCGGCCTCAATTCGATGAAAAAGCGGCCGCGCGCGGTGATCGAAAATATTTCGCAGTTGCCTGTTGTCAACCCGGATCTTGTGACCGGCATCAGCTTTATGATGCTTTTCGCGTCCCTTGGCATCCGCGATGGCTACACGCGCATGTTGATCGCCCACATCACGTTCAACATTCCATACGTGATCCTTTCCGTGATGCCCAAGCTGCGCCAGAGTTCCAACATGCTGTATGAAGCAGCAATGGATCTCGGCTGCACGCCCTGGCAGGCGCTCACGCGCGTTGTCATCCCGGACATCATGCCGGGCATCGTTTCCGGGTTTATCATGGCGTTCACACTGAGCCTGGATGATTTCGTCGTCAGCTGGTTTGCAACAGACGGCATTCAGAACCTTTCAATTTACATTTACTCCAGCGCACGGCGCGGCATCAGCCCGAAGATCAACGCGCTTTCCACGCTGATGTTCGTAGCGGTTGTTACGCTGCTGCTGTTCATCAACCTAAAATCCATCCGCGAAGAGCGCGAGGCGGATATCCAAAACAAAAAGCTCAGGGCCAAGAGCCGCTGAGCCGCCCCACACAAAAGCGCGCCGGGGCAACCCGGACGCTTAAAATAAAACAAAACGAATGGAGGATTTCATAAAATGAAAAAAAAGCTTGCTGTATTCCTTGTCCTTGTCTTTGCCTTGTCGCTCTGTGCCGCCGGTTGTGGCAACAGCGGCAAGGTAACCATCAATGTGCTCAATTGGGGCGATTATATCGATGAAGACCTGCTTGATCAGTTCACCGAAGAAACCGGCATTGAAGTAAATTACCAAACCATGGCCACCAATGAGGAGATGCTCGTAAAGCTGGAAGCCTCCGACTGCATTTACGACGTTTGCTTCCCTTCGGATTACATCATTGAAAAGCTGATTGAGAAGGATCTCCTGCACGAGCTTAACAAGGAAAACATTCCAAACCTCGCCAACATCGACGAGCGTTTCCTCGACCTGAGCTTTGACCCCGAAAACAAATATTCCGTGCCTTATATGTGGGGTACGGTAGGCATCCTTTACAACACCACCATGGTGGATGAGCCGGTCACGAGCTGGGACATCCTTTGGGATGAAAAATACGACCAGCAGATTTTCATGTATGACAGCATCCGCGACACCATCGGTGTGGCACTTCTGAAGCTTGGCCTTTCCATCAACACGCGTGACGAAGCGGATATCAAGGCCGCCGAAACCGCGCTCATTGAGCAGAAGCCCCTTGTACTGGCTTATCTGGGCGACAACATCAAGGAAAGCATGATCAACGGAGACGGAGCGCTCGCAGTGGTCTATTCCGGCGACGCCATGTGGTGCATTGACCCCGAGGAGGGCAACCCGGATCTTGATTACGCCGTGCCGGAAAGCGGTTCAAACCTTTGGTTTGACAACGTCATCATCCCGAAATCCAGCCAGCACACGGCGGAAGCCGAAGCGTTCATCAACTTCCTGTGCGATGCAGAGGTTGCCAAAGCCAATACGGAATACATCGGTTATTCCACCCCCAACAAGGCTGCGCTCGCCCTGCTTGATGAAAGCTACACCGAGAACCCCATCTACAACCCGCCGCAAGAGCTTCTTGACAAGTGCGAGATTTTCCATGATCTTGGCGACTTCATCAACGTTTACAACGATGCCTGGAATAACATCAAAGGACAATAAACACCCCTAAGAACACACAAGGGGAGACGTGCAGGATGCGCGCCTCCCCTTTGCTTCATGTTTGGTGCTTTTCCGCACATGAGTGGCCTACGGGTTCTATCGCCTGGCAAACTGTTCTTTGGACATAGCGTAACAATACTCATACAAGCCCTTTGATGTTTGCGGGTGTGCAATTTTTCGTTCAAATGAAAAGCCACAACTCTCAATACATTTTTGGCATCGTATGTTATAGTCCTCTGTAATTGCAAAAATAAGGTCAGCATTCTGCTCCTTAAATCCAAACTCCAACAGTCTTTGGACAACCCACCTGCCTATACCCTTTCCCCAAAGCCTTTTTTCATAAATTGTGGCATCAATTCTCTTTGTGTTTTTATCACAGTATTCTTGGTTTATATCAGAAAGGTTCATATCCTGAAGCCAACAGTCCCCCACGGCTATACCGTTGGCAACAATGATAAACATGTGTGCTTTGTGAGAAATGCTGCTATAGATATTCCTTACATCCTCTTCACTGTTTGTAAGAACATCGTCACCCTCGCACCAATAAAGGACCTCCGATCTCGTGTTCCATTCATATAAAAGCGGCAAGTGCGTGTCCGTCATTGGGATCAATCGTATATCTCGCTCCTGCTGCTTCCCCCCTAAAACGGTGTTATGCGATCTGATAATGCTCATTTCATCTTCTCCATCCCATACAAATATCAATCAGTTAAAAATCACCTTTTTCCATATACCACGCCAATGCATCCTGCTCCAAACGCTTCACAAAGGCGTCCTTTCCATCACAGTATCCATCGTTATCATAGGGAAATGCCCCCGCCAAAGCCGCCTTTAATTCTCCATAGGCATTTGCAGCCGCCGTATGCGTGCGAAGATAATCCCGCACCGCCAAATGGCGCACAATGTCTTCCCGGTTGCTTTCTTCAAAAATGTGGATATGGTAAAGGTCGTCCTCGCCCCACACCTTTCTTAAATATCGCCTGCCGGGAATGCCGTATTCTCCCAAATATTCATATCCGATCGCCTCAAATTCGCGCTTATGCGGGTCGGCTGTACCAATCTCGTGCACGACCGGCATGATGTCGATTGCTGGCTTCGCTTTCATCCCTTTCACCGAAGTGCTCCCAATATGATGCACAGCGACAAGGGTTTCGCCGAGAATTGTTTGAATTTTTTCCGTCTCCGTTTCAAACAGGGCAGGCCATGCCGTGTTATATTCCGTTACGATAATATGGCGTTTCATGATGTTGTTTCCGGCCGTCCTTTCAATGCTGACCTGTCGTTCGTTTAAAGTATACCATACCCTTTGCCGCGCCTGCCAGCCGTACTTTCATACCGGTGCTTTTCAGCCTGTTTTCAAACCGCCGGAAGGCACCCCTTCGCTTGCCTTTCCCTTAACCGGAGGCTATAATTAATATATAAATGCATTCATTATATTTCTGTCATTCTTTTGTATGGCAGCATGAGGTTCTGATGTTTCGCATCCTAAAACGTTTTTTTGATCCGGAAGCTCTCGTTCACCCTGCGCTTGCCAAGGGTCCCTTGCCCTGCATGCAGGAAGCATACCGGAATTGTCTTTCCCTCGCCTGGCCTTCTGCACTTGAAAGCGTGCTCATTGCGCTTGTTTCCTCCGTTGATACCATGATGGTTGGCGGACTCGGAGCTGCGGCAATCTCAGCGGTCGGCATTACATCCCAGCCCCGTTTTTTACTGATGACGCCCATCATCGCGCTCAATACGGGCGTTACCGCCATCGTTGCCCGGCGCAAAGGCGAAGGGAACATTGAAGGCGCATGCCGTTCCCTGAAGCAGGCTTTGATGTTCTGCCTGTTTTTCTGTATCCTGATGGTTGCGGGCGCACTCTTTTTTGCCCGGGACCTGCTTACCCTTGCGGGCGCTCAGGCGGACTTCATCAACCTCGGTGTGGAATATTACCGCATCGTCATGTGCGGGCAGTTTTTTGCCTGCCTTGGCATGACGATCAATGCGGCGCAGCGCGGCTTTGGAAACACGAAGGTCAGCATGCGTTCCAACGTTGCCGCCAACCTTGTAAATCTCGTTTTCAATTATTTTCTCATCAACGGCCACTGGATCTTCCCGCGGCTTGCAACGCGCGGCGCGGCCATCGCAACGGCAATGGGTTCCGTTGTCGCGTTTTTAATGGCGCTTGCTTCCGTGCTTCATCCCGCCGCCCCCGGGGTCTTAACGCTGCGCTCCGGCGTGCCCTGGCGCTTCGACCGCCGCACTGCGGGCAGCATCTTTAAGGTCGCTTCCAGCACCTTTGTGGAGCAGATCTTCATGCGTTTTGGTTTCTTTACCTATGCTTCGCTCGTTGCCCGCCTTGGCACCGTTGAATTTGCTACGCATCAGATTTGCATGAACATCATCAACGTCAGCTTCGGCTTCTCGGATGGCTTCGGCATCGCCTCCACAAGCCTCGTCGGCCAGCAGCTCGGCGCAAAACGCCCCGACCTTGCAATGCTTTATGGAAAAGTCGGCCAACGCTGCGCGATGTGTATCGGCGTGCTGCTCGCGGTGTTTTTCACCCTGTTCCGGCGCGAACTGATTCTTTTATTCAACGATGACCCGGCGATTGTAATGCTTGGCGCGCAAATTGTGCTTATCGTGGCGGCAACCTGCCTCGTACAGACTTCGCAGGTCGTGATCTCCGGGTGTCTGCGCGGCGCGGGTGATTCCAAATATGTGGCCCTCACCTCGTTCATCAGCATTGCGCTCATCCGCCCGGCGCTTTCCTGGCTTCTCTGTTACCCGGTGGGCTGGGGGCTGATCGGCGCATGGATCGGCCTGTTCGGGGACCAGTTCATGCGGTTTGTGCTGAATTTCATCCGCTTCCGGGGCGGAAAATGGTCCACGATTGAGCTGTGAATCCGCTGCAGGATTGCTTGACTTTATGCGGCTTCATGGTATAATCAATGGCGAACGAATTGAATACCACTGCTCACAGGTGCCGCCCGTTTCAAGCGGGCGCTGAAAAGGGAAAACGGTGCAAAGCCGTTGCAGCCCCCGCTGCTGTAAGGCCGATCTCAAACGTAAATGCCACTGTGCCTCCGCATGGGAAGGCGCGTTTGTGAAACGAAGCCAAGCCAGAAGACCTGCCTTTGGGTGAACGGGATTTCTTCGGTGGGAAGGAACGCGCCTGTTTGCCGATTTTCGGCATGCCCAACGGCTCTATGCTCCTTTCCAAAAGGGGCTTTTTCTTTGCCCAAAAAACTTCAGGAGGAATGACCACCATGAAACGAACCTTTGCGCTGATCCTTGCGCTCGCGCTCATGCTCGCGCTTGCTGCGTGCACGCCCGCTGAAACCACCCCGACTGCTGAACCTGCCCTGGAGCCTACGCCGGCGCCGACTGCCGAACCTACGCCCGAGCCCACGCCTGAGGCTACCCCCGAAGCCGCCGTTCTCACGGACATGCTTGGGCGCGAAGTTGCGCTTCCGGCAGAGGTAAAAACCATCGTTTCCCTTGCCGCAAGCAACACGGAAATTCTGTATGCCATCGGCGCAGGCGAAATGCTTGTCGGCCGCGATGCTTACAGCAACTATCCCGAGGCTGCCGCTGACATAGCCGTTGTAGGCGATTTCAACGGCCCCAATATTGAAGCCATCGTTGCCGCCGACCCGGACGTTGTGCTTGCTTCCTATTTGCAGGACGATGTGTTGAACCAGCTTACAGAGCTTGGCATCGCCGTATTCTGTACCGAAGCCTCTGATTATGAGGGCATCTATACCTCCATTGAGCTGATCGGCGCCATCTGCGGAAAAGCGGAGGAAGCCGCCGCCCTTTGCGCTGGAATGCGTGAATCCATTGGAAAAGTACAGGCTGCCGCCGCAACGGAAGCTCAGCCAACCGTATATTATGTCATGAGCTTCGGCGAGTACGGCGAATGGAGCGGCGGCCCCGGCAGCTTCATCAACGCGGCAATTGAGCTTGCGGGCGGCATACCCATCACAAAGGATATGGGCGAAGTCTGGGTCAACCCGAGCATTGAACAGATTGTTGCGCTCGACCCCGATATCATTCTGCTCTCTTCTCTCTATACCATAGAGGACCTTTCCGCTGCAAACGGCTACGCTGATATGCGCGCCGTAAAGGAAGGGCATGTTTACCTTGTGAACCCCGACTGGGTAGAGCGTCCCGCTCCGCGCATTGCCGAAGCTGTGGCCGAGTTTGGCGAAATCTTTGCCGAATTCCTCTCCCTGAACCAGGCGGCCTGACGAATGCATGGGGAGTCCGCAAAAAAGGCGCGCGGTGCGCGCGCCTTAATATCAGTCTCGCTCCTGCTGGCGCTCAGCGTTTTTGCGCTGCTTGCGGCAGTTGCCTGGGGCAGCACCGGCTTTAAGGTTCGAGAGGTTTTGGATTACCTCATTTCGGGTACGTCCAATGCGGAGGTGATCCTCTTTAAGATCCGCCTGCCGCGCGCGCTGCTTTCCTATCTCGTGGGCGGAGGCCTTGCCGTAGCGGGCTGTTGCTTGCAGGGCGTATTCAAAAACCCGATGGCGGACAGCCACATTCTTGGTGTGAGTGCGGGCGCAGGCTTCGGCGCTGCCGCCTGCATCGCGCTTGGGATCGGCGGGGCTTCCTTCGGGATTGCAGCGCTTGGGCTTGGGAGCGTAGCGGTTTGCGCCCTTTTGGGCGGCATCCTTGCCGTGATGCTCGTTACGCAATTTGCGCGCGTGGGCAGCCGCACTTCCGTTTCGGCGCTTTTGCTTTCGGGCGTAGCGGTATCTTCGCTGTTTACCGCGCTGACTTCAGGAATCATGATCCTGCATCGTGAAAGCATGGAGCAGGTCGTGTTTTGGACGCTTGGAAGCTTTTCTGCTGCATCGTTTGAAAAAGTGCGTTTTGCGGCGCTCTGCATCCTGCCCTGCTCGGCGCTCTGCATGCTGTTCGCGCGCCCGCTCAACATTATCGGTGAAGAGGATGCCCGCATGCTGGGCGTAGATACCGCGCGAACCACCCGCGTGCTCATCATCCTTACAACACTGCTTGCTGCGGGTTGCGTAAGCGTTTCCGGCATCGTGGGGTTTGTCGGTCTGATGCTGCCGCATATCCTGCGCCTGATGACAGGGCCGGATCACCGGCTGCTCCTCCCCTGCTCTTTTCTGGGCGGCGGCGTATTTCTGTGCCTTGCCGATATGCTCGCGCGCAGCCTGTTCCCGCCGCTTGAAATCCCGGTTGGCGTGCTTTCCGCGATCTTCGGCGTGCCGTTCTTCCTGTACCTGCTGCGCAGGCAGGGGAAGGGAGGCCGCACATGAACAGGCTTTCCGTTGAAAACGTATCGTTCACCTATGGGGAGAAGCCCATTTTAAAAAACGTTTCACTCGCTGTGGAGCAGGGAGAGCTCGTTGCCATCCTCGGCCACAACGGTAGCGGAAAAACCACCTTTTTGCGGTGCATCAGCGGCTATCTTACCCCCACGGCAGGCATGGTGCGCATTGGCGGACAAGCCGTTTCCAGCCTTTCCGCAAGAAAGCTCGCGCAGCGCATGGCGCTTGTGCCGCAAAACCCGGTAATGGAATTTGACTTCACCGTGCGGGACATTGTGCTTATGGGCCGCAATCCGCACCTGAAGCGTTTTGCCGGTGAAACGGATGCGGACTTCGCTGCCGCCGATGCCGCCCTTGCACGCACCGGCATGACGGCGCTTTCCGGCCGCTCCGTGCTGACGCTTTCCGGCGGCGAATGGCAGCGAACAATCATTGCCCGCGCGATCTGCCAAAAATCCGACGTGATGCTGCTTGACGAGCCGGTTGCGAGCCTGGATGTAAAGCACCAGATTGAAATTTTGCGACTGGTACGCAGCCTTTGCCGTGAGAACGGAATATCCGCCCTTTGCGTAATGCACGACGTAAATCTTTCCGCGCATTATTCCGACCAGATCCTGCTGCTTAAAGGCGGAGAAACACTTGCCTGCGGCAGCCCGTACAACGTCGTTACCGCGCCGCTTTTGCAGGAAGCATACGGCATCGAAGCCGAAGTGCGCGAAGTGCAGGGACATCCTTTCATGATCCCACGCTACGATTGATTTTCTCTCAGGAAAGCCGGGGCCGCGGGCGCTGCCCGCCCGCACCCCTTGCTTGCTCCGATTCGGAGCCGTCCGTCGCGGACGATACCGTGTTCAGTTTGCTGGCAAAAAGGACGGCCTATGCCGTCCTTTTTGCCATTGACACTTTTGATTGGGAAAAACGCTTCTGCCAACGCCCTCACCGCCCCGAGAGGTGCACCACATAAAACAAAAAAGCTCCGAAAAACAAACGTTCTTCGGAGCTTTATGTTTGCCTTCGACCATATCGATGTACCGCAGCACGGCGAAACCGAAAAAAGTTTGCAG
>OGXX01002875.1_pt1 | contig 15005 bp, 15 predicted proteins | sample 1576301 | NCBI WGS metagenome assembly OGXX01 (sample SAMEA3541469, study PRJEB24748) | human gut metagenome | biome: human gut; feature: human-associated habitat; material: faeces | place: China | collected 2012
AAGAGTCTTACTTGACTAGCATTACAGCTATAGGTGGAGAAAAGTACCTACCAAATAGTATAATGTTAGATTTAGTCGGTAAGTAGAAAATTAAATAATAAATATTATAGAAAACATGATATAAAGACAATATAAAAAGCTCTCCGGGGAATTTCCCTGGAGAGTCTTTTATATTGCATGCTTATTTTTTATAGAATCATTTTTATAAAGAGAAATTAGCCATTCGTTGGCCATATAGACGAGTCACTGGGTTCAACCTAGCTTTTAAGATAATAGATAGCCAATTGGGTCCTGTCTCTTAGGTCTAGTTTTACCAGGATAGAGGAAATATAGTTTCTTACAGTTCCTTCACTTAGGTAGAGTTTACCCGCTATTTCCTTGTTGCTGAGACCATCAGCTATAAGTTCCAGGACATCTATTTCCCTTTCGCTTAGGACCTTAGTTAGGTTTTCTTTTTTGCCTTTTATAGATGATTCTGTGCTATCTTCATCAACTTCCTTGGCAGCAAGGCTAAGACTATCAAAGACCTTATTTCCAAATACATTTTGTCCTGCAAAGGCAGCCCTGATGGCAGGGCAGATATTTTCAAAGTCATCCTTTAGGATGTAGCCAGAACTACCATATTTTATGGAATCCTTGATATATTCCTGGTCCAGGAAGGTAGTAAGGAAGATTATTTTAGCATGGGGATAGTCTATTTTTATGTCTTTTAGGGCATCGATACCGGTCTTGTCACCTATTCTGATATCAAATAGACAGATATCGGGCTTGTGTTCCTTGTACTTATTGATGGCATCATCATAATTATGGCCTATATCAACCACTTCCATATCGCTTTCCGACTCTATGATGGTCTTAAGGGCGAAGCATATCATCTTATCATCATCTATTACTAGTATTCTCATCATATCACCTTTCTATTTCCTAATTAAATCTATTATTATAATCTATAAATCGAATCCTCAAATATAGTATATAAATCTAATCTGCAAGTATTACCTATTAAATAAGACTATAATTATGTTTATAAATCCAGCCTATACATCTAGATGTGAATCCTGACTAATGTTCTTACCTATAGTGGCAAATATCCTGAAACCATCCTCTGTAGATATTTCTACCTTACCACCCAGGTCTTCTATCCTCTTGCTGATAGAGAAGATTCCCATACCACTATCCTTACTAGGAAGCTTAGTACCGTTGTCACTAATCTTTAGATAGCAAGCAGTCTTCATTTCTACCAGGGTTATATTTACAAGGCTAGCATTAGAGTGCTTGCTAACATTTGTTAGGGCTTCCTTGATAATATATAAGATGGAGTACTTGAAGGCCATATCAAAGTCACTAGTTAGACCATATGAGAAGTTAATCCTACAGAAGGTAAATTCATCTATTAGCTTGTCTATTTCAGCTTTCAAATTAATGGATTCGCTTTGGAGGTTATGGAGACTCCTTCTTACTTCAGTCATACCTTCGGATAGGGTGTTCTTGATTTCATTAAGGGCATCTTTCTTGACAGGGTCTTTTTCCACGACCATCATGGCCCCAAGTTGTAGGATAGCCCTTGAGGTCAAGTGGCCCAGGCCATCGTGGATATCCCTAGAAATCCTGTTTCTTTCACTCAGGATGGCATTTTCTATCCTGTTATTTTGGTCAATACTAAGGGACTGGTAGAGCTTTTCTAACTTGTATCTTTCACCCTTAGACCTATGGTAGTAGCTATAGTACTTATTTTCCAGGTCTAAAATATTTACACTATACTTGCCTATGATATACACTAGTCCGCTGATACCTAGGAGAATTACTATATCAGTAGGGGCTAGAGAAGCAAATGGGCCAAGTATAGGTATGGAGACTAGTAGTAATACCTCTTCCAAGGACATCCTTGGCCTATCTATAGAAAAGTATAGGATTAGGGGTATGTATACCAGGCTGTACCTTAAGTCCAGATAGGATGGGATGATCTTAGCTGCATCTAGACCTACAAGTAAGACTAGACAAATATTTACAAGGGCAACCATGTGGTCATACTTGAAAATTATAGTAGAAAGGGCTAGAATTAAGCCTACACAGATAGGAATTATTATATAGACATCAGTTGCCGACCTAAGAGATATAGAAAGGCAACTTATAAACACAAGCAGGCCTATAAAATTTGTCTTTATCCTATATTTTTGATACATACCTATCCCCCTCAGTTAAATATACTTATTTACTAGAATACCATACAAATATTCATAACATAATTATATCAAAAAAAGAATGATAGGGGGGCTTTTAATGGAGAAAGTATAGATAATGACAAATGTAATATAGGATTATGACGGTGAGCACTAAAAAAATACGTAAAGATATGTTAGTATATCAATACTAGTTAAAAGTTTTATGAATAGGTTAAAAGAAAATGGTAAAAGCGAATATGACAATATGAAGATAAATAAATAGAGGAGGAAATATTATGTTAGAGGTTAAGAATGTATTAAAAAGATATGATGATTTGGTTGCCCTAGACAACCTTAGCTTGGATATAAAGAAAGGAGAGGTTTTTGGTCTATTGGGACCCAATGGTTCAGGTAAAACTACCCTTATAAATTGTATCTTATCTTTGGGTAAGTTTGAAAAGGGTGATATAAAAATATTCGACCAGCCTATGTCTGCGGATCGTTACGATTTAAAGGCTAAAATAGGCTATGTTCCTCAGGAAATAGCTGTCTTTGATGAATTAAGTGTCTATGATAATATAGATTTTTTCTGTGGTCTTTATATCCAGGACAGGGCGACTAGGAAGCAGTATGTAGAGGAGGCCATAGAATTTGTTGGTCTAAATGACTTTAGGAAATTTGTACCTAAGAAGCTAAGTGGAGGACTAAAGAGAAGACTAAATTTAGCTTGTGGTTTGGCCCACAAACCTGAGCTTTTAATCCTAGATGAGCCTACAGTTGCAGTGGACCCCCAGAGTAGAAATGCGATCCTAGAGGGGATAATGGACCTTAACAAGAAGGGTATGACAGTAATATATACATCCCACTACATGGATGAAGTAGAGCAGATTTGTACAAGAATTTCAATAATAGACAAGGGTAAGCTACTGGCAACAGGGGACAAGTATGAGCTTAAGAAGCTAGTTGGTCTAACAGATACCCTAATACTAAAGGACATAGATATGAAGAACCTAGACCTAAGTCAGTTAGAAAGTATTGAGGGCTTAGGAAAGATAAGCCTAGAGGGGTCTAATCTAAGCATTGGTATCCAAGATAACCTGGCTATGACACATATCTTTGCCTACCTTGAAAATAATGATATCTTCTTTAAGGGTATGGATATAATTTCCCCTAGTCTTAACGATGTATTCTTGGAGATAACTGGCAAGCAGTTAAGAGACGACCTATAAGGAGGGATAAGTATATGTTTGGATTTTTATTTAAATATGTTATAAAGCGTGCAATTTTAAACAAGGAATCCCTTTTTTGGGTCTTGATATTCCCATTTTTCCTATCAACCATATTCGGTATAGTTTTTACTAGAATGGATAATAATACTGAACTCTCACCAATACCAATCATGGTAGAGGACAGGGCCTATAAGGAAATTCTCAACCAAATAGACCTGGACGACAAGAAAATTTTTGACATAAAAGACTACAAAAACCCTGACCAGGCCCTAGAGTCTGGCAAGGTAGAGGCAGTAATTAAGGGTGACCTTAGGAAGCCTCAATTAGTTATAAAGAATGATACTGTAAATACAGCCATTGTCCATGGTGTAGTATCACAAATCAACCACATGGGTCTATCAGTTGGTCAACTTATGAAAAACCCTGAAAATAGGTCAAAGATAGAAGCTATATTAAAAGACTTAAGGGGAAATAATGATTTCGAAATTGAAAATGACCTTAATCTTAAAAATAAGTCTGGTATTACTATATATATTTACTCCCTATTAGCTATGATATGCCTGGGGGCATCTACATTTGGTGTAGCAACAGTAGAAGGCTTAAGATTAGATTCAGATATGGATACTTCAAAGAGACTTGGAGCATCACCAATACCAAGGATCAAGCACCTGATTGCCGATTTTGCAGGCTACCTTGTAATTACCAGCCTAAATACTATCCTATTGTATATCTATATCAGGTATGTCATGAACACCGACTTTGCTGGTAGCCAGGCCCAGATAATATTTGGCTTATTGATTGGTAATGTAATGGCCATGGCAATGGGTATGTTTATAGCCCTATCTACAAGAATGGGGACTAATGCAAAGTTTGGTCTTAGTGCAGGTATATATGTATTTTCTACATTCTTAGCTGGTATGATGAATCCTAGTGTGGCCGGCTATATAAGCAATAACATACCTGTATTAAACTATATAAACCCAGCGACTGTCTTGACTAGGATGTTTACAGCCCTATACCTATCAGATAATAGGGTGTACGCCTATTCACTTTTAAATATAGGACTTATAAGCATAGCCCTATTTGCTGGAGGTTATATATTTGCAAGGAGGAACTCATATGACAGTATTTAATACATATTTTAAAATAATGAAAAAAAATGCGAGAATGATGTTTATATATATTGCAATTTTTGTTGCTATGGCCATAGGGATAGCAGCATCAGGAGACCAGGATGTAAAGACAGATATAAATTCCAACATCAGAATCAGTGTTATAAATATGGATCAAGATAACCAGAGAAGTCAAGGCCTAAAGGACTATCTAGAGTCAAATTTTAAGCCAATTAAGATTATGTCTGATGATAGGTCAATAAGAGAAAACCTATTGTCATCATATGTAGACTATGTGCTTAAGATAGGCAAGGACGGAAAACTTAAGTACTATGTAAGCAAAGACCAAGGTAAGTCCTTTATGGTCAACCAAAAGGCTATGGAATATTTAAAGACCTACGACCTTATGGACAAGTACAGGTTTGAGGGTATGGCCAAGCCAGAAGAAATACTTAAAGAAAAGATAGAGGTTAGCTATATCGGCCAGTCAAGGGCTAAAAGGGATATAAAACAAAACATGTATGCCTACTACAATGTCAGCTCCTACGTGGTATTTATAATCCTAATGCTAGGTGCATTTACAGGCCAGTATAGCTTTAACTCAAAAAAGATAAGTGACAGGATTAGGGTGTCGAAGGTTTCTCCAAGAAAGATTAGCTTGAATGTATTTTATAGCTCACTTTCCTTTGTAGCCCTTGTTTGGGCCATATTCTTTGTTACAGCACTGGCATCCTTTAGGACAAATATGTTCACATCCTATGGAAGGGACTTTGTTTTGGCTAGTATCCTATACTTGCTGCCAACATCAGCCATGGCCTTCCTATTTGCCAATGTAACAAAAAGCCCTGCTGTAAATAACGGTCTTTCCAATATGCTGGGTCTCCTATTTTCGTTTGTATCAGGTATATTTATACCACTCAAATATATACCTTCATATATTGAAATGTTGGCCATAGTATCGCCTATGTACTGGAATAACAAAATATATTCAGCCATATTAGATTCATCTTCTAGTAGCAAGGGTATAATGGTATATGTATTTATACAAATATTGATAGGTCTTGCTTGCCTATTTGTAGGCCTAGCCCTAAAGAATAAAAATGTGGAAAGTAAGGCTTAATAGTGGTATAATTAAGGCAAGTGAAATATATAAACAATATCAATTGTTCAGTGATGACGACTGAATAAAACCAAGGTCCTGCTTAGAATATAAATTACTAATTGAGAATAAAGAGTATTGAAAAATCAATAAAAAAATTAAAAATACCCTTGCAATTGATAACTAAAGATGGTATAGTAATAGTATCGTTAAAATAGATATCAAGAGTTATGCAGAATTATGTGACTTATATAAAGGTAAAATGGAGGTAGACATATGTTACTAGGTAGGAGACGTGCTTTATGGGTAAGTGCTTTACTAATAATGAATGCGTTCAACAGGAAGAACAGGGACAAGGATATGGCTGGTGGAAATGATGGAAATAACCTAAAATTACCATCTTTCAAAAATGCCCTGGAAGTCAAGAGTTCTATACCAGGCAGGGTTAGGTTTTATGCCCCTGTATTGGTAGGAAATATTGAAGTAGCCAACCACTTTGTTGACCAGATAAGCAAGATAGAAGTTATCAAGTCTTGCAGGGTTAACACGCTTACAGGAACTATAGTAATGGAGTATGACCATCAGCAGTTAGACCCACAGACACTAGAGGGTGCAGTTATCAAACTTCTTGGTGTGGACAGGTCAATTGATGAAGGCAGGGTTTCTGAAGTTAAGAAGTTTTCTGAAAAAGTATTCGCAGCAGTTAACAATGGTTTATATGATTTCACGAATGGACTATTAGATGTAAAGTCTTTGGCGAGTTTGTCACTTTTGGTGGCAGCTATATTTGACCGTAGACGTTATGGTGGAGGTAGGATGCCTGGATACCCTACACTATGTTGGTGGAGTACGAGGCTGTTCTTACAAAAGTAATAGGAGGTAGTAATGTTTAATTTTAAAGCATCTATTCTAAGTATGCTTTTCAAGTTCGAGGTTGTATCAGACATTCCAGGACGATTGAGAATAAAGGTAAACAACTATAAGAAGATACCAAAAGATGCCGTAAACTTCCAGAGCCAGGCTATGGAGGCTGTGAAGAGGCTTGATGGTGTTAAAACAGTAAAGTTTAACTTTGTTATTGGTACAGTTCTGATAGAGTATGATACTGATAAGGTTGATTCAAAGACCGTAGTTAATTGGTTAAATACGATTAAGAAGTTGGCCCTGGACAATATGAATTTGATAAACAGTTTAGAAGGCAAGGATGAAGAAGAAGTTATAGATATACTATTTAACATCCTAGACACCAATGCATCTAAATAACGAAAGGAGTGGGTTATTTGATTCAAATGGGTAATAGGACATTCTCTTTAAAGGGAAAGATTGTTTCGAATATAGAAGGACGTATAAGGATTAAGTATTCAGGTTTGAAGTACATTCAGGACCTGTATTCTGACCTTATAGATGAGGTTGGATCCTTGTACTATGTTGAATATGTAGCTGTGAATTCTGTTACAGAGACTGTCTTAATAAAGTATAATAATGATGCAAAGATTGATTCAGGGGAGATTGTAGAGACTGTAGACTATATAATGCAGAAGTTCTCCCTGGATATATATAAAAATTATATAGAAGCAAGAAATAATGAAATGAATAATAAGTATGATGGGGAAGAAATGTCATCAAGGAAGCTGATAGCCAGGTTATTGGTAAATGGTAGCGTAATATTGGCTACTAGGTTCTTAGGTGGGGCAAATAGTCCACTGATAAACCAACCTAGGTATGATAAGTTTACTACCTTGCCAGCTATTACGAGTTTGGCACTGACATCTCCATTGTTTAGGTCTGCCTGGGATGGTATGGTTGAGGACAAGAGGCCAAATGCAGATGCCTTGACAATTATGTCAATAGTAGCCAGTCTAATGTTGGGTAACAGCATATCTGCCTTGACTATCATAGCCTTGTCAGATATAGCAGAATTTATGACAGCCTATACGGTTGAGCGTACTAGAAACTCCATTAAGAACCTTTTGAGTGTTGAACAGGATACAACTTGGAAAGTTCTTGAAGATGGAAGCCTAGAGAAGTGTGGTGTAGACAAGCTAGTCAAGGAAGACCTGGTAGTTACTCATACAGGTGAAAAGATTTGTGTCGATGGTGAAGTAATAGACGGTGAAGCCATAGTCGACCTTAGTTCTGTATCTGGTGAATATATGCCGGTTATCAAGAAAAAGGGAGACAAGGTCTTCGCAGGAGGTCTGATTAAAAATGGTACTATAACAGTTAAGGCTGAAAAAGTAGGGGATGATACTGTAATTTCCAGGATTATAGACTTGGTTGAAAATAGTGCAACCCAGCAGGCTCCAATACAGAAGTATGCTGACAAGTTCTCTAATTACCTGGTACCATTAAACCTATTACTTTGTGGTGTGGTTTATGCTGCAACTAGGTCGACAACTAAGGCCTTGAATATGTTGGTTATAGACTACTCATGTGGTATCAAGCTTTCGACAGCAACAGCCTTTTCAGCATCTATCAATACATCAGTTAAGAATGGTGTCTTGATAAAGGGTGGTGCCTTTATAGAACAGTTGAGTATGACTGATACAGTTGTATTTGACAAGACAGGTACTATTACTGAAGGTAAGCCTAGGATAAGGGACATTTATATAGAAGAAGGAAGTAGCTACACAGAAAAAGACCTGGTTAGCTATGCCTGTGCAGCAGAAGAAACTTCATCTCACCCACTATCATACTGTGTACTAGAATATGGTAAGCTTTTGGGTGTACAGATTCCTAAGCATGGTCCTATAGAGACCGTAGTAGCCAGGGGTACATCTACAGAGGTCGATGGTAAGCTGGTACGTGCGGGTAACCTTAAGTTTATGACAGAGAATGGCATAGAGCCATCTAGTCAGGCTATAGAATTTGCTATGGGTTCTACTCCAATCTTTGTATCATATGGGGATGAATTTATAGGTGTTCTAGGAGCATTTGACAAGCCTAGAAAAAATATAAAGAGAGCTATCAATATGATGCGTTCTAATGGTATAAATGAAGTTGTTATCTTGACTGGTGACATGGGCAAGCAGGCCCAGGAAGTAGCAGCCAAGGTAAATGCAGATAGCTTTAGGGCAGAGCTTTTACCAGAAGACAAGGCCAATGAAATATTAAAAATGAAGTCAGAGGGTACAGGTGTTATAATGGTTGGAGATGGTATCAATGACGCTCCGGCCCTATCATATGCCAATGTAGGTATATCATTAGGTAGCAAGTCTACTGATGTGGCTATGGAGACATCTGACCTGGTAATACATTCAGATGACCCTATAATGATTCCGAGGGTTATTGACCTATCTCACAAGACTATGGAGATAGTAAAACAGAACTTTGCCCTGGTAGCAGGTATAAATACTGTGGGTCTAGTTCTGGGAGCAACCAGCAACATATCTGTATTCTGGAGTGCTGTAATGCACAATATGAGTACAATTTTGGTAGTTGGTAACTCATGTAGATTATTGTTCCACAAGTCTTTAAGAGGAGGAATGTAAGATGGCCAAGTATTGTCCTGAGAAGAATATAGAAGTTGATGTGGTTTTCTCTGTATCAGGTAGACTGAGAATGAGGGTTGTAAAAGAACCTAATAATCCACTAGAAATACTAAGTAAGTTAAAAGAAAAAACTAAGATAAATATAGGTAGGTATACTGGACCTACAAAGACTTTTGTTCTTGAATATGACAAGGATCTTACAGACTTAAACGAGTTAATACTGACATTTTGTGGCCTATACTCCAGGGACATAAAGGAGAACCAGATAAAGTTGAACTACAAGTTATCCAACAAGCATGCAATGGGATATAGTTCCCTTGTATCCCTAGCCTTTATAATAATAGACTTAGGTATGAACTTTATGGGACTAGGAGGAGGACCAAATGCTAGTGATGATGCCCCAGGTTTTGGTATGAGATCAGGCCAGGGACAAGGTATTGGTGGTCGTATGTTTGGTAATATGAATACCTATAGGAATTTCGTAAGATGGGGAGCCCTTGTGACTACTACTGGAGCTATATTTGAGCACGGTTATAAGGAGTTAAATGAAAAGGGAGCCTTTGACCCAGAAGTTATGTCAATTATGTACTTGATTAGGTCAATGAACAGGGGAACAGTTGTGAATGATGAAACTAATGTAGGCTTGTATTCACCAGCTATTGCCTGGTTACTGACATTTGGCCGTCATATATTGACAAGGCAGGAGAGGTCTATAATAATTGACATATTTGAAGATGAAAATGGTGAAATAAAGGTAGTAGAGGAAGAAAGTAAGTCATTCTTCTTTAACAAGTTTATCAGTTCATGCTTTGACGTATATCAAAATGTGAACTTTAGAAGAGGTTTTATGAGATAGGTTTAGTATTAATCCTAAATTAATACATTATATATTTTTAACATTAAAGGAGGATTTTGATATGATGTTTAGATTCCGTAATAGAGGGGATGTTTTGAAGGGTGTTGCAATCGGCGTAGGTGTATGTGCTATAGGTTATGTGGCATATAAGAAGAATGAAGAAGCGGTTAATGCCTTCTTAAATGACCATGGTTTCAATATTGAAGGTAATACAGGTTCAGACTACTATTCAATGTCACTAGAAAAGTTGATGGAAACTAAGGAAACTATAGAAGATATTATAGCTGAAAAAGACCTATCAGGTGTTACAATAGTTTCAACTGAAGACAAGTAAAAATTCAACTTAATAAATTTATAAAATTGTACGGCGACATCCATAACAAAATCTTTGTTAGGGGTGTTGCCTTTTTGTATGCTTATATTTGGTTGAAAATCATTGACAAGGTTTTCATAATATGATAAATTAAGTGTGTAAGATAAATTAAATAAAATCTTCAGGGCAGGGTGCAAGTCCCTACCGGCGGTAAAGCCCGCGAGCGTAAGCAGATTTGGTGTAATTCCAAAGCCGACAGTTAAAGTCTGGATGAAAGAAGATATGTATATATTTTGTGGTACAGGAAATTGCTCTGAAATGTTTTTTTGACATTTCAGATTTTTTTTACAAGAAAGAGTTTTCTTTTAGAAAATTGGCGGAGTGACACATCTATATATACTAGGATAGATAATATGCCCTGGACTATAAGTTCAGGGCTTTTTTTGTGGGGGTATTCATATGGAAGAAAAATATATGAGTATGGCTATTGAACTAGCAAAAAAAGCTTGTGGTTATACAAATCCCAATCCCATGGTTGGGGCTGTGATAGTAAAAGATGGTCAGGTTTTGGGTAAGGGTTACCATACAAGGTGCGGTTGCCTCCATGCAGAGAGGGAGGCCTTAAAGGATTGTCAATACAGGGGAGTGACAGTTACAGGAGCAACTATGTATGTTACCCTGGAGCCATGTTGTCACTATGGGAAAACACCTCCATGCACGGAGGCCATAATAGAAAATGGTATAGCCAAGGTGGTAGTAGGGTCACTTGATCCCAATCCAAAAGTTGCAGGTAAGGGAATTCAAATCCTTAAAGACCATGGCATTGAGGTAGTCACAGGTGTCATGGAGAAGGAATGTGATGACCTAAACGAGGTCTTCATGCACTATATAAAAAATAAGAAACCCTTTGTGGTCATGAAATATGCTATGACTGCTGATGGTAAGATAGCGACAAGGACAGGTAAGTCTCAGTGGATAACAGGTCCAGAGGCTAGGGGTCAGGTACATAAGGACCGACACAGGTATGCAGGTATTATGGTGGGTATAGGAACCGTTCTGGCGGATGATCCAACCTTGAATTGTAGGTTGGAGGATGGCCTTAGTCCAACCAGGATAATATGTGATACAAGCCTGAGGACTCCTATGGATTCCAATATAGTGAGGACAGCTAAGACATACGATACTATAATAGCAACTAGGTCCAAGGATAATGAAAAAATACGTAAATTGAAAGAGGCAGGTTGCCAGATACTGGTCCAGGATGGACAAGCTGATAGGATAGACCTAGTAGACTTGATGGATAAAGTAGGAAGTATGGGACTTGATTCAGTTCTGCTGGAAGGTGGAGGCCAGTTAAACTGGTCGGCCCTTGAAGCTGGAATAGTAAATAAGGTCCAGGTATATATAGGAAACAAGATTTTTGGTGGTAATGACGCCAAGTCACCAGTAGGAGGATATGGTGTTGACCTGCCAGACCAGGCTAAGAGATTAAAATTGACTGGGCTAGAAAAATTTGGTCCAGACCTCTTAATAGAGTATAGGGTTGAAAATGAGGTGGTTGAGTGTTCACAGGAATAGTAGAAGAAATAGGTAGCATCAAGGGGATTTCAAAGGGGGCTAATTCGGCAGTCTTAACCCTATCAGCCAAAAAAGTACTAGAAGATGTAAACCTTGGTGATAGTATAGCAGTTAATGGTGTCTGCCTGACTGTTACATCTTATAGGCAGGATGAGTTTACAGTTGATGTCATGCATGAAACTATGGACAGGTCGTCCCTGTCTAGCCTAAAGGCAGGCTCAAAGGTAAACCTTGAAAGAGCCATGATGGCCAATGGTCGTTTTGGTGGTCATATAGTATCCGGCCACATTGACGGTACCGGTAAGATTGTGTCTGTAAAGAAAGATTACAATGCCATTTGGTACCAGATAAGTGCAGATAAAAAGATATTAAAGTACATTATAGAAAAGGGGTCTATTACCATAGATGGGATAAGCCTAACAGTTGCCAAGGTAACAGACAGGGATTTTTCAGTGTCAATAATACCCCACACCTTAGAGAATACTATCTTGGCCTACAAGAGTGAGGGTCATATAGTAAACCTGGAAAATGACTGCATAGCCAAGTATGTAGAAAAGTTGATGAATTTTGGAAATTTAGATAGTAAACAAGAAAATAAACACGAAATAACAAGAGAATTTTTATTAAAAAATGGTTTTTAGGAGGGAAAAAATGTTTAAGTTCAGCACAATTGAGGAAGTATTAGAAGATTTAAGACAGGGAAAGATGGTCTTGGTTACAGATGATGAAGACAGGGAGAATGAAGGTGACCTGATATGTGCAGCAGAGTTTGCAACACAGGAGAATATCAATTTTATGGCGACTTATGCGAAAGGGCTTATCTGTACACCGATGAGTGCGGAAATTGCAGCAAGGCTTAACTTGCCTCCGATGGTTGCGGAGAATACCGATAATCACAGCACAGCATTTACCGTTGCGGTGGATCATGTTGATACAACGACAGGTATTTCGGCAGCAGAACGTTCCTATACAATTATGAAATGTGTGGATGAAGATGCGAAGCCGGAAGATTTCAGAAGACCGGGACATGTATTTCCACTCATTGCCAGAAAAGGCGGAGTCCTGGTGCGGAACGGACACACAGAGGCAACGACTGATCTGGTGAGACTGGCTGGATTGAAAGAATGCGGCGTGTGCTGTGAGATCATGAAAGAAGATGGCACAATGATGCGTACACCACAGTTGTGGGAACTTGCAAAAGAGCATGATCTTACATTTGTTACGATCCGTGATCTTCAGGATTACATGAGAATCCATGAAAAACATGTAAAAGAAGAGGCGGTTGCAGACCTTCCGACGCAGTATGGAGATTTCAGACTTCACGGATATATCAATGATATTACAGGAGAACATCATCTTGCACTGGTAAAAGGTGATATCGGAGACGGTGAAGATGTACTTTGCAGGGTACATTCGGAGTGTCTGACAGGTGATGCATTTGGTTCACTCAGATGTGACTGTGGTCTGCAGCTTCAGACTGCGATGCGTCAGGTAGAAGCAGAAGGCAGAGGGATCATTCTTTACATGAGACAGGAAGGTAGAGGAATCGGTCTGCTCAATAAGATCAAGGCGTATGCACTGCAGGAGCAGGGATATGATACGGTAGAGGCCAATGTAAAGCTGGGATTTGCACCGGATCTCAGAGAGTACTGGATCGGAGCGCAGATATTATCGGATCTCGGAGTGAAGTCGTTGAGACTTCTGACGAATAATCCGGACAAAGTCTATGGACTTGGTGGGTTTGGACTGAAGATCAATGAAAGAGTACCGCTGGAGATCCCACCGCAGAAGTATGATCTGAAATATATGAAGACAAAACAGGAAAAGATGGGACACATTTTCAAAGAAATAGAATTATAAAAAGATTTAATGAATAACAGGAGGAAGAAATCATGAGACAGATCAATTTAGTAGAAGGAAAAGTAGTAGCACCTGAGGGAATGAAAGTCGGAATCGTGGCTGCCAGATTCAATGAGATCATTGTGAATAAGTTATTAGGCGGAGCCGTCGACGGGCTGGTAAGACATGGAGTAGAAGAAGAGAACATTACGGCTGCATGGGTACCGGGAGCATTTGAGATTCCGCTGACTGCACAGAAGATGGCACAGTCCGGAAAGTATGATGCAGTCATCTGCGTGGGAGCAGTTATCCGCGGGGATACTTCCCATTATGATCTGGTGTGTAATGAATCGGCCAAAGGAATCGCGCAGGTTGAACTTGCAACAGGAATTCCGGTATTATTCGGAGTAATCACAACAGAGAATATCGAACAGGCTATCGCACGTGCAGGAAGTAAAGCAGGAAATAAAGGATATGACTGTGCATTGTCCGCAATTGAGATGGTAAATCTGATGAAGCAGCTTTAATCAGGTGCAGCCGATGGTGAAAACAATCATTTTTGATTATGATGGAACGATACATAATACTCTTGGAATCTATGAGCCGGCGTTCAGGGAAGCTTATCAGTGGTTATTAGAACAGAATGTTGTAGAGGAACAGAAGATAGAGACGGCGCAGATCGCAGGCTGGCTGGGCTTAAATAGCAAAGAAATGTGGGATACATTTCTGCCGGAATTAGATCAGAGATACAAAGATCAGGCGAGTGCGATCGTGGGAGATTCCATGGTCAGGCAGATCAGGAAGCACCGGGCAGTGTGGTATCCGGGAGCGGAAGAGATGCTTACAGCTTTGAAGAACAGAGGATATCATCTTGTGATCTTAAGCAACTGTAAAGTGTCATACCGCAAAGCACATTGGGAAGAATTCCGAATGGAAAGATGGTTTGAACAGTTTTATGACTGTGAATCGTATGGTTTCTGCCCTAAGACGGAGATCGTGCAGGAAGTTATCAGGGACTATCCGGGTTCCTATCTGGTGATCGGAGACAGAAGACAGGATTTGGAATGTGCCAGATCCTGTAAAAGTCCGTTTATCGGATGCCTGTATGGTTATGGTGAGAAGGGAGAACTGGATGGAGCAGATTATTTTGTGAAATCTGTAGAAGAGATAACCAGAATCGTATAATGTGAAAAAGTGTAAAACATTAAGTAAGCTAAAAAAGTAAGGTTGACTATGTACCGGCCGATACGAACGTCGTATTCGGTCACCAGTTTGCATCTATGTATGCATCCGTAAAGAATAAAGGACGTATAATCGGATATATCA
>OGXX01002876.1_pt1 | contig 15004 bp, 9 predicted proteins | sample 1576301 | NCBI WGS metagenome assembly OGXX01 (sample SAMEA3541469, study PRJEB24748) | human gut metagenome | biome: human gut; feature: human-associated habitat; material: faeces | place: China | collected 2012
CCCGCAGAGGATCAATCTCGATGATCAGTTTCTGCGTTCTGTCCATCATGCAGCCCTCCGTTCCGTACACAGCGCTTTGTCTTGTGCTGCCTCAACTGCTTCTTTCAGTGCGCACAGGTTTTGGTCAAAGAACGTGAAAATATCGAGCAGGCCGTCGATCAATCCGATATAGTCATTAAATTCGTCATCGTGTGCGAAAATAATGCCGCTGGAAAACTTTTTTCCGACAGCCTCCTTCCATGTCCAGTCGTAGCTGTAGGAATACAACCATAAAGCATTTTTGATGCACGTCCTAGCATCGCACCAAAACTGGTTTTCTTCGGGTTTCATACCCAGCAGTGATTCATACTGTCTGCAAAGGCGGATATAGGCGGTCATGTTTTCTGACGAAAAGTAATGATAATAGGTATCTATCTCATATTCATGGTCTGGTTTTTGATTAAAATGATGAAATTCAGATACGATGTCCATGGCCGCGTCTGTGAACTCGTAGGAGGAATCCTCCCTTAGAATGTGCCGGGGAAAGGCCTCCTTAAAAGCATCGAACCGTCCGTGGTCATAAAAGGATTTTGCGATCATGATCGCTTCAAAGATACCGTACCTGCCATGTGACAGCCGACGCATCCTCCAATTCGGGGAAATCGTCTGCTTTCTGGATACGCAGGGCCTCGAAGGTCATGCCGGGATCTGTGATCTGCTCTCTGGCGCCGCCGTACTGAAAAACGGGCGGCTTGTCAAAGAGCGACAGTTGTGTTTGGGGTCTTGGCGCAATGCTTTTGACCGGGGCTGCTTCTGGGATGGGGTCGCTTTCCGCGCTTGTAAACGCCGAAAAGAGTTCCAGAGGCTGTTTTTCTTCTGCCGGTACTTCCTGCGTCTTTGCAGGGAGAGTATGTTCCGGCTCGGGCTGTGATTCTGCCGTCTCCGTCTGAACCTGTTCCGGCTCAGGCTGAGACTTGACTTCTTCTGCCAACGTTGGCGCGGGAGGAGGCGGCGCGGGTTCATCCGAACCGCTGCCGAAGATCTTATCTACGTCAAACTCCTCATCATCGCCCAGTAAGGCAAAGCCGTCAAATACGTTTTCTGTGTCTGTCATGCTGTGTCTCCCTTCATTTTTGTGTCCGGACGCAAAAAGACCGCAACTGCCAAACGGCAATTACGGTCTTATGAGTCCATTCTTTCATTCCATGTCCTGCGCGCGGAACCGGGGGCATACCTGTCCCCAAGTTTTCACCTCCGCCCTTCATCTGCTCCGCCCTGATACTGCTCTGACCTGGAATACATAATAAGTTTATCATTTGGATTGGAATCAGTAAACTTGTAGACAGCACAAGGAAGCAAGAAACTTCGTTGGGAGTGCCAATGTATCAAAAGAAGATCAGAAAGTGAATAGAGTAAACTGACCTTGTAATGTTGCATAATTTTTTAAATAATTTTTGGCAGTAATTTACCGTTGACAATATATTTGCTTTCGGAGTATAGTTTAAGCATAGAATGTAACCGGTTTCAATGGAGAGCAATATGAAAGCTACAATTCGAGATGTTGCCAAATATGCAGGGGTATCTGTTGCCACTGTATCCCGATATTTAAACCATAGCCCGCTAATCGCTCCGCAGTCTATAGAAAAAGTCCAAGCAGCTATAGAGGCGTTAAACTATCAGCCAAGTATGATGGCGCGTGGCTTATTGCATGGAAACAGCTGCACGATTGCGCTGGCTGTTGATGACAGCAATGTGGAGACTTATGGGAATGACTACTTCCTGAGGATTCAGTATGGCCTTGAGCATGCGTTGGCGCGAGAAGGATACTATCTGATGATTTGCCATATTGGCAGCAAAAATGTTTCCACGTTGGAATCTATTATCAATGAAAACCGCATTGACGGACTAGTATTGTTAAGCGAACTAGCAAGCCCACAGATCCTAACCGTTTTAAGAGAAAGCAAGATTCCTTTTGTGATTGCAGGAAGATGCGTGGAGCCTCATTCAATGTGGGTCGATATTGACAATATCGGCGCGGGCTGGAGCGCAACAGAATGTTTACTAAAAACTGGAGCATTGAAAATTGGATTTTTAACAAATAGCTTTCAAAAAGTTTTTGTCAGTGAGCGTTATGAGGGATATCGAAATTGTTTGAAACAAGCCAATGTGTCTGTGCCAGAAAATGCAGTTATTGACGGCTTAACAACATCAAACGAGATCTTATCATATATTACATCGCACGAAGGACAGTTATGCGATGCGTACGTTGCGACTGACAGCACAATCGCATTTTACTTTTTGCGTGAGCTTCAAAAACGTGGGATTCTCGTTCCAAAAGACATTCAGGTAATTGCATTTGACGACGGCATCCTCGCAGAGGTTTCAGAGCCTTCCATGACTGTCGTGAAGATTGATGTGATGAACTTGGGCATGGCTGCAGCTAAAATGCTCATTCAACAACTTCGGTTAGAAGCTCAGAGTCCGGACCATCTGCTGCTTTCAACCAGCATTATTGAAAGGGGGTCCACAAGGAAATAGCTAAGATAAGAGATAATTGTTTTACGCAAAATTGTAACCAGTTACATTTTGAAAAGGAGTGAAACAAAATGAAGAAAACGCACCTTCGCAGATCTGTTTCAGCACTTCTTATTTGCGCCATGCTGCTGTCACTTTGCGGCTACACTGGCACGAGCATTGCTGCAGCAGACGCAGATACGCCTGCCTCAGTTCAGCGGACATACACTCGTTATTATGAGCAGGTTTATGAAGCCGAAAATGCAGTGGGGAATGGTACGTCTGTAAACACCGATCATACCGGGTATTCAGGAACCGGGTTCGTAGACAATTTTAATGCTACAGGGAAGTATATTGATTTTCAGATTAACATCCCTGTTACGGGAGACTATTCTTTTATTTTACGCTATGCTAATGCGACTGGGCATAAAGCGCATGCCCATGTGTATTTGGACGGTGAAATCCAAGAAACAATTCCCTTGCACGCGCTAAGCGATTGGAACACATGGGGATCTTCAGAACTTGGCGCTACGATGGTCTCAGCCGGAACACACACACTTCGAATTTCTTTTGTAGATTACGCTGTCAATATTGACGCTTTGACCGTTGAAGATAAGCACGAAAGCATTCGGAGCTTATATTTGTCAAACTGGAAAAACATGATGGCTATTTGGAACGATACAAAATTATGTTCTGAAGATACGCCTGAAGCTGGGCCGTCTATTCGAGAGATTCGATTCGCATCAAATTGGAATCAAAACCAAATCAAAGATTACTCTGGATTCTTTTATGATAACACCGCGAATAAGAAGTACACATCAGCCACTGAGTTCAATGGTGAAGGATATTTCACAGAAGATGGTACGCTCAGAACAAACTACTTGAAATATGGTGACGAATATCCTGATGGCCTGAATTTTTCTCGGGATTATTTCATGATCCCGAACAAAAACGTGCTTGTTTCCAATTATTTGATTGAAAATGTCAGCAATGAAACACACACGGTAAGCGTACTTGACATGATTCATCCAAATAATACGTCGACCAATAGCATCACGGCAAACTACAATGAAGAATTAAATGCAATCTTGATTGATATGTCTGGTGCAGGGCAGTTTTATATGGCTCTCGGCGGATTTGCTACACCTTCCGCATATCAAGTTGCGAATGACGCAGAAACGAGTCTTACATCCGCGACATGTAGTCCGTGGGCTACATTTAACTCCAATGCGACACTTAAAAATAATGCATCCGCATCGGCAACCGATCTTTCAGCGGCACTTATGAACACAGTAACAATCGGTGCCGGTGAAACAGCTGAGCTTTTCTATTATGTTGCTATTGCAGATTCGGCTGCAGAGTTGACAGAAATATGTAACAGCTTACGGACGAAGAATGGCTCTGTATGGCAGCAGGAAACTGCAGCAGCCTATACGACATGGTTCAACAATGCAAATACAATTCCAGCTCTCGGGGACGAGGATCTTGTCTCCATGTATAAGCGAAATCTCGTTTTAATAAAGAACTGCATTCGTCCCGGCACAACAACGTCGGATGGTGCAATGCCGGCAACAACAAACTACTATGACTATTCTTACAAAGTTTGGACGCGCGATGCTGCAACGACAGTTGTTGCGCTTGATGCGGCAGGATTCTATGCAGAGGCAGAACGGTATTGGAAATGGATGGCGGCAAGGCAGCTGACTGGTGATGCCGCAGGCACATATAATACCTGCATTAACCTTTGGGATAATACACGAGCTGAGTTTATTGAACCCGAACATGACTCAATTGGCTGGTTCTTGTATGGTGTATATCGCCATTGTACAGAAACAGGAGATTGGTCATTAGCAGATGATATTTGGACTCAGGTCAAGGCATCTGCTGATTTCATCATGAACAGTATTGATGAGACGGGATTTGGCCCCAAAGACTTCTCTATATGGGAGGATATGGAGCATTTTGGCGATTACGCATATACGCAGGCACTCTATGTTGCCGGTCTGCGTGCTGCAGCTAAAATGGCCGAGCACAAACAGCTGTTTTCATTGGCTGATTCGTACAATGGCGCTGCCTCCACAATCTTGACGGCAATCAATCGTGATGATACCGACATGGCTGGTGCGGGTTTGTGGTATGCAGATGGCGGTTATTATGATAAGCTTGTATTGTGGAATGGAACACCAGACAGATTAGTTGATGCATCAGCTATGCTTTTATTTGCATTGGGTGTTGTAGATATACACTCGAGTCGGGCAACTTCTACCATCGCGAAGTTTGAAGATGTCCTTCTTTCTGATGAATACGGCATGGCGCGCTACGCATATGACGTATACTATTCTGATGAATCACCTTGGTCGCCGTCTGGCGATGAATCACTCGAAGTAAGCCCAAGTTGGCCGCAGATTTCCTTCTGGAATGCGATTTGTTACGCATATAAGGGAAATACAGCAACATCTCTGCAAATTCTGGATTGGGCAAAACATCGTACCGGCGTTGGATATATGATTACAGGTGAATGTGTCAGTGATATTTCGGAGAAACCGGTTGTTTCTACGGCAAGTGAACCAGTGACTGCAGCAGCATATATTCTCGCTTACCTTACGACCAGCGGGAACCTGGATCTTCGGATTTATCCAGACAGTGCGAATGCAGGAGCCTATAAGCAGGTGGATCTAACTGTCTCTGACAATTCTCAATACGACTATATTCCGTACTATTGTGATTTAATTGATGATTCGGCTACCCTTGATCTGGACATTGATCGACTGTATATTTCAAATGATGCCAGCAAGCTTTACATTCGAGTCGACAACGATGGCAGCATTGCAAACACAGGGGTCCAATGTACAGTTTATTGTTCAGATCCTAGTCAAACCTCAGCAACCTTGGGATATACGCTTAGTCAAAGTACACTGCGGCATCCGGCTGCATATGCATTCCGCTATGATAATAGCACTGGTACGATTACAAAGTACACAGCATCAACAAACGGATGGCAAATGGCCGGTGTTCTTACCAGCGCAGACTCTCGTATTGATACGAGCAAAGGCACGATTGAGTTAGCTGTTCCACTGTCCGAAATTGGAGTTCACTCTATTTCTACGCAAAGCTGGTTTTATGCAAGCACATTCTTGGGTTCAGCAAGCACAGGCGATTCTGATAATATTATTATTAATTACCGTACAACAAGTGAATCCGATACATGGCTTTATGGGAATTTTTATGTCACCAATAATACAGAGTATGAATTTGGTGGAAATGAAGTTGTGTATATGGTTTTAACAGATCGCTTTAGCGATGGTGATACGAGTAACAATGGAACAGACGGCGTCGAGTATCGTCCAGGTGAACTGAAATACCGGCAAGGCGGTGACTGGCAGGGAATTATTGATAATATGGATTATATCAAAAACCTTGGCGTAACCGCTATCTGGATTAGCCCACCGCAAGCGAATGAACCCCTAAGCCGAACAGGAGATGAGGCTGGTTATCACGGTTACTATACGAAGGACTATTACTCTACGGATACCCATTTTGGTTCTTTAGCGAAGCTGAAGGAACTTATCAACCTTGCGCACAGCAATGGAATCAAAATGATAATCGATGCTGTTCCAAACCATACCGCAGACTATCTTGAGCCGTTTGCAACGGCATATTCTTCGGAAAGTTATATGCCAGCGGCTCCATTTAATAATGCTGCATGGTATCATCACAATGGTGACATTCTCAACTATGATAACTATACACAGTTGGTCAACAACGACATGGGCGGGTTGGATGACTTAGCACAGGAGAATCCCGAAGTGAGCAACGCACTTATCCAGGCATACCTGTTCTGGATAAAGGATGTTGGGTTTGATGCGGTTCGTGTAGATGCAGCAAGTTCAATCTACAAGAATTTCTTGTCCGATTTTGAAAAAGCGCTTGGGGTAGCAACCTTCGGTGAAGTATTTAACGGAAACGTCGATTTCGTTAGCGATTTCCAGAAGTACGAATGGGGTGTTTTAGATTTCCCGCTATTCTTCGCTGCACGTGATGTATTTGCAAAAGATGTAGGGTTTACGAGAATTAAAGAAATTCTGGATCAGGACAACAAGTATGTTAACCCGCAAAATCTGATTACATTTATTGACAACCATGACCGCGATAGATTTTTGTGTGTTGCTGATGACAGCTATGAAAAACTTCGAATGGCGCTAGCTTTTATCTTTACTGTTCGCGGAATTCCAGATGTATACTATGGTACAGAACAGAACTTGTATGGAAATGGTGAGATTCTGGAAACCGCAGGTATTGCAAACACTTACAATCGCGAAATGATGTCATCGTTCGATCAGAACACAACAACGTACAAGTATGTTCAGAGACTATCAGAAATTCGCAAGATTTGCGGAGCATTCAACAATGGAACGCAACGGGAGATGTGGTGCAGTGATACTGTCTATGCATTCTCACGCCGCGATGATGGTTCCGGTGAAGAGGCATTTGTTGTAATGAACAATGGCTATTCCGATGCAACTGTCACCATTCCGGTGCGTGCAGAAAGCTCTTATACAGTTGGCACAGAAATGGTCAATCTACTGAACACTAGCCAAACCGTTCAGATTGCCTCCGGTGATACTACTGGACGCCAAATCACTATTACCATTCCCGCAAAAACCACCGCAATTTTAGCGCATGGCTCCTATGAACCGTACACAGAAATGACATATACAAAAACAATTATCCGTGTACACTATGATGCTGGACTTGGCAATAGTATCTCGTTGAGAGGAAGTGAATATCCTCTGACTTGGACTGCCGGTGTAGAAATGCGTAATGTTTCGTCTGACCTCTGGGAATATACGATTGAGCGCTATTCGGATGGAACCCAAGTAGAATTCAAGCCATTGCTGAACGACGAAACATGGGCCACAGGTAATAACTATACCGTAACAGCAGGGACCACCGTTGATATTTACCCAACATTTTAATTTGATGGAGGAATTATCATGAAAAAACGAGTCATTGCAGTAGTTTTGTCATTGCTGCTCATTTTGTCGCTTGCCGCCTGCGCGCAGAAAACGCAGTCATCGCCGGATCATGCGACAGACGCGGTTCCGTCGAATACAACGGCTGACAACACCGCGGATTCGGCTACGCCGCAGTCGGAGGAGCCCGTCGAAATTACATTCTGGCACTCCTACAGTGAAGGCGAGGAACGAATCTTCACAGATACGGTCCTGACTGCTTTCGAAAAAGCATATCCGAACATCAAGGTAAATGCAATTCGGATGCCGTATGAGGGTCTGGATGAGCAGCTTATTACCGCAGTTACGGGCGACGCAGCACCGGATGTGATTCGTCTGGATCTCACATGGGTCTCTCAGATGGCAAAGCTCGGCGCATTGGAGTGCCTGAATAACTATGAAGGCTTTGACACGCTTGCCAGTTCTATCATGTCCGGCTCCATGAATACAACGCTTTACAACGGGCAGAATTACGGCCTTCCGCTTAACGCCAATACGACAGTTGCTGTATATAACAACGAAATGCTGCAGGAATATGGGTTTGATACTGCACCTGAAACTTTGGATGAACTGATGGGTGCACTCGATAAAACAGATCCTTCAAATGAAAAGTGGTTGTTTGCCGTTTCTGGCTCATACAACTGGGCGATGCTGCCGTTCCTGTGGACGCTTGGCGGTACAGTAACGGATGATGCGTACAAAACAGCAAGCGGATACCTCAACAGTCAGGCAACGGTCAACGCGCTGGACACGATTGTTGGATGGTATCGAGATGGCGTTATCGGTCCGGCTATTATGGGTGAACAGCCGGACGGCTGGGGCGGCATCGAGGCTGGCAATTATGCAATGATTGTGGAAGGCCCGTGGTTCTTCAGTTCTGAAGATAAGCTTGATACCTATACCCCAGCACTGATTCCTTCTGTAGATGGTCGCAGTATTTCAATTGTCGGCGGCGAGGACATTGTCATGACCTCCACGAGCAGCAAGAAAGATGCCGCGTGGACGTTTATCCAGTTTCTTCTGCAGGATGAACAGCAGGTCGCTATGGCTGGAGCTGGCATGATCCCGGTTACGGCTTCCGCTATGGAAAAGGTCGATACTAGCAACGCACCGTATGTTGATGTGTATATGCAGCAACTCAAAACGGCGCAGGCGAGGATCCCCTGCTCAAGCTGGCCTACGATTGAAACTGTGCTGAATACTGCTTTTGAGTCCGTCCTGCGCGGTGACGCAACATCTCAGGAGGCGCTTGACGCAGCTGCTGCACAGATTGATGAATTACTGGCAAAAGAATAACTGACTGCACTGGCGTGGGGTCACCATGACCTCACGCCAGGCCCTTTATGGAGGAGGATAATCTCGTATGCAGATACGAAAAAGCCGCTTTATGCTCGGTCTGCGGCAATGGGCTCGGGCAATCCCCTTTTTACTGACGGGTTTTATTCTTATGGCGCTTTTTGTGTTATACCCGTTGATTCGAAACGTCTGGATCAGCTTTACTGATTTTAACGTAATACAAAACAAAGCAAACGCGTTCGTCGGCGGGCAAAACTATCTCGCGTTGCTGACCGACAAAAGTTATTTGTCTGCATGCAGGAATACGCTCCTCTATACGCTTGTTACGGTTCCGGGGCAAATGGCACTTGGCTTGATTTTGGCCTGTCTGGTCAATGCGACCCGCCGCGGGCAATCTGTATTTAAAGTAATATGCTACCTTCCGGTTATCACGTCATGGGTTGTCGTATCAATGGTTTTCAAGTACCTGTTTATGTCCGGTAAGGGTGGAATGGTCAATTATATTTTGATGGAACTTCATGTGATTCGATCGCCTATTTCGTGGCTGCAAAACACATGGACGGCCAACATTGTGCTGTGGTTATTCGGCATCTGGAAAGGCTCCGGGTGGGTTATGGTCATTTATATGGCAGCACTACAGGGAATTTCACAGGAAATATATGAAGCAGCCTCACTTGATGGTGCTGGTGCGATTCGGCGTTTCTTCTCCATTACGCTGCCGATGGTTCGCAATACAACAAATTATCTGCTGACGGTTTTAACAATCGGTGCTTTTGGAGCGTATATCCACGTCATGATGATTACTGATGGGGCCCCACTTGGAACAACAAATCAAATGATGAACTATATGTACAACACCGCATTCTCAACATTTGACCTTGGTTCTGCTGCTGCGCAGGCTGTTTTAATGGGTGGGATTGTCCTGTTGCTGACACTGATCCAGCGCAGGGTCTCGCATGACCAGACCGCATAAAGGAGAAAAACATGAAACGAATCTTTTCTGCTCTGCCAAGATACCTCGCTCTAGTTTGCTTTTCCTTGTTTGCACTTGTCCCCTTTCAATATATGTTCGCTACGGCAATGACCCCACAAAGTTATTCTATGCCGTATCCACCGATTTTGTTTTCAAAAAGTTGGTACTGGGGAAATTTTGTGGAAGCATGGAATGCGAATCATTTCAGTCAGTATTTTGTCAACAGTCTCCTGATTGCGGCAATTGCGACTGTGATTATCATGTTTGTTTCATCAGCTGGGGCTTACGCATTTGCGCGAATGCAATTTCCAGGAAGGGATATACTCTTCTATCTGTATTTGTTTTCAATGATGGTACCAACCGTCACAAACCTGATCCCGCAGTTTTTATTGATGAAAGATCTTCACCTTGTTGACAGTTATCTGGGATTACTTCTTATTTACATCGGAATTGGTGTTCCAAGCAACACCTTTTTTCTCAGGAATTTCTTCCTGAGTCTTCCTAAAGAGTTGGAGGAGTCTGTCATTATTGACGGGGGAAACAGGTGGCAAATTTATTGGAAAATGGTTCTCCCACTTTCAAAACCAGCGCTGGGGACCTTCGCAATTCTGGCATATTCCAACGTGTGGGACGAGTTCCTGATTGCGCTGACAATGATTAAAACGCCAGGAAAAAGAACACTTCCTATTGCACTCAGACTATTTCAGGGACAGAACCTGAATAACTGGGGACTGATTTTTGCCGCATCCTTGATTGCAGTGCTTCCAATCCTTCTGGTTTATATTGTGATGCAGAAAAAGCTGATCCATGGCGGTGCAATGGATGGGATGCTAAAGGGGTAGAATATGCAGATTTTAAACCTTGCCGTCATACATAAGCCCTCCTATCCATGGCAATATGTGGAGGGAAATTACTGCTACCTTCGAGTTAAAACGTGCCTGCCGGTTCAGGCGATAACAGTCTGGTATGGCGATCCTTTTTGGTTTTCTGGCCCGGAAAAAAAGCCGCAGCTTTCCTGTTGTGAGATGCAGCCGACGCAGCGCATGCCAGATAGCCAGCTTTATGCAGTAAGCATACGAATGCAGACGCACAAACTGCATTATTACTTTGTAATCAAACTGCAAACCGGAATGTGCGCCTGGCTTTCAGAATGCGGCGTAACATTGCCAATTAAAGAACCGGGAGCTCTTCGATATTTCAATGTTCCCTATGTTTTTCCACAGGCGCATAGTCTCGCACCTGCATGGGCAAGCAGTTTTACATGGTATCAGATTTTTCCGGATCGGTTTTGCAATGAGAAAAATAATCATGACGCAAAGATCTTTGTCCCAACCCGTGATAATTTTTATGGTGGTACGCTGAACGGCATTTTGCAGAAGATTCCCTATTTACAGGCACTAGGGATACAGGGAATTTATCTGAACCCAATTTTTGGAAGCTGTTCAAATCATCGCTATGATACCACTTCTTATGATTATATTGAGCCTGCCCTCGGTAACGAAACAGTTTTTGGTACACTTGTCGAAACGCTACATAAAGCCGGGATGAAAATCATGCTTGATGGCGTATTTAACCACTGTGGTTGGAATAACGTAATTTGGCAGGACGTAAAGCGATATGGAAATGCATCGATATATCGGGATTGGTTTATCGTTTATGACGCTGATGCGCTTACAACACTACAGCCCGAGGCGTTATCGTCGGAGCGTATGCAGAACAAGCCACCGTACGAATGCTTTGCCTTTGCAGCAAATATGCCAAAATGGAACACGGAAAATCCGGAAGTAATTGACTATCTGATTTCCCGTGCAGAACGCTGGACGAATGAATATCAGATTGACGCATGGAGGCTGGATGTTCCAGATGAAACCAGTCTACGGTTTTTACATAGCTTTGCGAACCGCCTTCGCAAACTAAATCCCAATGTGTACATTATTGGTGAAATATGGCAAGATCCGGCTGAGTGGCTCGATCAACGCGTTTTTGATGGTACAATGGATTACCCGCTTTATTTTGCAATTCGAGATTTTGCACTCCTGCACACAGACTCGCTAGAAGTATTCTCTATGCGGATTCAGCGCTGGTTTGAGTCTATGCCGGATCTCATACACAAGCGTCAATGGGCATTCTGCTCAAACCACGATATTCCTCGTGCATGGCATCTTTGTGGCGGCAGAACGTCTGATTTTCAACTGGCGTATTTATTAGCGGCGCTTTTGGGTGGCGGTTTAAGTGTTTATTATGGAGATGAAATTGCATTAGATGGCGGCACCGACCCTGACAACCGCCGTGCAATGCAATGGACTGCGCAATGGACAGATATTGGTATGTTTATCAGGAAGCTGCTTTCGCTGAAACAAACTGCATTTGCAGAAAGCAGATTGGCAGAAATCGTGCTAGACACATATCTGTATCTTCGGCTTGAAACACAAAGCACAGAAGTAATTGCCATAATAACAGAGCCGGGGCAGACTGTGATGATTCCAGAGATCAGAACGCTAAACATACTGATAGAGTGCGTTGATGGTCAGGCTCTGCAAGGTCAGGTAACTGGCTTCGCAGTATTTCAAAAGGCGAAAGGGCTGGTGATTGGGCATGCATAAATATGAGAAATGTTGGTGGAAAGAACGCACTTTCTACCAGATTTATCCCAGAAGCTTTCAAGATTCCAACGCGGATGGGATTGGCGATATTCAGGGAATTATATCAAGACTGGACTATTTGAAGTGGCTGGGAATAGGCGCTATATGGCTTTGCCCTGTCTACGATTCTCCGAATGCAGATATGGGATATGATATCCGTGATTACGAAAAAATCATGTCCGAATTTGGAACAATGGAGGATTTTGACACGCTTCTTCTGGAAATGCACAAGCGGGATATCAAGCTGGTCATGGATCTTGTTGTGAATCACTCTTCCGACGAACACACATGGTTCATTGAATCACGAAAATCAAGGGGAAACCCATACCGCGATTACTATATCTGGCGGGATGGAAATGGAAAAAAAGAGCCCAATAATTGGGCATCTTTCTTTACGCCATCTGCGTGGAGCTATGACGAGCAAACCAGTCAGTGGTATCTGCACCTTTTTGGAGAAAAACAACCGGATCTGAACTGGGAAAATCCAATGCTGCGAGAAGAAATTTACAGCATGATCAACCGGTGGTTTGACAAAGGCGTAGATGGTTTTCGGATGGACGTAATCAGCTTAATTGCAAAAGCGCCAGGGCTTCCGAATGGCCAGGGGACTGGGTATGTGTTTTCACCGGAATACTTTGCTTTTCAACCAAAGCTGCATTCGTATCTGCGGGAAATGCGCCGCAGATGCTTTGACGGCCGAACCTGTATGTGTGTGGGTGAAACGACATTTGTTACAGTTGAAAATGCAAACACAGTTGTAGGAGATGGACGTGAACTGGATTTGCTGTTCCAATTTGACCTAATGGATATGGACAGCGGTGCAAGCAAATGGGATGTATTGCCGTTTTCTGTTTCTGCTTTTAAACAAATCATTGCTCGCTGGCAGACAGCAATCGATTGGAATACGCTGTTCCTTGGAAACCATGATCAGCCAAGGGTTGTGTCGAGATTTGGCTGCACCAGAACAGAAGATTTGCGTGTTCGGAGTGCGAAGTGTCTTGCGGCGGCAATGTATCTGCTGCGTGGTACGCCTTTCCTATACCAAGGAGAGGAAATCGGTATGACGAACTTTCCGTTTACAAATCCATCCCAACTACGAGATATTGAGAGCATTAAGCTTTTAGAGGAAGCAAAAAAGAGCGGAGCAGAAACGTGGGCATGGAACGGCATCCTGCACAAGGGCCGCGATAATGCTAGAACTCCTATGCAGTGGGATCGTACCTCAAACGCTGGATTTACAACTGGTGATTCGTGGATTGCAGTTAACCCCAATTATCCCAGTATCAATGTTGAAGATGCTATATCGGATGATACATCGATTCTTCATTTTTATAGAAAACTTATTGCCTTGCGAAATGATAACGATGTATTAAAATGGGGGACATTTCAGATGCTCTTGCCGGAACATCAACAGTTGATGGCGTATGAGCGTCGGCTTGAAAATGAGGCCATATATGTATTTTGCAATATCAGCGATCAAAGTGTGAAGATACCAGTGTCCGCCTATGCAGATATTCTGTTGTCTGAATCATACGTAGAAAAAATGCTTATGCCGTATGGCTTACTTGTTTATGCTGTGTCATGCAGGGCGGCATAGAAAAAATTTTTGTGTCAGACAAGGCACATTTTTTGAATTCTTCGCAATATTTTTCTTTCTCCTGTATATTTACTATGTAAAAACCAGCAGCAGGTCAATATGATCTGCTGCTGGTTTTGGATTTCATGTGATGCAAGTATCTTTATTCATACCCTTTGAGAAACCATACTCCGCACGATCTCATCACCGGCCAGCTCACTTGTCCGATAGATCTTCTGACAAAACGGCGTCAAGCTGAAATCCATGCCGGGAGTGCCAGCGTCGAGCAGAATGCCGGTCACGGTGAATTTTCGGGCAGCCTGCTCCTTATGGAGTTTTGTCAGATAGTCCTCTGGCAGCTCACACAGGCCGTCGGTCAGAAATACAATGTCGGCGTTTTCAAAGCCGGTGTCCATGAGCTGGATCGCCTCATCCAAGGGACGCTCAAAATCTGTGCCGCCGTCGAGGAATGTCTCGGCGGCATTCATCTTATCCTGCACGGAATACTGCCCAGGCAGAAAAACGTCCACCTTGCACGAGGTAGAACCGGCAAAATGAATGAGCGCGAATTTGCGCCGGTTTTCTGCGGCAATATCCAGCAGCGTCAGCGCTACGGCCTTGCCCCATGCGGCAGCGTCTCCGCGCGTGGAACCGGATTCATCAAGGCAGCAGATGATGTCGCCCATGCCCTTGTGGACAGGTTCGCGCCTGCGGTACTGCTTGAGCCGCCGCTGCTGATATTTCTTCACAAACAGCGGAAGCGTCTGCGGCGAGGCAAGCATGGCAAACTCCGAACCGATAGCACGGGAAAGATCATTGCCCAGCTCCAGCGCATAGGTTTCTCCGCGTCCATAGGCGTAGCCATTGCGCTTACCTTGCGCGAAGATCTCCCGGAAGCGTCCGAGATGCTTTGAAATCTCCAACAGCGTGGGATATTGCCGAACCTTTTGAAGAAGTTCGGTGTTCACCGCGTTTTTCTCCATCTTTCCGGTATCATCACTCCACGCGCCGA